>Ga0209217_1000222_pt1 | contig 14106 bp, 16 predicted proteins | sample JacPinW_OM3H0_M2_FD_187957 | JGI IMG/M metagenome (GOLD analysis project Ga0209217, IMG submission 187957) | Forest soil microbial communities from Algoma, Ontario, Canada - Jack Pine, Ontario site 1_JW_OM3H0_M2 (SPAdes) (version 2) | ecosystem: Environmental > Terrestrial > Soil > Boreal...
CATAAATTTAAACTCAATAGACAAACAAGTCAATCATCTGATTTTGAAATCTGTCTAAGTGATAGAGTAATCGCGTGGCTGGGCGGCGCAACTACAACCAGGACTGTCCGATCGCGAATGGGCTCGACGTGCTCGGTGAGCGCTGGACACTGCTGATCGTCCGCGAGCTCGTCGGAGGTCCGCGCCGCTACAGCGACCTACGTGCGCAGTTGCCGGGCATCGCGACAAATCTTCTGGCCCAACGCCTTGACGAACTCGAACAGGCTGGCGTCGTCGAACGCGCCGAGTTGCCCCCACCGATCGCACGCACCGTCTACACGCTCAGCGACGACGGGTGGCGTCTCCTGCTTCCGATCCTCGGTGCGGTTGCGCGGTTCGGTCTGCAGACGATGCGATTCAGCGCCGAGGGATCCCGATCACCGCTCAACGGCTTTCTCGTCGGCGTGCTCCTGGGTTTCGACTCCGCCGGCGCCGTGGGAGTCGAGGCAACGTATCGCGTGCAGATCGACGGCCGAAATTTCGATTTCGCCGTAACCGCAGGACGACTCGCCGGGGCGCGGCACGAACCAGATGTGACCCTGAGCGCATCGGCATCCGACCTGGTGACCGCACGCCTGGGCGCTACTGCAACGCAGCGTCTGGCCGCCCTGCGTCGGCTCCGCTTTCACGGCAACCACGACGACGTAGACACCATGCGGACGGTCTTGAGGCTGACGAACGAAAGGGCCGGGGCCTCCACCAGCTAGACCAGCTCCCAAAGATCCCGATCCACAGGTCATCGGGTGGCCAAGCATCAGGCGTCCGCCGCGCCAATGCGGCGGGTTCGCCAGTTGCGTGTGAGGTGTGCCCGAGCATGTGCGCGGAATCATCCACTGGCTGCCCGAGCGTCGTTGATGCGGGCGGTGATGCGCTCCGCGCTGTCCTGCAGGGCGCTGAGCTCGGTGTCGTCGAGCGCGTCGATGACGAGCTCGAGCACGGTCGCAACGTGGCCGGGGGCGGCGGCGACGAGATGGCTATAGCCGGCGTCGGTGAGGATGGCGTTGGTGTAGCGGCCGTCTTTCGGGTCGGGTTCGCGTCGGACGTAGCCCCGCTTCTGCAGGCGGGTGATCAGGTGTGACAGGCGTGAGAGTTCGGCGTTGGTGAACCCGGCGAGCTCGCTGATCCGCATGGTGTGGTCGGGCTGATCGGACAGGCCGGCGAGCACGTAGTACTCGACGTAGCTGAGCTGGGCGTCGCGTTGCAGCTGTGCCTCCAGTGCTGTGGGCAGCAGGGCGAGCAGCAGCGTGATGGCTTGCCACGCCTCGAGCTGCGCCGCGGTCAACCATCGCGGGGCGGTGGCGGCGGTGGTGGCGGCGGCAGCCCGTCGGTGGGATCGGCTCATCACCGAAGTCTAGGGGCAAGTCACTTGAACATTCAAGTCAGATAGCCTATCGTGAGTTGAAGATTCAAGTAACCCGAGGCAGATGAGCCCGGTCGCGAGTCGATCGGCCAGCAGAAAAGGGAAACACCAGTGAACGCATCACACAACTCCACTCCGACCGATTCCCAAACCCCTAGGAAGCAAAAGACTTCCATCAAAGGGGTCCCAGACCCGAGTGTGACCATCCGGCCGATTCCGATAGACCGGCTCGACCTCTCATCGAAAAGACTGGCCGTCGTCGGCGGGACTAACGGCCTCGGACGAGCCATCGCTCAACAAGCCTTAGCGCGCGGCGCCGAGGTCACCGTGGTCGGGCGAACGCTTCGCGACCACCCGGCCGCCCGGCTGACGTTCGTGGCAGCCGATCTGTCCTCGATGAGACAGGCCGTCCGCGTGGGCCGCGAACTCCCGGCGGAATCCTTCGACGTTGTGCTGTTCACCACCGGAATCATCGCCGCCAAGACCCGCGAAGAGACGCCCGAACATGTCGAACGCGATGTGGCGATCAGCTACCTGAGCCGTCTCGCCATACTTCAAGGTCTGAGCCCCAGACTCGGATCAGCACGCGACGCCGGTGCAGGCAGGCCACGGGTTTTCGTGATGGGATCCCCCGGGACGGGTGAGATCGGAAACCCAGACGACCTTAACTCTGAGAAGAACTACCGATCCCTGGTGGCGCACGGCAACACTCTCGCCGGAAACGAGATCCTGGTACTCGGCGCGAAGGACTGGTTCCCCGGCCCGGCATTCTTCGGATTGGGCCCCTACCTCGTCAAAACCGGCATCCGAAGCAACCTCTTGGGCGACGGCAGCATCACTCACAAACTGGTCGAGACCGCCATCGGCCTCTTCATGCAATCCCCTGAGACCTACGCCCAGCGGATGGTGCCACTGCTGTTCGCCCCGGAACTCGAAGGTAGGACCGGGCTCATGTTCGGGCACAAAGCCCAACCCATCAAGCCGACTCAAGGCCTCGACAGCGCCTACATCCATCGCTACCTGTCGGCCTCCGACGCCCTCTTACGACGCGCACTCAGCTGACCGCAGGGCGAAACCCCGAACTCCAAACCCTCGACTCTTGGCTGATCCAGCACAAGACCGACATTCCGCTCGACTGAATTCCGAATTCCCCCAACTGATTCCGAAACGATTCGCGCCGCATACCGCGCGACGTGAATCAAGAGAGGCAAATGATGACTTGCTTGGCAACGGGGGATGCGCAGCCGCACTTCCGCGGCAGCGAAATGCTCATAGTCCACGACATGTTCCGGCGGGAGTTCGCCCTGATGCCCGGACTCGTCCGCGGCGTCGCAGCCGGTGACCGCGACCGCGCGCAGATCATCGGCGATCACATCGAGGGTGCGACTAGCGCCTTGCACACTCATCACGTCCTCGAGGACGACAATGTCTGGCCGTTGCTGCTCGACCGCTGCGGCGAATCAGTGGCTCCGCTGGTTGAGCTGATGGAAGGCCAACACCACCGGATCGCCAGGCTGATACCCCAGGTCGACGAGGCGTTGAGCGTCTGGCGCGACAGCCCCACCGTCGAATCCCGCCAGGCCCTGGTCGACGTTCTCGACCGGCTGATGCCGGCGTTGAAGGAGCACTTGAGCACAGAGGAGGACCGCGTCGTGCCGCTGATGGAGCAGCACATCACGGCCGCCGAGTGGAACGAGTTCCTCGAGAAGGAATCGGCTGCCGTCGACCCGGAACACCTCCCACTCATGCTCGGGATGCTGATGTATGAGGGCGATCCCGAGAGCGTCGAACAGGTCATCGCCACCATGTCCGCCGACACCGGCCCCGTTATCAGGCAGCTGGCCGCGCCAACGTTCGCGGCCCACTCCCAGCAGGTCCACGGCACCGCCACCCCACCGCGCAGCACCGAACTCTGACCACCAAGCCCCGCTCGGCTGATGTCGCACTCGTTGGTGCGCGAACACGGTGAGTTGATGGGGCTGCTGCACAGCCGCACGGTCCGGGTGCAGATCTGGGTGACCCGAAGACCGATGAGGGTGTGCACCGGATCGGCAAGGATCCGGGACGGGGATGCGGGCGGCCTTGCCCACTTGGCGTCGGTGCTCATCAACGAATACGCATTGGCTGATGTCGCACTCGCGCGATCAGATTTCCACGCCGTATTCGACGGCGCTCTGCGTGCGGGCCCAGCGTGTTGACGCCGTCAACACGTTTCGCGTATCCGCAGGTCGTTTCGCGTACTTTCGCGTCAGCCGTCGGGCGTCAACACCGCGTACGAACCACTCCGATCCCGGCGAAGGCCGCCCAGACACATCAAGACGACGACAACACCGGGGGGACGGCCGAGGCGGGCGCTGGTCAAGTCAATGGTGGGGTGCGCGAGCACAGCCGATTGGAGGAGTATGCGAGGGGTGGGTGACGTCTCGGTGATCGGTTGCGTCGGGTCGTTGATCGTGGCGACCCGCGGCGTCGCGGGCGTCGGAGAGGTCCTTCTGAACGTGCGGGGCACGAAGGAGGCCTATCTTGCGTGGTCTGATCAGCCGTTGCCGAGGGGGACCGAGGTGCTGGTGATAGATGTCCGAGGTGCGCGGACGGTCCTGGTGGAGCCATGGCTCGGCTCGAATTTCTCAACGCCGACTTCCTAACCTAAAACACGAATCTGCAAGGAGTTCAACATGTTCGGCTACAAAGTGCCTGCACCAGACGAGGCGATGCTGATCTCTGGGGGCCGCGCCGGTGGCAACGCCCCGTTTCGTGTGGTGACCGGTCACGGCGCGTTCATCATGCCGTTCTTCCGAAAGGTTCGGTTCCTCACGCTGGCAATGTGTGAGGCCGAGGTCGAGGAAAGGTGCGTCACTCAGCAGGGGATCACCTTGAACGTTCGAGCCGTCATTGCCTTCAAGGTCGGCAACGACTCCGAAAGCATCGTCAGCGCCGGACAACGATTCTTGTCCGACCAAAACCAGATGGCGGTTCTGACTGGGCGAATCTTCGCCGGTCACCTGCGCTCGATCATCGGATCGATGACAGTCGAGCAGATCATCAAGGAACGCCAGAAGCTGGCCACCGAGGTCCTCGACGGGTCCAAGGGGGAGATGATCAAGATCGGACTGACCGTCGACGCCCTGCAGATCCAGTCCATCGACGACGGCTCCCTGGGCTACATCCTGGCGATGTCCGCGCCGCACAACGCGGCCATCCAGCAGCAGGCGCAGATTGCCCAGGCCAAGGCCAATCAGGCCGCGGCAGAGGCCGAGCAGGAGTCGCAACGCAACCAGGCCGAGTTCGCTCGGCAAACGGCGATCGTGCAGGCTCAGTACAAGGCCGAAGTCGACAAAGCGCAGGCAGAAGCCAGCCAGGCGGGACCGCTGGCCGAGGCGCAAGCCCAGCGCGAAGTGCTCGCGATGCGGACCGAGTTGGCTCAGCGCGCCGCAGAGCTCCGGCAGCAACAGCTGGTCTCGGAGGTGGTCAAGCCCGCCGAGGCGGAGGCAGAACGCGTCCGGATTCTAGCGGTTGCCGACGCTGAGAAAATGAAGATCCAAGCCGAAGCGGCGGCCTCGCACAACCGGGTGGCCTTGGACCGGATGCTGATCGATCAGCTGCCCGAAATCGTCAAGCAGGCTGCTCAGGGTCTGTCAGGGGCAAACCTGACCGTCCTCAACGGCGCCGACGGGCTCGGCGAGATGGCCACTGGCCTGGTGGGACAGGGCCTGGCAATCTTCGATTCTCTGCGTGGCGGGCTCGGTCAACACCCTTCCGGGGATGGGTCCGGTCAAATTGGACTCAACGCGCCGCCCGATAAGGAGTGACACGTCAGGCCCGGCTACCCCGGCGCCTTAAGACTTGTGCGCAAGCAAAGACCCTGATGACGGGCCTGATTCGTGAGGGTCAACGGGCCGGCGAGGTCCGCGACGCCAATCCGGGCGCGTTGGCCCACCTCGGGCCGGTGCTCACCAACGAATACGCCACCGATTAGCGGGCTGTGCAGCAACTCTCATGAACAGATGAATCTCAACGATCGTTTTCGTTCAGCGCGATGCCGTTTCGGGAGATGGGTTCGCCGCAATGGGCGCAGCTGAGGATCGCGTGGACATCGGCACCACACGGCGTGTGGGTCAGGGTGGTGTCCGATTCGGCCGCGCCGAGCCAGCGCCGGCCCCACGTCAGGATGGCCAACGGAACGTGATAGAGGTCCGCGCCCTTCTCGGTAAGCCGATACTCGTGGCGCACCGCCCAACTGTCGTCAGCGACCTTGGCGAGAATTCCTAGCTGAACGAGTCGCTGCAGTCGCTGCGACAGGATGTTGGGGGCGATGTCCAGCCGTCGCTGGAAGTCATCGAACCGGCGGGTGCCAAAAAAACACTCTCGAATGATCAGCCCGCTCCACCAGTCCCCGGTGACCATCAAAGTCCGCGCGATTGAGCACGGGCCGTTGCGTTCAAGCAGCTCCAGTCCCGGCCGGCGGCGCTTCGTGCCCTTAAGGACGTCGCGCGGAACGGTAATCGGTTTGCCTGGGCTGGTAGTTACCTCATATGCTCGCAACACCAATCGGCATGCCGCGCAGCGCAACACCGCCTCTAGCGGGCTGCCGCAGCCGGTGTGAATGCCTTTGCCAGGCCGCGTGTCCGGGCGGAAATACCAATGGTCGCCCCAACGCATGGCCACCAGCAGGCACCCCAGGAAGTCTCGGCCCGCCTCGGTCAGGCAGTATTCGCGGCCCTGCGGTATGGGGCGTTGGGCAAGCAGGCCGCCCGCAGTGAGCTGGGTGAGGCGGGCCGACAGCGTCGACCGTGGCACGCCCAGTCGGGCCTGGAACTCGGCGAACCGGGTGACGTTGTGCAGGACCGCCTCGCGCATCACCAGCCAGGACCACGCATCACCGACGACATCGGCCGTGCGCAGGATGGAATCAGCGCCGCTCGTGACGGCCGGAGCCGAGGCGTTCACAGCATCCTTCTTCCTGCATGCTCTACGACTGCAGTACAGCTATGAGACTAGCTTGCATAAGCAGACTGCCAGCGTTAGTGTAGCCGCGTCACGGGCCGACTAAAGGCAGGAAACCCATATGAACGAGAAATCATCGCCGTCCGGCAAGCTGATCGTGGGCCACGACGGCGCGATCACCACGATCACGCTGAACCGCCCCGAGGTCCACAACGCCCTCGATCAGGAAATCTCGGCAGAACTCAACGCCGCCGTCAAAGATGTCGCGGTCGACCGCGACTGCCGGGTGCTGATCCTGCGTGGGGCGGGCGACACCTTCTGCGCCGGAGACGACATCAAAGGCTTTCTGACCTTCGCCCCCGAAGACGGTCCCTGGAACCTGCGGATGTATCAGGAAACCGTGAATATCATCGACAACCTCGTGCCGGTCACGATCGCCGGAGTCGACGGGGTCTGCGCGGGCGGCGGCTTGGAGCTCACCCTGGTCTGCGACTTCGTCGTCGCCACCCACCGCTCACGCTGGGGCATGCCGGAGATCAACTGGGGCATCACCCCCGGGTGGGGTGGCACCGGGCGGCTGAGCAAGTTCGCCGGCCGACGCAAGACCAAGGAGTGGAACCTAATCGGGAGCCTGTTCAGCGCCGCAACCGCCGAACGCCACGACCTGATCAACCGCCTCTGCGAGCCCGAGGACCTCGACCGGGAGATCGACATGCTGACCGAGGTTCTGCTGTCCAGGGACCGACACGCCACCACAGTCACGAAATACTTTGTCGATAAGGCCGCCGACCTGGACATGTGGAGCAGCATGTTCTTTGAGGGCAACCCCGCCCGATTCGGGCCGGGCGAAAACGCCACGGCCGGAATCCAAGACTTCACCCAGAAATCGACACGCGACGAACGCCGCAAGCTCGTCAAGAACTTCTGGCAAGACTAAACGCGACGCACGCCAGAAAGGCGCGGGCAATGGCGCTCACCACAGGCCACCTCAGGACCACCCGTGAGGCCAGATGGCGCACCTTCGTGCATCCCTCGTAACGCCGCTGAGTGGCCCGTTAAGCCTCTTCGGACGGGCAGGCGCGACAGCGCTTGCTATCTGGGCAAAGAGCGCGGACCTTCCACCGCCATGGACCGGCGTCGCGCTCGATGTACGCGGCACCGGGAAAGATATTCGCGCGGCAATGCAGGCTGCCTTGGCAACGCAACCGGATATCCTCTTCGGGCCATATGGCAGTGGTCCCATGCTCGACGCCGCGCGCGCCTGTGAACGCGTGCTGTGGAACCATGGTGGAGCGAGTTCTCGGCTGCGTCGGCCCGCCTTTCCACAGGTAATCAATGTCATTGCGCCGGCTTCCACCTATTTCAGTGCGGCCCTGCAGGCCGCGCACACCGTCGACCCGTCAATCACGACGATTTCACTTCTTTACAGCACGACAGGCTTTGGTACGGACGTGGCAGAAAGTGCTGCGACAACGGCAGCCAACCTTCACCTTGATCTCACCTCAACCGCGTTTGCGCCTTCTCAGGCACCGGCGATGGTTCCGGCTGTGCCCGACGGCGATGTCCTCCTTGTGGTAGGGAACTTCGCCGACGAACTGGCTGTTGCCTCACTCTTACTCACCCGCCCCTGGCGCTTTGCCGCATTTGTCGGAGCTGGTGTGGACGAAGTCCTAACCACACTGGGCAATCAACGAGAAGGCCTCCTCGGGCCTGCCCAATGGCTCCCGACGGCAGCCATCGAGCCCGATGAAGGCCCAGATTCGGATTGGTTTGTTGACGCCTATCGGAAAGAGGCGGGGACTGATCCTCCTTACGTTGCGGCACAGGCTTTTGCGGCCGGCGTTCTGTACGCACGATGTCTGCGAGACGCGCAGGAAACAACCGACACAGCCATCCAAGCCGTGGCTCAAACGCTAGAATGCACAACACTTTACGGCAAATTTCAGCTCGACCCTTCCAGCGGCTTACAGTCGGGGCATCAGGTTCTGATCGTCCAGTGGCAACAGGGGAGACGCCGCGCCGTGTGGCCGCCAGAGCGGGCGGAATGCCCCGTTATTTTCCCCTTACCGTCGCAGCATCGCCGAGCAGGCCGATGAACTTCGGGGGTACTCCACGACATCGTTCGTGGGGACGCGTGTTTACGTCGCAACTGGTGGAAGAGGAACAAACAGGCGTGGTCACCCGCCGGGGGAGGGCCGCGTCGACCCTCGGGGCGCAAGCTTGGCCGCGGCCAACCGAGATCCGCATGCTCCGATGACCCCGACCGCTTTCTGATCACCCGGCCCCCTGGCACGTATGAAGCCGGCAGCTCGCGCGGGTAAGTGACCGCTCTTGACGCCATCAAGACCCGAGAACGAAACCGCAGGTAACGAGAGGGACTGGATCGGAACGAGACCGGAGCGAACCGGCGGCTCAGAGAGCGTTTTGCCTGGTAGAGCCGCGGGTTCGATTCCCGGCAGCTCCACAACAGAAAGCCTGGTCAGCGGGTATAAGGTCTGACTGGCCCCATTTTCATGAACATCTGGCCGTTGAGCCTGCCGGATGGCATCAGTTCGTTCGTTTGCTCGTTAGGACGGCGGGACCTTACCTGCAGGTGCTTGGGTCGAAAGATTCGAGCCGGCAAAGGCATTGGAGACGCCTGGGACCGATCCGGAGTCTCGAACGTCACCGTCCATGAATGGACCGAGCACCGGCTGCCCGTCGGTCGAGGAGCCAGGCCACCCATACACCAAACGGTCGATTGGTGTACGCACAACGCGTGGAATCCCCCTTCGTTGATGGCGGTGTCCCGACGACGGAGCGCGAGCGGGGCCTGAGCATCACCCCAAGGAAAGAGGTAAATACCCCCATCGGTCTATAGCCAACGGCATTGGGTAGTTACTAGGATATCCTAGTAACTACTTCTTTCGCGTATCCGAGGGCATCCATGACCGCACAGATTCCGCATTTCATCGATGGCCAGCGCACGGCCGGGCAGTCCGGCCGCACCGCTGAGGTGTTCGACCCGAACACCGGCCAGGTCCAGGCACTGGTACCCATGGCCGGCAAGAGCGAGGTCGACGCTGCGGTGGCGTCGGCGGCCGAGGCCCAGAAGGGTTGGGCGGCGTTCAATCCGCAGCGCCGCGCGCGGGTGATGATGCGGTTTGTCGAGTTGGTCAACGAGCATGTCGACGAGCTCGCCGAGCTGCTGTCGCGCGAGCACGGTAAGACGGTGCCCGATGCGCGTGGTGACATTCAGCGCGGTATCGAGGTGATCGAGTTTTGTATCGGCATCCCGCATCTGCTCAAGGGCGAATACAGCGAGGGCGCCGGGCCCGGCATCGATGTGTACTCGTTGCGTCAGCCGCTGGGCGTGGTCGCCGGAATCACCCCGTTCAACTTCCCCGCGATGATCCCGTTGTGGAAGGCCGGTCCGGCCCTGGCATGCGGAAATGCATTTGTGCTCAAGCCTTCTGAACGAGACCCGTCGGTCCCGGTGCGGCTGGCCGAGCTGTTCATCGAGGCCGGTCTGCCACCCGGCGCATTTCAGGTCGTACACGGCGACAAGGAGGCCGTCGACGCGATCCTGACCCACCCGGACATCGCTGCCGTCGGGTTTGTCGGCAGTTCGGATATCGCTCAGTACATCTATTCGACGGCGACCGGCACCGGCAAGCGTGCGCAGTGCTTCGGCGGGGCGAAAAACCACATGATCGTGATGCCCGACGCCGACCTGGATCAGGCCGTCGACGCGCTGATCGGCGCCGGCTACGGCAGCGCCGGGGAGCGGTGCATGGCGATTTCCGTCGCGGTGCCGGTCGGCGAGCAGACCGCGGATCGGTTGCGCGCCAGGCTGGTTGAGCGGATCAACAACCTGCGGGTCGGGCACAGCTGCGACCCCAAAGCCGACTACGGCCCGTTGGTCACCGACGCCGCACTCACCCGGGTGCACGACTACATCGACCAGGGTGTGGCCGCCGGCGCCGACATCGTCGTCGATGGGCGGGAACGCACCAGCGATGACCTGGCCTACGGCGACGCGAACCTGGAGGGCGGCTTTTTCATCGGCCCCACCCTGTTCGACCGCGTCACCCCCGACATGTCGATCTACACCGACGAGATCTTCGGTCCGGTGTTGTGCATCGTGCGCGCCCACGATTACGAAGAGGCACTGCGACTGCCCAGCGAGCACGAGTACGGCAACGGCGTGGCGGTATTCACCCGCGACGGCGACACCGCCCGCGATTTCGTCTCCCGGGTGCAGGTCGGCATGGTCGGGGTCAACGTGCCCATCCCAGTCCCGGTGGCCTATCACACTTTCGGCGGCTGGAAGCGCTCGGGCTTCGGTGATCTCAACCAGCATGGGCCGGCGTCGATCCAGTTCTATACCAAGGTCAAGACCGTTACGTCACGCTGGCCGTCGGGCATCAAAGACGGCGCCGAATTCGTCATCCCGACGATGAAATAGCCCATCGATGCAGTTTTTCGGTTTGGACGACGACGAGCGGGTCATTACCGAGACGGCGGCCGCATTCGCGGCCAAACGCCTCGCCCCGTATGCCCTGGAGTGGGATGCGACGCATCACTTTCCGGTAGATGAGCTGCGCGAGGCGGCCGGCCTCGGCATGGCGGCGATCTACTGCCGCGACGACGTGGGCGGCAGTGCGCTGCGCCGACTGGACGGGGTGCGGATCTTCGAGCAGCTGGCTATGGCCTGCCCGACCAGCGCGGCGTTTTTGTCCATCCACAACATGTGCGCGTGGATGATTGACGCTTTCGGCACCCAGGAGCAGCGCAAGACTTGGGTGCCACGGCTGGCCTCGATGGATGTGATTGCCAGCTACTGCCTAACCGAGCCGGGTGCGGGCTCGGATGCCGGCGCGTTGAGCACCCGGGCGGTCAAGCAGGGTGGCGACTATGTGCTCAACGGTGTCAAACAGTTCATCTCCGGGGCGGGAGCCTCGGATGTCTATGTGGTCATGGCGCGCACCGGCGGGGAGGGTCCACGCGGAATATCGGCGTTTATCGTCGAAAAGGGCAGTCCGGGGCTGAGTTTCGGTGCCCTGGAGGAGAAGATGGGCTGGAACGCCCAGCCGACGGCGCAGGTGATTTTCGAGGATGTGCGGGTACGCGCCGATGCGATGTTGGGCGGTGCGGACGGTGAAGGCGCTGGTTTCGGCGTCGCAATGAACGGCCTCAACGGTGGCCGGATCAACATTGCGGCGTGCTCGCTGGGTGGGGCGCAGGCGGCGTTCGACAAGTCGGCGTCCTATCTTTCCCACCGGCAGGCGTTCGGGGCGGCATTGCTCGATGAACCCACCATCCGGTTCACCTTGGCCGACATGGCCACCGCGCTGGAATCCTCGCGAATGTTGTTGTGGCGCGCGGCGAGTGCGCTGGACAGCGATGCCGACGACAAAGTCGCGCTGTGCGCGATGGCGAAGCGATACGTCACCGACGCGTGCTTCGACGTCGCAGACCAGGCCCTGCAGTTGCACGGTGGCTACGGGTATCTGCGCGAGTACGGTTTGGAGAAGATCGTGCGCGATCTGCGGGTGCACCGCATCCTGGAGGGGACCAACGAAATCATGCGGGTGGTCATCGGCCGGGCCGAGGCCGCACGGGTCCGCGCCAGCGCGTAGGAAGGCGCAGAAGGGTTAGCCGAATGACTGAGTCTTTGACCGTCGCGTTTTTGGGGTTGGGCCACATGGGCGGTCCGATGTCGAGGAACCTGGTCGCCGCCGGCCACACCGTGCAGGGCTTTGACCCGGTTCCGGCCGCGGCCGTCGCCGCCGCCGACAACGGTGTCGTGGTGTCCGACAGCGGCCCCGCGGCGGTGGCCGGCGCTGATGTCGTTATCACGATGCTGCCCCACGGCGATGCGGTGAAGCGCTGCTACGCCGAAATCCTGCCCGCTGCAAACCAAGGTGCGCTGTTCATCGACAGCTCAACGATTTCCGTCGATGACGCCCGTGAAGTCCACGCATCGGCGGCCTCCCACGGGTTGGCCCAGCTCGACGCGCCAGTTTCCGGTGGAGTCAAAGGCGCGGTCGCGGGCACCCTGGCATTCATGGTGGGCGGCGACGACGACGCACTGCAACGGGCGCGGCCGATTTTGGAACCGATGGCGGGCAAGATCATTCATTGCGGAGCAGCCGGCGCGGGCCAGGCCGCCAAGGTGTGCAACAACATGGTGCTGGCGGTGCAGCAGATCGCGATCGGCGAGGCATTCGTGCTCGCCGAGAAGCTTGGGCTGTCGGCGCAGTCGTTGTTCGACGTCATCACTGGCGCGACCGGTAACTGCTGGGCAGTGCACACCAACTGCCCAGTGCCGGGCCCGGTGCCGACATCGCCGGCCAACTACGACTTCGCACCTGGCTTCGCAACCGCGCTAATGAATAAGGACCTGGGTTTGGCGATGGACGCGGTCAGCTCAACCGGTTCGGCGGCGCCGTTGGGCAGTCACGCCGCCGAGATCTACGCCAAATTCGCAGCGGCTAACGCCGCCTTGGATTTCAGCGCCGTTATCGAGCTGCTCCGCAGCAGCTAGCCAGGATTGCCCGGCTTCTCCTCATCGGGCTACGCGCTCTGCATCGTCGCCGGCTAGGCAGGATTGCCCGGCTTCTCCTCATCGCGCTACGCGCTCTGCATCGTCGCCGCTGCGCGGCTGGGGGTGCCCCCACTGCATCGTCGCCGGGCTAGGCAGCTTGGGAACGCTGCTGGGCAATCCGCCAGCGTCGGTGTGCCTGCTGGCAGCCGGCGGCCAGGAGTGGATCCGCGCCGTCGTAGCCGGTGCGAACTTCCGCGGCGCCATTGAACTGCTGGTCGGCGGTGTAGCCGGTGGTGACAACCACCGCAGGCAATTCAGCGGCGAGCGCAGCGCACAACCCACGCCTTGAGCCTTCGATGGCGAGCGCGTCGCGCGGCGTTATCCCTAACTCCCACAACGCCAGCCGGTACAGTTCGGCGTCGCACTCGGGGCGAAAGTCGATGTCAGGTAAGTCGTCGACGGTCACGATCGTCTCGACGAGACCATCACCGACTAACTGCCGCACCAGCGCCTCGACCCACGCCCGGCGCCGAGTGCTCACCACGCCCACCCAGATGCCCGCGACGAACAGGCTCATCACCAAGTCGATCAGACCGGTCCTGGGCGCGATGTCGCCGTCGAGCACACAGTCACCGAACACTGCGGTCTTGGTCCGATAGATCCGGTCCGCAAGGGCATCGGCGGACGTGCCGAAGCCTCGTGCCCGCAAACCTGCCGCGATACGTCGCGGTCCGTCCGGGATCCGCAACAGCCGCCCGTACTCTTCGACGCTCCAGCTGACGTCGACGCCGTGTTCGGCGAACGCCGCATTGAACGCCAGCCGGTGACCATCGCGTTCGATATCCGCCAGCGCGGAATCGGCGTCGAAGATCACCGCGCGCAGGATATCGGCTTCGACCGGACGTTCCCGATCCCACCAGAAGGTCCGGGCTGGACGAGTCTGACCCATGGCTCGCACGCCCACAGGTTGCCCGGAAGCCACGCGCTCAACCTCCCCCATTAGGGGGATTCGCATGACGAACTTGCCCCCCTCTTGCCCGCCTCGCCTGCTTGGCCCCGGCAGAGCCTTAGGGTGTTGCCATGACGGCTGCGCACACCGGGTCCGTCAGCACGCCGGTGCGTCTTGTTCTGGTCGATGACCACGAGATGGTCATCGAGGGGCTCAAGGCGATGCTGGCGGCGTTCAAGGACCGGGTGCAGGTGGTCGGGCAGGCAGTGGGCGCCGACCGGGCGG
>Ga0209217_1000223_pt1 | contig 14080 bp, 8 predicted proteins | sample JacPinW_OM3H0_M2_FD_187957 | JGI IMG/M metagenome (GOLD analysis project Ga0209217, IMG submission 187957) | Forest soil microbial communities from Algoma, Ontario, Canada - Jack Pine, Ontario site 1_JW_OM3H0_M2 (SPAdes) (version 2) | ecosystem: Environmental > Terrestrial > Soil > Boreal...
AAGTCTTCAAAGCCCTCTGGAAAGTCCGGGCGAAAGAAATCCGCTGGTAAGGCCAAATCACGAGCTGGCGGGAAGAAGAGTGGCGCCAAGAAGAGCGCCCGGAAGTCGAGCCGCAAAGGGGCGGCGAAACAGAGCTCGGCCAAGCGCGGCGGCAGTTCCCGCTCCAAAGGCGCGACCAAGGCCCGCGGACGGAGCGGCGGAAGTCGAAAGAGCTCCCGTTCGAGGAGCCGCTCCAGGAGATAGTTTTGGTGCCCCCGTGCGCAGTGTCCGAGGCGCGGTTACTCTCAAGTAGCCGCGCTTTTTTTCCTTGACTGACCCGAGTGAGGATTGATGCAGGAGAACGACGAACAGCCTGAAGGGCCGTGGAGAAAGATCCTGTTATCGGGCGGCGCCCTCCTAGGCGCTGCCGCGGCTTACAATGCGTTTGCGCGAAAGGGCGTCGATAAGCTCGTTAACCTCATTGGTGGAGAAGAAGGGGGGTTCGAGTGGCGTGACAAACGGATCGCCTTCACCAGACACGGCGAAGGTCCGCCGATTCTTCTTATTCACGGGATCCACCCGTCCGCCTGGTCGTACGAGTGGCGCAATAACGTCGACTCTCTCGCCCGCACCAATACCGTCTACACCATCGATTTGCTCGGCTTCGGCCGTTCGGATCGCCCGGCGATCCGTTATTCCGCGCGGCTCTACATCTCACTCATCTCGGATTTCGTCAGCAGGGTAATCGACGAGCCAACCGTGCTCGTTGCTTCGTCGCTCTCGGGCGCGTACGCGATAGTTCTGGCCGCGCGCGATCCGCATCGTTTCCCGGCCGTCGCGCTGATCGCGCCATCAGGATTGGTTCGCCAGAATGAGCCCGTCGGAATTGGTGGCGAAGCTGGCCGTTTAGCAGTCGAGACACCGATTGCCGGGACGGCGATGTTCAACGCGTTGGTATCGCGTCCGAACCTGCGCCGCTATCTCAGAAACGCATACTCGAACGATGCGCTGGTCACTCGCGAGCTGGTGGAGATCTATTACGCCGCGTCGCACCAGCGAGGTGCACGTCACGCTCCTGCGGCGTTCCTGTCGGGACATCTCAACATCGATGTCCGCCATGCGCTCCGACGTTTGAGCCAGCCAGCATTGCTCGTGTGGGGCGAGCAGGGGTCGATCGCGCCGGTCGAGGAATTCCGCGGATTCCGCGAACTGAAACGCGATCTTGAGATCTCTGTTCTCTCTCCCGCGGGTGATCTTCCACACGACGAGCGAGCGGAAGACTTTAATGTTATCCTATCCACATGGCTGAATCGCCTGTCGCTCTCCTCCGCGCCCACGCTAAACACGCTCCCTGGAACGCCCGCGGACTTGCCGCACACGCAACAGCACTTGTAGACGCAGCCGGCGTAAGACCAACCAATGCCTCGGCGCGCGCTGCGCCGAGCGCGCGCGCAGTTCGATTTTACGTGGCGAGCGGACTGTTAGACCGGCCTGAAGGAACAGGCACCGGCGCAACTTACGGATACCGGCATTTACTTCAGTTGCTGTCCATCAAGATTCGCCAGCGTGAGGGACAAAGCCTCGATACGATTCGCGGTGAGATGCGCGACGTCACAGGTGACGCGCTCGAACGAAAGATCGCGTTGTCACTCGCTCCCGCGCTCGGCTCCGGAGCGGACGAAGCCGTCGCTCACGACGATGACATTGCGCTCCGTTGGCACCGGCTCGCTGTCGCCGATGGCATTGAGCTGCACGTTCGCGAGGATTCGCCGGCAGCGCGCGAGGAAGCGGTAATCGCAATGCGTGAAGCAGTCCGCGCCGCTCTCGGCCGTGCGGACATTCGCTGAAATACTAGATCACATAACGCGCTGATCGCTCGCCGCGCAAATGCTCCAGTAGGGCTTTCTTTGCGGCCGTGACGTCGTCCGGAGACAACCAGTCTGCGACAGTGAAACGACGGCCTCTCGCCTCGACTGCGATCGCAACCCGCCCGCCACGCATTACCAGCAATGCCCCCGACCCACGAGGTCTCGACAACGGGTCGCGGTCGACGAGCTCCAACGGCAGGTTGTAGACATTCGCGGGATCGCTCGCCGCAATTACCACAAAACCCGCCGACGCCTGAACCTCGCTTGCAATCGCGCGGAGCCACTCGACAGCATCAGGCAAAGCGAACTGGGCGCCGCCGAGTCCTTTTACGAAATAGCCGCGACGCACCTCTCCGCGAAACTCGAGTCGCTTGAGCTCACGGTAGATTGCTCGCCACGGTACCGGAGGCCGCTCACGACGCCACCAATCCCGCGAGACGACTCCGTAGCGCGCGAGCCACTGACGCGCGATTCGTTCTGCTCTTTCTTCTTCCGGAAGGTTGGGACCCAGAGTTCCGCGTCTGCGTACGAGTGACCAACGCCCGGTCCATCCGCCCGACGCAGCGCCCGGTTTGTCCGGACGTCTCCACTTGGGAAGACGACGCAGGTTGGGACGCCGTTGAACTATCCTGCGATTGAGGGATGGTGTGTAGTCAACCGGGAGCCAGCTGGCTGGATCGGGGCCAGTGCGCGGCACCATTGGTTTCCAGCGACCGACTTCACGAAGAGCCTCCACTGTATCGTTCGTAACCAATCCCCACGCTACCAGCTCGCGGATCGCTTCACGAACAGCCAGCATCGTGAGGCCGGTGACGGCCTGTATGTCACCCGTGAATGACGCCCCCTCCGACGTAATCATCGATCGCACTTTTTCCGCGTTTTCGCTGAGCGGCGGTTGCTCCTCCTGATCCGATAACCAGATCGCGCCGGTACCGCGCTCGAAGAAACGCACGCGACCAAGTGGAATCGCGCCGGACTCGGGATCGTAGTTGCCTTCTCCAACCCACACGGGCTCACCGGTCGCGCTGAACTGCGACAGCGCCTGGGGGTCATATCCTTTAATTCTTGCGCGCAGATAGTCGCGGTCCCAGACGGCCGGCGGCCGCGCTATACCATATAGTTGTCGAAGTGCGGTGGCGGTGCCCGGCACTCCTTCGAGTCGGTCGCGTTCGTCGAGATGCTGCCACCGCTGCATGAAGGCTGAGAACTGAGACAGCTCCACCGCTTCTATCTGTTTGCGCAGGGCGGCGAGTGCTCGCCGGCGTCCGATCTCGACCACCCGTCGCGAACACCATTCGATGTCCTGTATCTCGCGACGGAATTTTCCGCGAATGAGCTTCCCTGTCCTCTCCCATTCGGTGAGGCGCGACTCGATCCACTCAGGTGACCATCCGTACTGGTCGTGAATCTCCTGCACTGTCACCGGCCCGCACTGCGTGAGGAACCGCGCTAGAATCTCCCGCCGCGCGACTGAAGCATTGATCGAAGGACGCAGGAGCACGTCGGGGATCGCCGTGGTGGCGTCCTGTTCGACCAGCTCCGTACCCTGACGCACGCGAGCCAGCTCCTCCGCACCGAACGCGGACACATATCTCGGATAGGTCTCGGTTAGAATGAAGCGCCACTCTCGCGCTCCCTCAGCTCCCAGCTGGATTGCGACTACGCGGCGACTCGCGAGAAGCTCCGTGAAGGGATCTCCGCGTGCGCCCTCCTCCGGAGCTGCCACCCGCGATCTGATCTCTTCCCCTGTAAGATCGCCCCCTCTGTCGATCAGGTGCGCAAGCTCGTCATCTGTCCGTGCTCGCCGGCCGGGTGCGGTGCCTCGTCTTTCCGCGAGAGTCTGCTCAATCGCCTCCAGTGTTATATCATCGCTCCCTTCACCACCCATGACTTCGTCGAGAAGAGCGCGGTCGAGCGACAGCAGTGCGGCCCTTTGCTCAGCGCGCGGCGTATCGTCGCCGTAGAGCCAGTCCATTACGAATCCGAATTGCAGACTCGCAGCGAATGGAGACGGAAAATCCGTATGGACGTTGTGAATGCGGATGTTGCCGGCGGCTATGTCGGCAAGTGTCGACTTGAGACCGTCCATATCGAAAGCGTCTTGCAGTACTTCGCGGTACGTCTCGACGAGAATCGGAAAGCTTGGGTACTGCCGCACTGTCTGCAGCAAATCAAGTGACTTCAGCCGTTGCAGCCAGAGCGGCATTCTGCGCCGCGGATTTCCGCGCGGCAAGAGCAGCGCCCTCGCCGCATTCATTCTGAATCGCGCGCCAAAAAGCGACGTAGCTCCTACTTCCTCCAGAACGAGTTGCTCCGCTTCCGCCCCGGAGAGTCCGAGCAGCGATTGGACGGGTGTAGTCATCCCCAAATCGGGAAGGCGCAGCATGATTCCGTCGTCCGTTGTCTGTACCTGGAGATCGGTGTTGTTGATGGCCTCGCGAACGCGCTGAGCGAGAGCCATCCCCCATGGTGCGTTGATCCTGCCGCCGAAGGCAGCGTGAATCACAATGCGCACCGCGCCGGTTTCATCTCTGAACTGCTCAATCACGATGTTCTTGTCATCGGGCACGATGCCAGTTGCTGCCCGCTGCGCCGCGATGTATTTGACAATGGAGTTTGCTGTCGCGGCATCACAGCCATATCGGTCCCCAAGATCTTTTTCGTCAGGTGCTTCCGCCAGCTCGCGACGAAGTGCGCCAACTCGGTGACTGAGCATCAGCGATCGCGCCATGTACTCCCCGTGCCAGAACGGCATCCGCGCGGGCGTCCCTGGTGCCGGCGTTACCACCACGCGGTCATGCTCGATCGCTGCGATCCTCCACGTAGACGAGCCGAGCTGGAACACATCTCCCATTCTGGATTCATGCACGAATTCTTCGTCGAGCTCGCCGAGGCGCGTTCGGTCGGGGAGGTTGACGGTGTACAAGCCGCGATCAGGAATAGTCCCGCCCGAGATGACAGCCGTCATGCGCGCCGCGCGCGAGCCGGTCAACCTGTCATTCACGCGATCCCAGGTGATCCTCGGCTCGAGCTCCGCCGCAATCTCGGACGGATACTTTCCCGACAACATCGCCAGCACTTCGTCGAACGCGGTTCGCGTGAGCTGATGGTACGGATACGATCTGCGGACTAGCCTGAACAGGTCTTCGCTCCGCCAATCGTCGACCGATACCGCTGCGACGATCACCTGAGCCAGCACATCGAGCGCATTTTGAACTACGTGCGTGGGCTCTACTTCCCCAGCGCGCATCGCGGCGACAATTGCCGCAATCTCCACCGCATCGTCGCGAAAGGTCGGCACCAGGATTCCACGGCTCGGTACGCCCAGCGTATGCCCGGCCCGCCCGATCCGCTGGAGCGCCGAAGCCACGCGCTTCGGCGACTGGAGCTGGATCACCAGATCTACGGAGCCAATGTCGATTCCCAGCTCGAGAGAGCTCGTTGTGATGAGCGCGCGGAGCGAGCCGGCCTTGAGGCGTTCCTCGAGCGCAAAACGTCGCTCCCTCGCCAGTGAGCCATGATAAGGGAGGGCAATCTCCTCATCCGCGAGCGCGTTGACCCGCGCCGCGATCTTCTCGGCTTGCGCCCTGTTGTTGACGAACACCAGTGTGGTGCTGGACGCTCGAATGTGTCGCAGGACGAGCGGCGCGACTGCCGGCCAGATGCCCCCTCCAACATTTCCGAGATCAGCGACAGGCGACTCGACCGAGATAACCATCTCCTTCGTCATTCCGCAATCGACTATTGTGACCGGTCGGAATCGGGATGCGCCGCTCGCGCTATCCTCGCAGCCGCCCAGAAATCGCGCGACTTCTTCGAGCGGCCTCTGCGTGGCAGAGAGACCAATTCTCTGTGGAGAGCTCTCGACCAGCGCTTCAAGCCTTTCCAGCGTGAGAGCCAGATGCGAGCCTCGTTTCGTTCCCGCGATCGCGTGTATCTCGTCGACGATCACCGCGCGCGCGCTGCTGAACATCCCACGACCCTTGAGCGTCGTCAGCATGATGTTCAGCGATTCGGGCGTCGTGATCAGAATGTGAGGAGATTTGCGGAGCATTCGTGCTCGCGCCGACGCCGGTGTATCACCAGTCCGCACGGCGACCCGTATTTCTGGAAATTGCTGGCCGGCGGCAGCGAACCGCCTTCGAAGCTCTGCTAAGGGGCGATCCAGATTTCTCTGAATGTCGTTGTTGAGGGCTTTGAGGGGTGAGATGTAAAGAAGGTGCACCGCATTCGGCAGCGGCTCTTCGAGCCCCCGCGTGATCAGCTCGTTCAGCTCCCACAGAAAGGCCGCCAGGGTTTTTCCGGTACCGGTGGGAGCGAGAATCAGCGTGTGCGATCCACTGGCGATCGCGGGCCATCCCATTCTTTGCGGATCGCTCGGCTCGCCGAAGGTCTCCTCAAACCATTGTGTTACGAGAGGATGAAACCGCGCTAGCATGGAAGCAGTAATCGTCACATCGCGGGCCAGATGCAGAACGACTGCGCGTTACTAGAGCACGCGGCGCAGTTTCTGCGCGCACCACTCCAGGATCTTGTTCGACAACGGCCGCCTGCGAAACTCCTCGAGCTTGATCTCCTGGGACAGCTTGGTGTCGTCCATGAAGATCGAGTCCATCTGCGCTCCTACAGCGGGGTCGAGAGCGACCAGCAGCGATTCGTCGTTGAAGGAAAGCGATCGATTGTCGAAGTTCATCGAGCCGATATAGGACCAGACGCCGTCGACGACCATGCTCTTGGCGTGCATCATCGTCGGTTGGTACTCGTAGATCCTCACACCGCCTTCCAGCAGCTTCTCGTAGTAGGTTCTTCCCGCGTACCACGTCGTCTTTACGTCGGTCTTCTCGCTTACCGTGAGGACGCGTACATCGACGCCCCTGCGCTGCGCTGCGAGCAGGAGCTGCATGAAATTCTCTCCCGGCACGAAGTAGGAGTTGCTGATGTAGATCGACTTGCGCGCGCCCGCGATCGTGAGCGCGAGGAATCGCTCCGCTGGTGTGCTGCCCATGCTGGGCACGCTGTGCATCAAGCCAGCTTTCATGCTGCCGACTTCAGCGAATGAGCTTTTCGGGAAGAACATGTCCCCGGTTAGCAGCTCTCCAGTTGCTTCAGCCCAGCCCGCCGCGAATGTGGCCTGAAGCGCGGCGACGGTCGGACCTTCGAATCGAACGTTCGTCTCGCGCCATTGGTCTTCGTGGTGTCCATCGCCGAGCCAATAGTCGGCCAACCCGAACCCGCCGGTATATCCGATGCGGCCATCGACGACGACCACGCGTACGTGCGACCGCTGAGCGGCTTTCTGTAGGCTGTACCATCGCAGCGGCCTGAGCCACACGACCTCGACACCTGCGGCCTTGACTCGCTGCAGCCATTCCCGCTTGAGCGGCTGCGACCCGAAAGCGTCGAGCAGCAGCAGCACGCGTACTTTCTGGCGCGCCTTGTCGATCAGATATTTCGCCATGGTGTCCGCAACCGCACCTGGCTGCGAGTAATACATCTGTACCGTAATGGTGTGCTGAGCAGATGCGAGATCCTTCCAAAGCTGCGGGTAGGTGCCGTCCCCATTCAGCAGAACCTGGACTTTGTTACCGGGATCGATGTGTGTCCCGGTGTAGAGCTCGATGCTGCGTGAAAAGAGCGAGTCTGCGATCGACGGCGGACCGTCCTTGTCCCCTTCCGCAATTACATTGCGCACCGGCGTGTCGTGGGTGACGGAAAGGATACCGATGAGCGCCAACACCAGAGCAAACAACAACAGCGCGGCGATTGCGATGTACTTGATCAGTGACATATTCTCTCTGCATGACCTACGTGGCCCGTCGGCGGATCGCGACGCGTGCTATCGTCCTCGATCGGTCGCTCGAATCGCTTCCCATCTTCCGGCTGAGCGACTCCGCCGAGGACTCGGCAATCTCTTTCTCCCCTGAGACCGGCGGGCGCTGGCGCGTTCTGCCAAGTCCCGGCGACCGCTTGCCCGGCACTTTCGATCAGGATGTCTACATCGAGCTCCTGCACCGCTACCACGAAGCCGGATCCCCCGACGATGGGGTGGTCAGCTTTACCCTCCACGCCTTCCTGCGTTCGATCGGAAGACGTGTCGATGGCAGAACGTACGAACAGCTCCGGTCTGCCCTCACCAGGCTCGAGCGAACCATTCTCGAGTCCAGCGGGGTGTACGTTGCAGCAAGCGAAGGACAGCCGCTAGAAGGACGCTTCACCATACTTACCTCTGTCTCCATCGCGCGGCGCAGGCTGGCCGAGCGCGAACAATTCACGCTGTTTCCCGTCCTGACCGCATCAGAGCCGGGTGACGCGCACGTCACGATTGGACCGCTTATCCGCTCGAACATCGCGGCCGGCCACACCGTCACGCTTTCCGCTATTCATTACCTCTCCCTCACCAATCCAGTCGCGCGAAGGTTGTACAGGCTTCTCGAAGTTGCCCGTGAGGAAGGAATGGTGACCTGGAGAGTGCCACTCGCCTTGCTCGCCGAACAGCTGCCGCTTACTCAACGGTATCCCTCGCACTTGCAACGAGTGCTCCAGCCGGCCCATGAGATGCTCCTCGCGGCCGGACTGCTGCGCGACGCGACCTTCCGCCAGCTTAACCGCGACTGGCTCGTGGACTACGTGCTCGCCTCGAGAGCTGCCTGACCAGTCACTATGTGTCCGCTGGTGTCTTTTGTGCGTCATTTCTTGGAACACTGCCTCCTCGCGGGCGTATCTTATTAGGTTGACGCCCTCCCCTATTACATAGCCCGTATGTCGCGATCCAGAAAAACCATGCTCTTCGGCCTCCTTCTGATTCCAGTGATGGCCGGAGGCTTCATGTTCCAGCAGCACGAGACCCAGCAGGGAGCTCGGCTCCTGGATCAGGTCCTCAATATCGTCTCCAGTCGATTCGTCGACACCGTTGACGCGGCGACCCTCTACGAGAAAGCCGCGCGCGGTCTGGTTCACGAGCTGAATGACCCTTACAGCGTGCTGCTTTCGCCGAAGGAGCTCTCCTCCTTCAACGCGCAAACCAACGGTCGCTACGCGGGCATCGGCATGGAGATCGCCGAAACTCAGGGCTTCATCTCCGTTCAGCGAGTCTTTCCTCATACGCCGGCAGAACAGGCGGGCGTTCAGGAAGGTGATCGCATCAACTTCGTCGATACGACGAACACCCGCGGCTGGACTGTCTCGCAGACCTCCGAGGCGCTCAAAGGGACTCCCGGCAGCAAGGTGTTGGTCAAGTTCTCGCGCCCCGGCGTACCCGAGCTGATACCAATCACCTTCACGCGCGCCGTCATCAACATTCCAGCGGTTCCCTACGCGATGATGCTCGATGGGAAAATCGGCTACATCCCGCTCCTTCAGTTCAACGAGAGCGCGAAGGATGAGATCGAATCTTCGGTCAGCAGGCTCACACGCAGCGGTGCGAAAGGGATCATCATCGATCTCCGCGGTAATCCTGGCGGCATTCTCGATCAGTCCCTGAGCGTCAGCAACCTCTTCCTGAAGAAGGGGCAGCAAATCTCCAGCATCCGTGCTCGCAACGGTGAGAACCAGACATTCGTCGCCAGCGACGATCCCGTCGCGCCGACAATTCCGCTCGTTCTTCTCACCGATGGCAGAAGTGCTTCAGCATCTGAGATCGTCGCCGGCGCGCTCCAGGATCACGATCGCGCGCTGATCGTCGGGACGACTTCGTTCGGAAAGGGACTCGTACAATCGGTATTCCCGCTCGATGGCGGTTACGCCCTCAAAATGACGACCGCGAAGTGGTACACGCCGAGCGGCCGCTCAATCCAGAAGGAGCGCAAGCTTCTTCCGAGTGGAGATTTCGTCGAAGTGATGCCGGATTCCCTTGAGACAGATTCGGTGCGTCGGTCGCGTCCGACCTTCAAGTCTGATGCCGGTCGCGTCGTTTATGGCGGCGGCGCAATCACGCCGGACATAATCGTGAGACCCGATACCCTGACCGCTGTCGAACAAAAAGTTTTCAACGTCTTTGCTCCCAAAACGGCGGATGTCAGAGCCACTCTTATCGACTATTCGCTGGAGTTGAAGAAAACCGTCAAGCCGAACTTCACCGTTGCGCCGGCGTGGCGGGAAGAGTTCTACAACCGGCTCAAGGCCAAAGGTGTAACCGTCGATCACGCCCAATACGAGGCAGCTGGTCCCGAAATCGATCGCCTGCTCGGCAATACAGTCGCGCGGCTCGCGTTTGGTGATTCGACCGCCAAGCGCCGCGGGATTCCTGAAGACAACCAGTTGATGCATGCGATCGGCGTTCTCAAACAGAGCCAGTCGCAGAAGGATCTGTTCGCGATCGCTCAGCGGGAGCAGGCTACCGCATCCGCGCGCCAGTAGCTGCTGGCTAAGCGAAACTCCGGCGGGATTCCTGTGTCCTGCCGGAGTCTTTTTTGGCTCCCCAGTTGGCCTGACTGGCTCGGCCCCCGGAACGTTTTTGACCGTTTCCAGGTATAAGTCGGTGCCAAGGACCGCCAGAGGCTTACAAATCTGGATGACTCTTCAGTGAATGGCGGTCAATGTTCACCCATGCAGCGCTGGGGTGCACCGCTGCGTAGAAGTAATGGAGACCATATATGCGCAAGCCACGTCCGAATGCGTACAACCCCGCTCAGGCACTCTTCCTCATCAGCAACGATCGGAGTGGATCTCCCCTGAGCTGTCCTTCCTGCTCAGGGTCGATTGAAAGAGATCCGCGCCAGACACCACCTCCGCCCTACACCCACGTGACCTTGCGTTGCAAGAGTTGCGGGAGATCGGCGCACTACGTGGCTGGAGCGGCGTAAGAGTCAGGTTGTTGCACAGAACTTGCCCTCCTCAGCGATCGCCGAACGGGCAAGCGACGCGTTCCTCCACGCTTGCTAGCCTATGGTAGATGCTTTACGGATTGCCCCGCGGGGGGAGGATTAGTTCAATGGCACGCATCACTGGCACGGTCAAATGGTTCAACGACGCCAAGGGATTTGGCTTCATTTCTCGTGAGGGAGGCCCGGACGTGTTTGTGCATTTCAGCGCAATTGGTGGATCCGGATTCAAGTCCCTCGCCGAGGGCGATAAAGTCGAGTTCGAAGTTGTGCAAGGCCAGAAAGGACCACAGGCTGCGGACGTAACAAAAGTCAGCTGACCGTCTCAACCCGAAGCCCCGTTCAATGGGGCTTCTCTGCGTGAGTGGGCTCACAAAACTGGTTTTCCACAGGCGGCATATGAGTTGCCTCCTTCCACCATCGATCGCTCACTCGAAATGGGGGGTGCAGGGATGGCCGCAATCTGGAAAGGCTCGCTGACATTCGGGCTCGTGAACATCCCAGTGGAGTTGAAGATTGCGGTTCGCGCCGACCATATCAGCTTCCGCCTCCTCCACGAGGAAGATCTTTCCCCCGTCAAATATGAGCGCGTCTGCCAGGCTGACGGCGAGACCGTTCCGTGGAACGAGATCGTCAAAGGCTACGAGTACGAGAAGGGCAAGTTCGTCGTGCTCACGGATGCAGACTTCAAGACAGCTGCGCTCGAGCAGTCCAAAACGATCGACATCCTCGATTTCGTCAAGCAGGACGAGATCGACCCCCGCTACTTCGAAACGCCCTATTACCTCGTTCCCTCAAAGGGCGGCGAGAAACCTTACGCGTTGCTTCGCGAAGCAATCCGGAGCACCGGATCAGTCGGGATCGGAAAGATCATCATCAGGCAGACGCAGCATCTCGCCGGCGTGAAGGTCATCGGCGATGCGCTCGTGCTCGAGATCATGCGATTCGCGAACGAGCTGGTCGACGCAACAGAATTCAACTTTCCCCGCCGCGATGCGGTGAGGCCCCAGGAGCTGCAGATGGCAGAGCAGCTGGTAGCAAACCTTGCGGAGCCATTCGACCCCACCCGCTACACCGACGACTATCGCGCCAATTTGATGAAGATCATCAAGGCAAAGATGAAAGGAAAGAAGCCTAAACTCGAGGAACCGGAGGGTGAGACTCCCGACAGCGGGGTTCTCGACCTCATGTCACGCCTTCGCGCCAGTCTCGAGGAAGGCAGCGGGAAAAAAGGAGCGGTTCGCGCTAAGAGAAAGACGGTAGCAGCCGGTCACAAACCCGCGAAGCCGAAAAAAAGACAGACAGCATAAGGCGGCTTCCATGGCTGTGATGACGAGCGGTAGCTCCAGGCGCGGTGCTCGCGCTCAGCTTGCGGAGTACCAGCGAAAGCGCGACTTCGCAAAAACGCGGGAGCCCTCCGGCGACGAGTCTGCCTCGCCAAAAGTCGAAGGCAGACTTCGCTTCGTCATCCAGAAGCACGCGGCGAGTCGTCTGCACTTGGACCTTCGCCTCGAGCTCGATGGAGTCATGAAAAGCTGGGCAGTTCCAAAGGGCCCAAGCGTCGACCCTTCGGTCAAGCGCCTCGCAATGCAGGTCGAGGATCACCCGATCGACTACAACACCTTCGAGGGAACTATCCCAAAGGGTGAATATGGCGGCGGCACGGTCATGCTCTGGGATCGCGGGACGTACTCGTCCGACGTTGCCACCTCACCCGATGAAGAGGAGGACGCCATCCGCGAAGGGCTGAACCGTGGCGACCTCAAAATGACGTTTCACGGCGAACGGCTGCGCGGCTCATACGCACTTATTCGCATGAAATTCGCGCGCGATGGGTCTTCGTCCAAGCCGCAGTGGCTTCTCATCAAACATCGCGATGAGTTCGCGAGTGACGAGGATGTCGTCGCGGAGAACGTGACCTCTGTCGAAACGGGCCGGACAATGGAAGAGATAGCGTCGGGGAAAAGTCGAGTCTGGCGAAGCAATCGCGAGCCGAAGAAAGGCGAGGTGACATCGTCGTCGCAGGCGAGGAAAAGCGCGGTGAAATCCGCAGAGCCGAAGCTGTCTCTCAAGTCGCTCGAGCCGATGTACGCCAGCATCGGCAGCGAAGTGCCGGGAGAAGGCTGGACGTTCGAGCCCAAGTACGACGGGATTCGCGTGCTCGCCTACGCAACCCCAGCCGATGTAAAGCTCATTACCCGGAATGGCAAGGACAAAGCGCCACAGTTTCCCGAGATCGTCGTGGCGCTCAAAAAGCTGGCATCTCAGTCCAGGCGATCATTCGTGCTCGATGGCGAGATCGTCGCGCTCATCGACGGAGAGCCAGCACGATTCCAGGAGCTGCAGGGCCGCATGCACGTAAAAGAATCGCATACGATCGAACAGCGCTCGTCTTCCGCACCGGCCGCGCTCATGCTCTTCGACATACTGATGGACGGGGACGAGGTACTGATCAAGGAGCCGTGGTCGGAACGGCGTGCTCGCCTCGTCAAGCGAATCGGGAAGCGCGTGTCGAAGCAGCTTCGCATTACGGAATCGGTACAGGGCGACGGAAAAAAGATGCTGGAAGAGGCGCGCCGTCGGGGTTGGGAGGGAATCATGGCCAAGCGCGTCGACTCGCGCTACGAGCCCGGCAGGCGGTCACACGACTGGCTCAAGCTCAAGATCGAATTCAGGCAGGAGTTTGTAGTCGGTGGCTACACCGAGCCGCGAAACAGTCGCGAGAACATCGGCGCGCTTCTGCTCGGCTACTTCGACCACGGGCGGTTCATCTACGTCGGCCATACAGGTGGCGGCTTCACGCGACAGGGCCTGGAAGAGATGTACCGCCGTCTCAAGCCGTTGGAGAGAAAGACCTCTCCTTTCGAAGAGACTCCGAAGACCAACGAAAAGGCCCATTGGGTGAAGCCGGAAGTCGTGGTCGAAGTGAAGTTCAGCGAATGGACCGCGGATCGTCGTCTCCGCCAGCCAATATTCCTTGGGGTCCGCGACGACAAGGATGCGAAGGAAGTCGGTCTTGAGGCGATGAGCGTCCAGAAAAAGTCAGCGCGTGGCGGTAAGATCGCCAAACCGCGGGCCCGTCTCAGCATTGCTGCCCGCGCAAAAACGGAGAAGAAAGCTCCACCGCGAAAAGCCGCGCGACGAAACCTGTCGGTCGCGGGGACCCGCGGAAAAATTGATAGAGCTTCGCTGCTGGACCAGCTGACGGCGATCGAGGAGAAGGGCGGCGACGGCTCACTCGACTTCGGAGACGGAAGAGCGCTCAAGGTCTCCAACCTGGACAAGATCTTTTTCCCGAAGGAGAAGTACACCAAGGGCGACGTTATGCGCTACTACACGCGCATCGCGGATTTCATCCTGCCGGTGATGCAGGATCGCCCGCTCGTTTTGAAGCGGTTCCCGAATGGGATCGAC
>Ga0209217_1000224_pt1 | contig 14064 bp, 8 predicted proteins | sample JacPinW_OM3H0_M2_FD_187957 | JGI IMG/M metagenome (GOLD analysis project Ga0209217, IMG submission 187957) | Forest soil microbial communities from Algoma, Ontario, Canada - Jack Pine, Ontario site 1_JW_OM3H0_M2 (SPAdes) (version 2) | ecosystem: Environmental > Terrestrial > Soil > Boreal...
GGCAATTTTTGCACTCCTCGCTCTCCGGTGACGCAGTAGGCTCTTGTACCCAAGCGGCCGCAATTTATTGTGGATCGGCGCGAGAATAACCCCGTGGCCTGGTGATTATGTCAGAACGAAATTCGGAACGCATCCACTTCGGAACAATCAAGGAAGCCATCGAGCCTCCAAACCTGATTGAAGTCCAACTCAATTCTTACGTCGATTTTCTCCAGAAAGACGTTTCATTTGCCAAGCGTAAAAATCACGGTCTCCAGGCCGTTTTCAAAGAAGTATTCCCGATCGAGAGCTATGACGAAAAAGCCGTTCTCGATTTCAGCCATTACGAAATTGGCGAGCCGAAGCTGACCGCGCTCGAGGCCCAGCGCGAAGGTCAGACCTACAGCGCGCCACTTCACGTTACCTTCCAGCTCCGGGAGGAAAAAGGCACGAAAGAAGAAAAAGTTTACATGGGCGAGATCCCGCTGATGACGCCGCAAGGAACGTTCGTCATTAACGGCGCCGAGCGCGTGGTCGTTTCGCAGCTGCACCGTTCGCCCGGTATTGCGTTTGAATCGACGATCCACCTCAACGGCAAAGTGCTCTACAGTTTCCGGATCATTCCGGATCGCGGTTCCTGGATCGAAGTGCAGTTCGACACCGCCGATCTTCTTTACATTTATCTCGATCGCCGCAAGCGCCGTCGAAAGTTCCTGGCCACCACTTTCCTGCGCGCACTTGGCTACGGCTCCGACGAGGAAGTGATCAAACTTTTTTACAGCATCGAAAATCTGAAGCTGAGTGAGAAGCTCGATGAAGAAAAACTCGCGACCAAAGTTCTGACCGCCGAAGTGCGCGACGGCGAAGTGACCGTGGCTCGCGCGTTTGAGCCGCTGACCCTCGCGACCGTGCGCCAGATCATGGGCCTCGGGATCAAGGAAGTTAAGGTCATCGACATTTCCAACGACGACACCGTCGTCAAAGCGCTACGCAAAGATCCGGCGCACGACCAGGAGGAAGCGCTCAAAGATATCTACCGCCGTCTCCGCCCCGGAGATCCGCCCACGGTTGCCAACGCGCGCGCGCTCTTGAAGCGTTTGTTTTTCGATCCGAAAAAATACGATCTCGGTCGCGTCGGCCGTTACAAAATCAATCAGAAGCTCGGGATCGATGTCGACCTTACCGAGCGGATTTTGACCGACAAAGATTTCATCGCTGCGATCAAATACCTGATTAATCTGCGTCGCGGAGAAGGCACGCTCGACGACATCGATCACCTCGGCAGCCGTCGCGTGCGGACAGTGGGCGAATTGCTGGCCAATCAATGCCGCGTCGGTCTCGCCCGCACGGAGCGACTGGTGAAAGAACGCATGACTTTGTTCGACATCAACGTCGACGGAATGACGCCGCAAAAGCTCGTCAATCCGAAAGCGCTCAGCGCGGTCATTCGCGATTTCTTCGGCCGCTCGCAGCTCTCGCAGTTCATGGATCAAACGAATCCGCTGGCCGAGCTGACGCACAAGCGCCGTTTGTCCGCGCTTGGACCTGGAGGGTTGAGTCGCGATCGCGCCGGATTCGAAGTGCGCGACGTGCATCCTTCTCACTACGGCCGGATTTGTCCGATCGAAACCCCGGAAGGTCCGAACATCGGATTGATCAGTTCAATGTCGACCTTCGCGCGGATCAACGAATTTGGTTTCATTGAAACGCCGTATCGCAAGGTCACGAATGGCCGGGTCACGGATGACATCGACTATCTGACTGGCGATAAGGAAGAAAATTACCTGGTGGCCCAAGCGAACGCGCCAATCGACGGTCGCGGCCATTTCACCGGCGAAAAGGTTTCGGTTCGTTACCGCGGCGACTTTTTGGAAGTCGAACCATCAAAGGTTCACTACATGGACGTGTCGCCGAAACAGCTCGTTTCCGTGGCGGCGGGATTGATTCCATTCTTGGAGCACGACGACGCGAACCGCGCGCTGATGGGTTCAAACATGCAACGCCAAGGCGTCCCGCTGATCGTTTCGGAAGCCCCACTTGTTGGCACCGGTTTGGAAGGCAAAGTCGCTCGCGACTCACATGCGGTGCTGCTCGCGATTGAAAGCGGCAAGGTCGCATCAGTTACAGCCGACCAGATTATCGTCTCTAAAGACGGCCATGTTCCAGAACATCGGAAGAGGATCAAGACCGATCCCGAAGAAGGACTTTACGTTTACGAACTGCGCAAGTTCATGCGCTCAAACGCCGGCACCTGCGTCAACCAGAAGCCGATCGTGAAGAAAGGGCAGCACGTGAAGCGCGGTCAGATCATTGCCGACGGCCCGAACACGCAACAAGGCGAGCTCGCGCTCGGCCGCAACGTGCTCGTCGCGTTCATGCCGTGGAATGGCTACAACTTCGAAGACGCGATCATGATCTCGGAGAAGGTCGTGAAGGAGGACATTTATACTTCCATTCATATCGACGAATTCGAGATCGGGGCACGCGACACGAAGCTCGGGCCGGAAGAAATCACCCGCGACATTCCAAACGTCAGCGAAGAAGCGCTGCGGAATCTCGGACCGGACGGCGTCGTCCGTGTCGGCGCGGAAGTGAAGCCAGGCGACATTCTGGTCGGCAAAATTACACCGAAGAGCGAAACGGAACTTGCGCCGGAAGAACGATTACTCCGCGCGATTTTCGGCGAAAAAGCGGCCGACGTAAAAGACACGTCGCTGACCGTTCCATCCGGAACTTACGGGATCGTCATGGATGTGAAGGTTTCTTCACGCAAGGAAGTGTCGCGCGAGAAACTGACGCCGGCAGAAACGAAGAAGCAAATCAAAGCGATCACCGAAGAACATCGCCGCAAGAAAGAAGAACTGACCGAACAGCTGACCGATTCGCTCTCGAACATTTTACTTGGCGAAAAAATTCCTCTCGACGTGGTAAACGCCGAGACCGGCGAAATTATCATCCCGGCCAATCGCAAGATCACCAAAACACTGCTGCGCAAACTGGCGAACGTTTACGATCACATCGAAATCGATCCGAGTCCGATCCGGAACAAAATCCGCGAGATCATTGGACACTACGAACATAAATTCGCTGAGCTCGAACTTGAGCGCGAACGCTCGATGGACCGGGTGGAAAGTGGCGACGACATCGATCCTGGCATCATCAAGCAGGTCAAAGTTTACATCGCATCGAAACGGAAACTGTCGGTCGGCGATAAAATGGCAGGTCGTCACGGCAACAAGGGCGTGGTCGCGCGGATCGTGCCGGAAGAAGACATGCCGTTTTTGGCGGATGGAACACCGGTCGAAATTGTTTTAAATCCGCTTGGCGTGCCGAGCCGTATGAACGTCGGCCAAGTCTTGGAGACGCACCTTGGGGTCGCAGCCAAGGCGCTCGGGTTTAAAGTCGCGACGCCGGTGTTCGACGGAATCAAGGAGAGCAAAATCCGCGAGTACCTCAAGGACGCGCGCAAGAAGGAAGGTTTCAGTTGGGTTCAGGAAACCGGCAAGGCCCGTTTGTTTGACGGCCGCACCGGCGATGCTTTCGACCAGGAAGTCGTGGTTGGGTACATCTACATGATGAAGCTCGGCCACTTGGTCGCTGACAAAATTCACGCGCGCGCGGTCGGCCCATACTCACTTGTGACGCAACAACCGCTCGGCGGAAAAGCGCAATATGGTGGTCAACGTTTCGGCGAAATGGAAGTCTGGGCGCTGGAAGCTTACGGCGCGGCTTACACCCTGCAGGAATTGCTCACTGTGAAATCCGACGACGTGCAAGGACGGACCCGCATCTACGAATCGATCGTGAAAGGCGACAATTCGCTCGAAGCGGGCACACCTGAATCTTTCAACGTGCTGATCAAGGAAATGCAGAGCTTGGGCCTCGACGTCAAAGTCGGCGGCCAGGCTCCGACAACAGTCTTTGAGCATCTCGGTTAATTTTTAACATCGACATCTATTTGGAGAATCAATGAACGAACATTCCTGGCGTGAGTTAGTGGGCGAAGAGAGAGCGGTCGGTTTCGACCAGGTCGCAATTGGCGTCGCCTCGAGCGACACGATGCGGTCGTGGAGCAAAGGCGAAGTCAAGAATCCGGAGACGATCAATTATCGAACATTCAAACCAGAGAAGGGTGGACTTTTCTGCGAACGAATTTTCGGTCCGACCCGCGATTGGGAATGTTCCTGCGGAAAATATAAGCGAATCAAGCACAAGGGCGTCATCTGCGACCGTTGCGGCGTTGAAGTCACGCTCGCACGCGTGCGCCGCGAACGGATGGGCCACATCGAGTTGGCCGTCCCTGTTTCGCACATCTGGTTTTACAAATGCATGCCGTCGCGCATCGGCCTAATGCTCGACATGAGCGCCCGCCAGCTCGAGCGCGTTATCTATTATGAGGACTACATTGTCATTGATCCGGGCAAGACGCCGCTGCAACGGGCGCAACTACTGAACGAAGTCGAGTATCGCGAAGCGCAGGAACAGTACGGCGAAGATTTCGTCGCCGGAATGGGCGCGGAAGCGGTGAAGAAGCTTCTGAGCGAGATCGAGCTCAACAAGCTCAATAAAGAGCTGGAAAAGGCGATGGGCGCGACCAAGAGCAAACAGATTCGCAAGAAGCTCGCGAAGCGACTCAAACTCGTGCAGGGGTTCATGTCATCCCACGCGCGACCGGAATGGATGATTCTCGATGTGCTGCCGGTGATTCCGCCGGATCTGCGTCCGCTTGTTCCATTGGAAGGTGGACGGTTCGCGACTTCTGACCTAAACGATCTCTATCGCCGCGTCATCAACCGGAACAATCGTCTCAAGAATTTACTCCAGCTCAAAACGCCGGACGTCATCATTCGAAACGAAAAGCGAATGTTGCAGGAAGCGGTGGACGCGTTGTTCGACAACGGTCGCCACGGCCGCGCAGTCACCGGCGCCGGCAACCGTCCGCTCAAATCACTCAGCGACATGCTGAAGGGTAAAGGCGGACGTTTCCGTCAGAATTTGCTGGGCAAGCGCGTCGATTATTCCGGCCGTTCGGTGATTGTTATTGGACCCGAACTCAAACTGCATCAGTGCGGTTTGCCGAAGAAAATGGCGCTCGTTTTGTTCGAGCCGTTCATCATTCGTCGACTGAAAGATCTCGGTTACGTGCACACCGTGCGCAGCGCCAAGAAAATGATCGAGCGCCAGACGCCCGAAGTTTGGGATATTCTCGATGAAGTCACGCGCGGACATCCAGTATTGCTCAACCGCGCGCCCACGCTGCATCGATTGTCGATCCAAGCTTTCGAGCCGCAGTTAATCGAAGGGGAAGCGATCCGGATTCATCCGCTCGTTTGCACTGCTTACAACGCGGACTTCGACGGCGACCAGATGGCGGTGCACGTGCCGCTTTCCGTTGAAGCGCAATTGGAAGCGCGCATGTTGATGCTGGCGCCGAACAACATTTTCTCGCCGTCGAGCGGCAAGCCGATCACGACGCCGTCGCAAGACATCACGCTCGGTTGCTATTACATGACGCAAAATCCGCGCGCGGTGAAAAAGGACGGCCATCTGCCTCTCTTCGCCGAGCCAGTCGAAGTGGAATTCGCCATGGCCGAAGGCTCGGTCAAAACACACGATCGCATCCGTTTTCAAAACCCGGACTTCGGGCGACAAACAATTTTTGGAAAGGCCGACGTTAAGACCATCGAAACAACGGCGGGCCGCGTCGTCTTCAATCAGATTTGGCCAAAGGAACTCGGATTCTTCAATCGAGCCGCGGGCAAAAAGCAACTCAGCGACATTATCTGGCGGTGCTATCAGGTTGCAGGACCTGCCGCGACCGTTGCGACGCTTGATAAGTTGAAAGAGCTCGGGTTCACCGAGGCGACGAAGGCCGGCATCTCGATCGGAATTTCGGACATGATTATTCCGAAGGAAAAAGAAACCGAGCTGGAGAATGCTTACAAACAAATCCGCCAGGTCGAACAACAATATCGCAAAGGCATCATCACTGACGGCGAGCGTTACAACAAGATCATCGACATCTGGACGCACGCCGGCGACGAAATTTCGAACGTCATGTTCCGCACTTTGGAACACAATGACGGCCGCAAAGAACTGAACCCGGTTTACTTGATGGTCGATTCCGGCGCGCGAGGCAATCGTCAGCAGGTGCGTCAACTCGCGGGCATGCGCGGTTTGATGGCAAAGCCAAGTGGCGAGATTATCGAGCGCCCGATCACTTCCAACTTCCGCGAAGGTCTCAGCGTGCTCGAGTATTTCATTTCGACTCACGGCGCGCGCAAAGGCTTGGCCGATACGGCGCTCAAAACCGCGGACTCCGGCTATCTTACCCGCAAGTTGGTTGACGCTGCGCAGGACGTCATTATCAATCTCGAGGACTGCGGCACCGTTAACGGAATCGTCGTCCGCTCGATTTACGAGGGCGACGAGGAAGTTGTCGATCTTGCCCAGCGAATCATCGGCCGCGTCAGTTGCGAAACGATCCCGGACCCGGTGGACAAGAAGAAGAAAATCGTCAAAGCGAACCAGCTCATCGATGAAAAGATCGCGGCAGACCTGCAGCGCATCGGTGTAGAGAGTTTAAAGATTCGCTCGGTGTTGACCTGCGAATGCGGTCGCGGCGTTTGCGGGATGTGTTACGGTCGGAACCTGGCCACCGGCCAGTTCGTGAAAATGGGCGAAGCGGTTGGAATTATTGCCGCCCAATCGATTGGCGAACCAGGAACGCAGCTGACGATGCGGACATTCCACATCGGCGGAACGGCGAGCCAGACATTCAAACAGCCAATCATCAAGGCGAAGAATGATGGAACTGTGCGCTTTAACGATCTGCGCACGGTGCAAGCGCTTGATGGCAGCTGGATCGTGTTGAGCAAAAACGGTTCCATCAGCGTGCACAACACTGAGGGCCGCGAACTCGAACGCTACAACGTCGTCATCGGTTCAATGATTTCGAAGGACGACGGCACCTCTGTGAAAAAGGGCGAGACATTCGTGCAATGGGATCCTTACAACGTCCCGATTCTGACCGACAAGAGCGGTAAGATTGAATTCCGCGATATGATCGCGGGCGTTACGATCAAGCGCGATGTCGATGAAGCGACCGGCTTGATGGGGACCGTGATCATCGAGCACAAAGAAGATTTGCATCCGCAAATCGTCATTGTCGGTGACAAGAAGGAGGTGCTGGCCAGCTATTCAATTCCAGCGGGCGCGCACGTCATCGTCGAAGAAGACCAAAAAATTCGCGCGGGCGCATTGTTGGCAAAGACGCCGCGAAAAGTCGCCAAGACTAAAGACATCACCGGCGGTCTGCCGCGGGTTGCGGAATTGTTCGAAGCGCGCCGTCCAAAAGACGCCGCCGAGATCGCGAAGATCGATGGCGTTGTCGAGATGGGCGGGACGGTTCGGGGCAAGCGTCGACTCATTTTGAAGGATCCGGAGACCGGCGCAGAAGAGGAGCACCTCATCTCGCTCACGAAACACATCATCGTTTTCAAGGGCGATTTCGTGAAGAAAGGCCAGCAATTGACCGAAGGTCCGATTGTGCCGCACGAAATTCTGGAGGTGTGCGGGCCACAGGAGTTACAGGAGCACCTCGTCAACGAAGTGCAGGAAGTTTACCGGCTCCAAGGCGTCGAGATTAACGACAAGCACATCGAGATCATTGTTCGTCAGATGTTGCGTAAGGTAAAAATCACCGATCCAGGCGATACGTCGCTGCTCTGGGGCGATCAGGTCGACAAGCTCGACTTCGAAGAAGAGAACAAACAGGTCGTCGATAAAGGCGGTAAACCAGCGGAAGCCGTCCCGGTGCTGCTCGGCATCACCAAGGCATCGCTCGAAACCGACAGCTTTATTTCGGCGGCATCGTTCCAGGACACGACGCGCGTGCTGACCGAAGCAGCTACGCTCGGGAAGGTCGATCGTCTGCGCGGCTTCAAGGAAAACGTCATCATGGGTCACCTGATTCCAGCGGGCACGGGATTCCCGGCGCATCGCGAAGTCAGGCTCGTGGAAAAGGGCGAACCAATCGGCGCAGCGGCCATGGACGAAGCCGAGATGCAACCGGCGATCGGCTAAGGTCGACATCTCCGAGAGCTAACGGATTGGCGTTTCACAGAAACGCCCTACAATTCGTTTGATGTCGATTGTAACCAAAACCGGCGACCAGGGCGAAACGTCGCTCATGTACGGCCGGCGCGTGCACAAGAACGATCCGCGCGTTGAAGCTTACGGCGCGGTGGATGAATTGACCGCCGCGCTCGGGATGGGCCGCGCTATCTGCGACGATAAATTTGTGGCCGAGCAAATTTTGGCTGTCCAAAAAGATCTGATCAACGTCATGGGCGAGCTCGCCACTTTGCCCGAAGATCGACAACGATACTTGAAGGACGGTTTCCAAGCGACCGACGCGAAGATGGTGGACAGAGTGACCGCAGTGATTGTCGATCTCGAGAAGGACAAATCGCTCTATCCCAAAGACTGGGTCATTCCCGGCGCTAATGCCGTTTCCGCCGCCCTCGATTTTGCGCGAGTGACATGCCGTCGGGCGGAAAGGCACATTGCGACGTTGAACGATCCAAACCCCGAGATCCTTCGTTATCTAAATCGGCTGTCCGATTTATGCTGGATTTTGGCGCGCGCAACAGAGGCCCTTTCGAAAACGTCTGATAAGATTGCACAATGAAGATACTCGCTCGACTGAAGCTTTCTGATGGGTGGACAGCTCTCTTGATTCTCGCGGTTTGTTCCGCCACCGCCCTCGCTGCGACGCGTGGGGAGGTTCGACCGGCCAACGCGCTCGGTCCCGCAAACGCGCCGGTCACGATCGAATTCTTCAGCGACTTGCAATGTCCGCAATGCGCTCGCTATGAACCGATAGTTAAAAACTTACAAACTGAATTCGGCGACAAAGTACGCCTGGTCTTGCGCCATTTTCCATTAGATTCCCACCAGAACGCGGCGGTTGCCGCATGCGCTGCGGAAGCAGCTGCAAACCAGGGCCGTTTTTGGCAAATGGCCGAAGCTCTTTACAAAACCCAATGGATGTGGGGGACAGCGCCCGTACCGCGCGCGATTTTCATGGATCAGGCCAAACAACTCGGCCTGGACCTTGATGAATTTCAAAAAGATCTCGAGAGCCCTGAATGCCGCGCCCGGGTCGGAGGCGACGCGATGTATGCGGGATCGATCGGCGTCAAAACTGCGCCGTCGGTCGTGATTAACGGCTACAACGTTCCAAATACCGAGTTCAGCGAGAACGGGTTTCGCTCCGCGATCAAAGCGGCGTTGGCCAAGGCCGGTCAATGACTCGGTCACAATGGATCGCCATATTCGCGGCTGCTGTCGCGTGCTTCGGTTTGATCGACAGCGCTTATCTGACGATCAAACATCTTCAGGGCAGCTACATTCGCTGCGGGGACGAATGCTCTGCTGTTTTGGGAAGTAAATACGCCGAGGGCGTCGCTGGCATCCCGCTGGCGGGATTTGGCGTAATGGCCTACATCACCGTCCTGGTCGCATCGCTATTAACCGCGCGCGGATCGGCCGTTGGACGTCTGGTCCTCATGATTATCGTGCCGGCGATGGCGCTGATCAGCGTATGGTTGATCTATCTCCAGGCATTCGTGATCCATTCGTTTTGCAAATACTGCCTGGCGTCAGCGGCAGCTTCGTTCACTCTGGCCGGGTTGGTTTTAATCGATCGATTGGGGCGAGGAGCCTCGGGCGCAGAGCGTTGAGCCGAGCGCGAAATTGCAGTTGCCATGACGGCGTACCTATAGCATCTTCCCCGTCCGCCGTTCCCCCTCCTCTGCGGCGCGATTTTTTTGTATGGCAAACACAGTTGAATTAGTGCCTGAGCTTTTGGAAGCGGGCGTGCATTTCGGTCACCAGACCAAGCGCTGGAACCCGAAGATGAAGCCGTTCATCTTCCAGCAGCGCAATCAGATTTACATCATCAATCTCGACGAAACCGTGAAGCAACTTCATCGTGCAACCGAGTTTCTTCAGGAAGTGGCGCGGCGGGGCGGCAAAATTCTTTTCGTCGGTTGCAAGAAGCAGGCGCAGGAAGCGATCAAGGAAGCTGCCCTCGCGTGCGGTCAGTTTTATGTTAATCAGCGCTGGCTGGGCGGCACGTTGACCAACCTTGCCACGATTCGCAAGAGCATTGGACGTTTGCAATACATCGAGAAAATCGAGCAATCGCCGGAATACAAAAAGATGGGCAAGCAGGAATTGGCGGCGCTGAACCGCGAAGCGGCCAAGCTGCGCCGCAACCTCGAGGGAATTCTCGAAATGGCGCAGTTGCCCGATGCCGTAGTCATAATCGACACGACTCGCGAGCAGAACGCGGTCAATGAAGCAAAACGCCTGAACATTCCAATCGTTGCGATCGTTGATACGAATGCCGATCCGGAAATGATCGATTATCCGATTCCCGGAAATGACGATGCGATTCGCGCGATCCGAATCGTGCTGCAGAAACTGGTCGATGCGATTGTTTCGGCAAGCGGCGAAGCCCGCATCCGTGAACAAATCGAAATGGCAGGCGTTTCCGCCTAACGAGCGGCTACGGCGCCCGTCGAATTCGAATTCAATGAAAGCTATGGCCGATATTGATCCAAAACTTGTCAAACAGCTTCGCGAGAAAACCAATGCAGGAATGATGGACTGCAAACGCGCTTTGGAGGAAGCCAGTGGCGACCTTGCCAAAGCCGAAACGATTTTGCGGACCAAAGGGATTGCGAGCGCGAGCAAGAAGGCGTCGCGCGCGGCGAAGGAAGGGATTGTCGCCTCCTACATTCATCTGCAAGGCAAGGTCGGCGTGTTGGTGGAAGTGAATTGCGAGACCGATTTCGTGGCCAAGAACGAAAATTTCCGCGGGTTCGTCAAAGACATCACGCTCCACATCGCGGCGGCGCACCCGCTTTACGTCAGTCGCGAAGATGTGCCCGGAAAATTGATCGAGGCCGAGCGCGAGATTTACAAAGCACAGGTCAAAGGCAAACCCGAGAACGTGACCGAAAAAATTGTTGATGGAAAGCTCGACAAATTTTACAGCACGGTCTGTTTGCTCGAACAGGGTTTCATTAAGAATCCCGACGTCACGATCAAAGATCTGCTCAACGGAAAAATTGCAGAACTCGGCGAGAACATTGTGATTCGCCGGTTTACCCGCTACCTCGTAGGCGAACCGCTTGCGGCCGAAGTGTAAGCTTCGCAGTCATCCTGAGCGAGGGCGAAGCATCTCTGACAGATGCCTGGCGTCACGCAGGAATCTTGTGTACCACAGACTTCGACTGTGCGATTCCTCGCTCCGCTCGGAATGACGGTCCCCGCTATCTGGAGACGTCGATCTTCTGCGAAATCGGTGTAATCCGCGTAATCCGCGGTTAAGTTGCGGCGATGGGTCTGAAAAAATATAAAGCGAAGCGCGACTTCTCGAAGACGGCCGAGCCAAAAGGCGGGAAGCCGTTACCAAAACAAGTGCGCGGCGCTTCCCGATTTGTCATTCAGAAACACGACGCGCGCCGATTGCATTACGATTTCAGGCTGCAAATGGAGGGCGTTCTCAAATCGTGGGCGTTGCCAAAAGGTCTTCCCTGGCAACAAGGCGAGAAACATCTCGCGGTCGAAGTGGAAGACCATCCGATCGAGTACGAAACGTTCGAAGGCGTCATTCCACAGGGCCAGTATGGCGGCGGCACAGTGATGCTTTGGGATCGAGGCGCCTATTATGTTTACGGCGAGCAGCCGTTGAAATCACTGCGCGAGGGCAAACTTCATCTCGTTCTGGCCGGCGAGAAAGCGAAAGGCGAATGGACATTGGTGCGCATCCGCGGTCGCGATGGAGAAAAAAACCAGTGGTTGATCTTGAAAACCGGTGGAAGCGCCAAGCCGCCCTCGAAGAGAGCTGAGGACCAGTCGGTCAAGACCGGCCGGACGATGAAACAGATAGCGGAAGAGCGCGATGCGGAATGGGAATCAAATCGCGAAGAAAAAAATCCGAGCGAAAAATCGACATTTAAAGCGCGAATCAAGGCCGCGCTTAAAAAAAAAGACCAAGAAGAGGTAGGGACGCATAAGGCCAGTCCGGCTCGGAGCCGACGCGTCCGAAAAAATAAAGAGAAGACGGAATTCGACGGACAGCTTAGAGAATTGTCCCCACCTAACGCAAAGCCCCAGTTCATCGAGCCGATGAAAGCTAGGCTCATCGACGATCCTCCAACGCACGGCGACTGGCTTTACGAGCTCAAATTCGACGGAATCCGAGCCATCGCCGTTAAGAACACGAGCAAGATTTCGTTAATCTCGCGAAACGGAAACAAGTTGGACGCACGCTTTCCTGAAATTGCCGAGGCGGTAAAGAAGTTGCCGGTTCGAGAATGCGTGATCGATGGCGAAGTGGTCGCGCTCGATGAAGAAGGCCGCTCCTCATTTCAACTGTTGCAGGCGCTTGAGATGGAACGGCGAAAAGCGCCGTTGCGCCTTTATGTTTTCGATTTGTTACAACTCGACGGCAAAAGCTTGCTTGGGATCCCGCTCGAACAGCGTAAACAATTGCTGGCCAAAGTTTGCGAAAGTGTCGGCGATCCAATCCGTTATTCCGGAGAAATCAGTGGCGACGTGAAATCGTTGCTCGCCGAAGTAAAACGCCGATCGCTGGAAGGGTTGATCGGCAAGCAGCGCAAATCTGTTTACGAACCGGGACGGCGGACCGGCACTTGGATCAAACTCAAGTGCGTCAGCGAGCAGGAATTTGTGATTGGCGGTTACACGCCGCCAGCCGCCTCACGCGAATATTTTGGCGCGATTCTGGTTGGCTATTACGACGGTGGTAAATTGAAATTCGCCGGCAAAGTCGGGAGCGGCTTCACCTCGAAATCGTTGTCGATGTTGCACAAGAAATTTCGCGAAGAAGAACGGGAGGGTTGTCCGTTTGTTGATCTTCCATCCAAGCAAGGGGGCGAATGGGTGCAAGGAATCACGCCTTCAATGATGAAAAAGATGCACTGGGTAAATCCCAAATTCGTCGCCCAGATCAAATTCGCGGAGTGGACACGCGACGGAAAACTTCGCCAGCCAGTTTTCCTCGGCATGCGCGAAGATAAGGACGCCACCGAAGTAAGACGCGAAGCCGCCTAGCCCGGAATAGTTCGTGCTTCCGGATTCGTCCAATGTGGAAGTTATTGACAATTGTTCACAATTGGCGGAAATCGACAGTCCCTCGCCTAGTCTAACAACAAAAGGAGATTGATTATGCGTCCAACTTGGAAAGGCAGTATCAGCTTCGGCCTGGTTTACATTCCCATCGCCGTTTATCCGGCGACCCGCGAAGAAAAGCTCAGTTTTCGGCAACTTCGCAAAACCGATCTTAGCCCGATCAAATATAAGAAGGTGGCCGAGGCCGACATGAAAGAAGTGCCGGCCGATCAAATCGTAAAAGGTTTCGAGTACGAGAAGGGCCGTTACGTCGTTTTAAGCGACGAAGATTTCGAAAAAGTACGGATCGAATCAACCCATTCGATCGACATCACGGATTTTGTCGACGTTGAGCAGGTCGATCCGAAATTCTTCTACAAGCCGTATTTCCTCGAACCGCAGAAAGGCGGCGAAAAAGCCTACGCTCTCCTGCACAAGGCGTTGAGCGGAACGGGTAAGATCGGCATTGCGAAAGTCGTAATCGCGAATCGCGAATATCTGGCGGCCGTGAAGCCTGACGGATTATTTCTTGTCCTCGAGCTGATGCATTTTGCAAGCGAGGTGCTGACCCCGGAGGAATTGACTCGCCCAAAGACGGAGTTGAACGACAAAGAGCTGAAGATGGCGAATGCGCTGATCGAGAGCATGTCTTCCGACTGGCAGCCGGAAAAATATCGGGACGAGTATCGCGACGCGGTAATGGAGATGATCGAGTCAAAAGCAAAGAACAAAGCATTGCCGGCTGCGCCAGTTGCGACGCCACGGGGCACGAACGTTGTCGATCTTGTGAAAGTTTTGCAGGAAAGCATCAACCGGTCGCAATCTGGGCGCGTAAAGCGTGGCGGCAACGGCGCCGGCGGTCGCCGGAGATCGACA
>Ga0209217_1000225_pt1 | contig 14053 bp, 12 predicted proteins | sample JacPinW_OM3H0_M2_FD_187957 | JGI IMG/M metagenome (GOLD analysis project Ga0209217, IMG submission 187957) | Forest soil microbial communities from Algoma, Ontario, Canada - Jack Pine, Ontario site 1_JW_OM3H0_M2 (SPAdes) (version 2) | ecosystem: Environmental > Terrestrial > Soil > Boreal...
CCCGTAGAACGCCTTCCCTCTCTTCTTCGAGCGTCGGACAGCGATGTCCCCATCATCCTTCGGACACTTCACTCCTGTAGGCATCGATCTGGTGCCGCGACACTTCGGAAATTTGCTGCAGCCGAGGAACTCGCCCGAGCGTCCGTGACGAATTACCATGGGGGCGCCGCACTCATGACAGATCTGGTCGGTCGGCTGCGCCGGCTTGCGATCACCGCGCAACGGCCTGGTGTACTTGCAATCTTTGGGATGATTCTCGCAGGCCAGAAACGGCCCGAAGAATCCTCCGCGAGGCACGAGCTTTCCGCCGCAGGTGGGGCATCTCTCGGTTGCAATCATCGACAGATCGTGAGCTTCGCCGATCAGCGCTTCGATGTCGGCACCCTTTACGGATGCAGCGAACGGGCCGTAGAAATCGCCCAGCATCTTCCGCCAGTTCACATCGCCGTCCTCGACTTTGTCGAGGTCGGTTTCCATGTGAGAGGTGAACTGCACGTTGAATACGTCCGGGAAACTCTTAACCATCACCCTTTCGACCTGCTCGCCCAGCTGCGTAGGGAAAAAGCGGCGCTGCTCGAGCTGCGCGTACCGACGGTCGACGAGTGTGGAAACGATCGAGGCGTACGTGGATGGACGACCGATTCCCAGCCGCTCCAGCTCTTTGACAAGACTCGCTTCCGAAAAACGTGGCGGGGGCTCCGTGAAGTGCTGTGACGGCGTGATCGCCCGAACCGGGATGCTCTCTCCCTTCTCGACCGCTGGAAGTCCCTGCTCTTCCTCGAGCGCTTTCCCTTCCTCCGCTTCGCGCGATTCCTTGTACAGCCTCTGATAGCCGTCGAACTTGACGACGCTGCCGGTGGCTCTGAACAGGAACCGGCCAAGATCGAAATCGACGGTTGTGGTGTCGAACACTGCCGGCGACATCTGCGAGGCCATAAACCGCTGCCAGATCAATTCGTACAGGCGATACTGATCTTCTTTGAGATACTTCCTGATGTGCTCGGGCCGGCGCGTCGGATCCGTCGGGCGGATGGATTCGTGCGCATCCTGCGCGTTCTTCGCCTTGCCGTCGGTGTAAAGGCGCGGAGCATCGGGCAGGTACTGCTGCCCATACATCAGCTTGATGTAGTCGCGCGCCTGATCGGCCGCTGACGGAGCGACGCGAGTGGAATCGGTTCGCATGTACGTGATAAGGCCGACCGCGCCCTCCTCGCCGATCTCGATTCCTTCGTAGAGATCCTGCGCCAGTCGCATCGTGCGCTTCGAGCCGAAGCTGAGCTTTTTCGCCGCGTCCTGCTGAAGCGTGCTCGTCGTGAACGGGGCGCCCGGATTCTTGCGCCGCTCTCGACGCTTTACTTCCGTGACCTCGAATGTCTTGCGCGACCTGAGCGCGGAGAGAATCTCGTTCGCCTCGCGCTCGTTGCTGATGACAGGCTTCTTGCCGTCGAGCAGATGGAGCTTCGCCGTGAATTGCTGCTTGTCTTTTTCCAGCAGCGCCTCGACCGTCCAGTACTCGACCGGCTTGAAGGCGCGGATTTCCCTCTCGCGCTCGACCAAAAGCCGAAGCGCCACAGTCTGCACGCGTCCCGCCGAAATCCCCTTCTTCACTGTTTTCCAGAGGACGGGGCTGGCCTTGTAGCCTACCAGCCGGTCGAGAACACGACGCGCCTGCTGTGCATCCACTTTGCGTTCGTCGATCTCGCCGGCGTTGGCGATCGCCAGCTGCACCGCATCGCGCGTGATCTCGTGGAAGAGAACACGCCTGACCGGCGCACCGTTCTTCGACTTGATCTGCTGCGCCACGTGCCACGCGATCGCTTCGCCCTCGCGATCAGGATCCGTCGCGAGAAAGATTTCTCTCGAATCCCGCGCGGCGGACTTCAAATCCGCAACGGTCTTCTCCTTGCCCGGAATCGTCACGTACTCGGGCTCGAAGCCGTTCTCGATGTCGATCCCCATCTTCTTTTCCGGAAGATCACGGACGTGACCGATCGTCGCGCGCACCCGATACGCCCGGCCGAGATACTTGCCGATGGTCTTGGCTTTCGCCGGCGACTCGACGATGACGAGCGAAGTCGAGCCCGGCTCGAAAGCTTCGCCGTCGTCCCGCGCCGGAACTTTGCGCACCTTGGTCGGGCGCGTCGCCGCGGCCGTCTTCACCGCGCGCTTCGCCGTAGTTTTTCTTTTAGCAGTCTTGGCTTTCGCCATCTCTAGTGTACCGTCGTGTTGTCGCCACTCGCGGATGAGTCTTCCAGGCCTGTCCCCTCAAGCAACCCACGCAGATCATCGAGAGCGATCCGCCCTTCGAACTGCATCAGGGCCCGCTCGATGATGTGTTCCAGCTCGAGGCCGTTGATCGCTCCCGAGCCGTTGAGGGAGAGCAGATGTCCCCACGCGTCGGGTGCGAACCGTCCTCGCTCGTGCGGCCCCATTACCCGGAAAGTGGTCTGCCCTGGAATTCGTTCGTCCATAGTGACGTCTTAGTTATTGATGGTCGAGCCTAGCTCGACGATTTTCGTTATAAGTTGTTGTCTCACAAGCTTTTCCGCGTCGAGAACGACGTCCGCGGTCTCGTACAGGTCTCGCCTTTTCTCGTATAGCTCCCGCAGAGCCACTACTGGGTCTCGGCCGGCCAGGAGCGGTCTGGTCTCCACCCGGCGCAGTCTTCGAGCAACTGCCTCGGGTGACGCTCTAAGGTATATGATACGTCCAGTCGAACGCAAAAGTTCGACTGAGCTCTTTTGCGTGATCCAACCCCCGCCGGGCGACAACACCATACCGCCACCAGTGCTAAGCTCATGCGTCAGAGCGGATTCCATCGCTCGAAAGTACTCTTCTCCCTTCAGTCGGAAGATCTCTCGCACCTCCATCCCCGTTCTCCGTTCGATCTCCCGATCGAAGTCCAGAAACGGTCTTTCCAGCCGGCGAGCCGCAGCTTTCCCGATCGTCGTCTTGCCCACTCCCGGAAGTCCGACGAGGATCAGATGCGGCGGCCTATCGTCCCTTTCTGTCACTCAGGGACTGAATGTAATTGTCGTAATTGCGCCGAGTCTCCTTGAGAGAATCTCCGCCGAACTTCTCGAGGAATGCCTGGGCGACGATGAATGCTGTCATCGCTTCGGCGATTACTCCCATCGCCGGAACGGCCGTAACATCACTTCGTTCCGCCACCGCCTGAGCGGGCTCCCGAGTCTTCATTTCGATCGTACCGAGCGGTCGCATCAGCGTGCTTATGGGCTTCATCGCCGCGCGGAGCACGATCTGTTCACCATTGGTCACGCCGCCTTCCATTCCGCCGGCGCGATTGCTTCGCCTGCGCACGCGCCCGGCTCTCACGTTTCGTTCGTCGGACTCGATCTCGTCGTGAACGTCGGACCCCTTTCTGCGCGCCGCTTCAACCCCCAGCCCGATCTCCACCGCTTTCACGGCGGGTATCGACATGATGGCTGCGGCGAGCCTGCCATCGAGCTTTCTGTCCCACGATACGTGCGAGCCCAGTCCGACGGGCACGCCGGAACAGATCACCTCGGCGATCCCTCCAAGCGTGTTCCCCTCCGCCTTCGCGGCGTCTATCCGCGCAATCATCTCTTTCTCGGCGCCGCCATCCAAAGTGCGCAAGGGCGACGCGTCGGCGGCTGCATTGAGGTCAGCCGGCATCTCGTCAGGTGGCCTGGCATCGACTCCGCCCAGATGCACAATGTGGCTGCCGAGCGTGATGCCGAACTCGCGGAGAAATCGCCTGCACACTGCTCCCGCGGCCACACGCGCGGTAGTTTCGCGGGCCGACGCACGCTCAAGGACATCGCGCGCGTCTTCCCGATCGTACTTGAGCATTCCGGAGAGATCGACGTGTCCCGGTCGGGGACGGGTGACTGCGCGTTTTCGCCCCGGGTCGCTGTCCCGAGGGGCCGGATCCATGATCTCCTGCCAGTTCTTCCAGTCGCGATTGTGGATCACCATGGCGATCGGGGAACCAAGCGTCTCGCCTGCTCGCACGCCCGAGAGAAGCTCGGCGTGATCGGACTCGATCTTCATCCGCCTGCCGCGTCCGTAGCCCTGCTGCCTGCGTACAAGCTCCTCATCTACGTCAGCCGCCAGAAGTGGCAGACCGGCAACCATGCCCTCGAGGATTGCTACGAGGGCTGGCCCGTGTGACTCCCCGGCGGTGGTGAATCGCAGCATGCGCCTCCATAAAAGAAACGAGCCCGGCTTTTGACCGGGCTCGCTTTCCAACTCGTACCCGCGTCCTGCGGGAACCTACGGGCAGGTCGTGGTAAACGTATTCGGAAGCGTGGCGATGACAACCCCTCGTGCCGTCGCTCCGACTAACACGAGCTGTCCTGTAGGCCGCAGCGCAGCCTTCACTGGCCCGACTATCGGATCACGAATTTGAATCTGCGCAATCTTCTGATAGCAGTTCGTGTCGTAAACATCGATCAGCGGCTGAGAAGAAGCTGTGAAAATCAGACGAGTGCTGAGCGGGAACATCGTCGCGTCGTTCTGCGGGTGGAAATCGATCCCGCCACTGCCTGAGGCAGTGGGAAGCATGCCCTGCAGCCTGAGAGAGCCGTTGAGGAGATAGGTGGAGTCGCCTCGGATCGCGACAAGGGATCCGTCACGGTTGATGGCGACGCCTTGAACTTTGGAAAATGCGTTGGCGATAAAGCTTGTCACATCTGACGCCGGCGATACACCGTTGTCAACGTACGTCCGTACCGGATCAAACCCACGGGAGACGTTATAGATCATCGCACGACTCCCGTTGACGCTTCCGCCCTCCCCGAATATGGCGCGGTCGAAGTTCCCCGACCCGCGTACGAAGGTCGTGTCGCGGAATGCAAGCTTGTTAATGTCTATGACGGTGTTCGACGCGTAGGGGACGATCACAGTCGCCGTACCATTTGCATCGTATCGAATAATCTCGAGTGTATCGCTCCGCGCTCCGGCTTGTCCTTGGGCCTGCTCGTAGAAGAAGTGCGACGTGCGTGGATTTGTCGGCCCTCCGGCGGTCGCACCGAGTGTTAGATCCTCCCACCGCAACGTTCCATTGCGGCCCGAGAACGGGGCGGACTGGCCCGGGGTAGGCGTCGTTGAATAAGCGAGAATGACGTCTCCGCCGGCTCCGCAGGGAGCCCTGCAGGTGGCGCCGAGATACTGCGGACGATCACTGAAAAAGTATTTCGTGCGCACCTGAATCGGCGTTGCACTCGTGGCCGAAGTGGTGGTGGTGATCGTGTAGGCGATGATGCTCGGCAGCTGATAGCGGAATACCTCGGAGCCGTTTCCGACAGCGTCCAATCTTACGTAACTGATGCTCGTCCCACCCGAGTTCGCCACGAGGAGCGTATCACCCATCGCTCCTGTGCTATTGCGTGGCCAGCCCGCGATTCCCCAGGGGCGGGAACCGACAATGATTCCGGGCTGGAATGCAAGACCAGCCAGATCGAACACCTCGACGCGGTTCTGCGTGATGTTGCTGATGTAGATACGGTCCTTGCCCGGATGATACATGGCGTCGGCCACGAGTCCGCCAACTGGCAGCGGCCGCGTGACACCAGCGACGATACTCACGGTGTCGACACGATCCACACCACTTGCCAGCTTCGCGTAGGCTCGGACTCCATTGGAGTTTCGGGCGAATACCTGGATGTACGCGATCGTGGGGAATGCCGTGTACGGAAGTTTCATCGAGAATGTGCGGGGCAGGAACGTAAACTGCCCGCTTGAGACGAACGTCGCAGAATCATCAATTGGGCCGCCCACGACGCTACGAACTTCGTAGCCGAGTTGGCTTACGCCGCTCGGGTCATCGGCCTCGACGTGTACCGTGTCGCCGACTTCGGCGCGTTTGACATGCCCGCAAGCGTTGTCATAAACCGAGTTTCCGACGCAGAACTGATTCACTACTGGTACGGAGTTGACCTGAGCTGCCGTCTGGATGGTGATCGTGATGCTCGTCCCGCTCGCGCGTTGTCCCAAGGAATCTCTGAGGAACGGCGTGATGGTGAGCGTACCGGCAGTCGCGGTCGACGGAATGGCGATCGTGTCCTGCATTGTGAGCGAGTCCCTGAGAGGACTCGAGTAAATGATCGAATCTGCGCGCACGACTGGACCGGTGGTAAAGAGCCCCAGCGAGCGGATCTTGACCGCAGTCTTCCCCATGACGGTAACGACGATAGACTTGCCAATAACCGCCGAGCTTCCGGAGAAGGGGCTGAGTACCTTCACGTCCGGCGGGGGCAGGTTTCCAGTTGCCATCCTCAGCGTGTCCACCTTAGAGGCGTTTCCCGCGCCGTCAACCGCCGATGCTGTGATGGTGACGGGCGTTCCTGGTGGCACCGAGCGGGACCCATAAAGAACGAATGGCCGGGTGTAGTCGGTAACTGCGCTCGTGAAAACCGTGTCGAACAGCACTCCGACGGCGCCGATCGCCTGAACGTGAACCGTCCTCAGACCCAGATTGTCTTTCGCGTTGGCACTGAAGGAGATCACCGTGTCAGGCGTTCCCGAGATGGGTGTCAGCTTCACAATCGGCGGAGTGCGATCCTTCGTGGCGTCCGTAGACGTCGAGTCATTGCACGCCGCTACTCCCAGAGAGATCGACGCTGCGATCACGGCTAATGCCAGGCCGTGGCGCAGACCGCCAATAAGATCTTTATGCATTCGAGTCACCTTTAGCGGGTGGCTGGTGGTATCGGATTCGACGACGGGCCGGGTATCGGCGCACCGTCGTCGATGATATGGGGCGTGACAAGGATGAGGAGGTCACGCTTTTCGTCGTCGGTGCGCGTCTCGCCGAACAATCTGCCGATGATCGGCAGATCGACGAGGAGCGGAATGCCCGACTTGGACTGCGTGGTTTGCGTTACGGTGAGTCCGCCGATCACTGCCGTCTCGCCGTCTCCGACGAGCAGCTGGGTGTCTCCCGATTGCTTGCCGAAAATAAATCCGACGTCCGACGACGCGAGCTGCGCGTCGGAGTTTTCAGCGTGCAGAAGGAGCAGGATCTGCCGGTTGTTCGTGATGTGAGGCGTAACGGTCAGAATGATACCGACCTGTTTCATCTGCACCGTTGCACGCGGAGCCTGTGCCGCGCCCCCCGTAGCGAGAGCTGCGGTGCCCGCGTCCAGTACTCTTATCGGTATTTCCTGACCGACCTGAATCGATGCCTGGCGATTGTCCAGGGTTACGATGCTCGGCTCGGCCTGAAGATCGGCGAGTCGAACTTCCTGGAGCGCGTCGAGGAAGCTCGTGAGCTGGAATTTGCCGAGCGCGGTCGAGAAGACCACCTGCAGCGCCGGATTGACTACGCGTGCGTTGGCATTGGCGATCGCTGAGAGTGCATTACCGCCGAGGAGAACCCGATCGCCATTGAACGGTGTGCCGCCGCCCAACGCGTTAGGAACTCCGCTACCGTCCGTAGAGATCGGTTTGAGCGTGGATGGGTCTGTGCGCTTGACCAGCTGACTGAAGAATTGGTCGGTACCCGTACCGAGATCGTACGAGAGCCCGATGTCCTCGATGTTCGTTCTGTTGACGAAGATGATCTTGGCCTTGATCCCGACCTGCGGCGTGCGAACGTCGAGGTTGCGCACGTACTGCAGGACGTCGGCGAGGCGCGAGGCCGTCTCCGTGATGATGAGCGTGTTGGTGGTGCTGTCCGCAGCGACCATTCCGCGAGCTACGCAGGCCTGTCTGGCGTTGCTGACGACGTTTCCGCTCGACGGAACCTGTGGGCAATCCTTCTGCAGTAGCTGCTGAATAGTCGGCACGAGCATGTGAGCGCGCGCATAGTTGATCGAGATGAGCTGGGTCTGGAGAGGCTCCGACGCCTGGCGGTTCAGAATGTTCGCATAGCTATCAACGGTGATGATTCCCGAGATGGCATCTTCTGAGGCGGCGAGGCCCTGACCCTGGAGGATCGCGCGCAGCGCCACATCCCACGGCTGGTTGCGGATTTCGGCGGTGACTGTGCCCGCGACATCCTTACCGACAACGATCGTTCGTCCGGAAAAGGCCGCGAACGAAGCAATTACATCGTGGATGTCCGTATCCTGAAACGTTACGTTGATCAGCGGTTGCTGCGACTGCAGCGCTTGTGAGAACAGCGCGACCGGAATGTCGCGGGCCGCTTTCACAGGCGTGTGAACAGGCGCCGGCGGATCGTACTGTGGCTCGGGCTGCGGTGGGTGGGATTCGACCTGCGCTGCCTGGAATTCGACGTGAGTCGACTGAGATTCGACCTGCGCAACAGCCTTGGGCGCCGCCGTGTGCAACGGACTCGTCGCAGCGACATTTGCCTGTGTATTCTTCACATCTGCCGTCGCCGTAACCTGGCGAGCCAGCGGAGGCGTCGGCGCGGCCACGTATCCATCCTTGTTCGACGACCACGATGAATATTCCGCGGTCTTGCCGCCGGAAAAGGTGACGCGCACTTCGGTGTCGGTGCGCTTCACATCGTAGGCGTGCTTGGCGTCCATTTCGATGACGACGCGGACGACGTTCGGGCGGAACTGCGAGTAGCGAATGTTGGTGATGCCGCCGCGCGAGATCCTGTCGTAGGTGCGCTGCGTCATTGCCAGAGTGGCTCCTTTCAGATCGACGACTACCCGTGCGGGTGCATCGAGCGTGAAGTTCTGCATTTCGACGGCGGCGTTGATCCCGATCACCACATCAGTCTTCCCGGAAGACGGGACTACACTGACTGAGTGAACGGTTGCTGCCGTAGAGGGCAGGAACAGGAGCGCTGCAGCTGGCAGCGCTTTGAGAAAGCTCATTGGCGGGGCCTCATTTTGGTCGAATCGACCACAAACGCCAGGATTTCCTGACGGCTGTAGCCGAACTCTTCAATCGTGAAAATCACAGCTTTCTCCTGAATGGCGGCGACCCGCATTCTGCCGATCGTCTGGCCAACTCTCACCCTGTACTGATCTCTAGACGTAACATCGCGCAAAACCGCAACAGAATTCTGGCCTCGCGGATCGAAGGCCACGGCCACCAGTTTGAGGTCCACGAGCATGGGCTTCAGGTCCTTCGTGGTGAGCAGCGACACGAATGGATCGCGCCTGGTACCACCGTCGTACTGGAACACCTCGCGGGTTATCAGCACCTTGGAGCCCGTGTCGGCCGCTGGCGACCGCGCGGGCGCGATTACAGGCGGCTGCGTCGGCTTGACCGGGTTTGCCCTGGCCTCTTTTTGCGCCTGGGCGCTCGCGATCGGCGCGACGCCAGCCAGTGAAACGATCATGAGAATCAGCGCACGCGCGATCATTGCTTTGGCTCCGCCGTCGGCAGGGGTGTGGTTCGCGCGACGTAGGTTTGCACCACGAACTTCGTGTCGATGAGCGACTCGCCCTTCTTTATACGCGCCTTCGTTCTGTCAGCTACGGGATGTGGAAAAGCGTCGAGGGTGACTGGAGCGATGATTCTGTTCAGTGAGCCGACGTTGCTGAGAAACTGGCCTATCGCGTGGTAGCCTCCGATCACCGCCAGCTTGTAGCGGTAAGTATCGAATTGCTCCCCTGCGAGCACCGGCATCGGCTCCACAGCCGCCAGGTCGAGACCGACCCGGCGCGCGGCAGTCGAGATGTCCTCGAGCAGCGCCGGCACCTCGTTGCTCCTCGGCACGAGCTGCCTCATTACCTTCAGATCGAGCTCGTATTCCTTCGCCTGCCTCGTGAGCTTTTGCACACTCCCCTGGGCGATCATGGCGCGTGCGCGTTGATTCGCGCGGTCGAGTGAGTCGACATGCGCCGCCGTGGCTGCAAGCTCTTTGGCCTTCGGCTTGTACAGGAAATACCAGTAAGCGACCGCGAGGAGGAGCGCGATGGCCGCAACACCAGCCAGGCTCTGCTCCCGCTTCGTCATGTTCGCGCCGAATGCCATCTTATTGAGCCTGCTGTGAGGTAACGAGCGGAACCGTCTTGACCACAAACGCTGGCGGAGTCTGCGACTCGGCTTCGAGTAGAAACTGAGTGACCTCTTTTCCTTCAGAGAGGACGAGTTCCGACCGCGTCAATTGAACGTTTTGTATGAATGGGGATGCTTCGAGCGCTTTCATGAACCGCGTCAGCGCCTGGATGTCGACCGTCTGACCGAGAATCCGGAATGTCACCTGCTTCGCGGCAGCGACTGCGGCTTCCGCGCGAGCGTTCTGCGCGCGAAGTCGGTCGGCGGCCGTCACTTTCGATTTTGTGGTATCACCGGGAGCGGCGGCCTTCGGCAGTCCTGCGGAATCGAGAGCTGCCGCGCTACGCGGTGCGCTCGTCTGCGATATCGAGGTCAGCCAGGTGTACTGTGGCAGGGCGTTGCTGATCTCATAGAGCAGGTGCGACCACAGGTAACGCGAATCGTCGATCGATTTGATGACCGCGATTTGGCGGTACAGCGAATCGCGGGTCGCCTCGGCCTTTGCGGTCGCGATGAGCACTGCGCTGAAGCGCGCGGAATCCTGGACCGCCTTGGTCTCACGCGCGTCCAACGCGCTCGCTTGAGCGGTCTGATGAATGAACATGAAGCCGATGAGCAGTGCGGCTAATCCGCCCGCGCCAATGGCTCCGAGTAGATACTTGTCGGTAATTTTTTCGGTAATTCCCGCGAGCCACTGCGATGGCTGGAACTGAAACGTCGCGCCGCTGCTGGTTTTCGCGCGGCGCTTCTTTTTGCCGTCCCCGGGAAGGAGATTGATCTCGATCATTGTGGTCTATGCTCCGGGTCAGTTCTTACGAAGTGCGAGACCGATGGACAGCATGAGAAGAGGTGCGACCTCGTCGGTCACGAGCGACTCCAGCGCGCCATCTCTCACGGACATCGTGGCTAACGGATTCGCGAGCTCAACCGGCTTCTTCAGACGCTGACCGAGGGATTCCGTCAGACCGGGGGTCCGCGATCCGCCTCCGCAGGTATAGACGGCTTTCATCTGTCCGTCGCCCTTGAGCGACGTCGAAAGGAACGCAATCGCGCGCTCCAGACCTGTCGCGATTTCCTCTGTCCGCTGCGCAATCACGGAATCGAGTTGAGGCGAACGGTCATAACCGCGTATCAGAGCCTCGGCGTCCTCGGCTGAGAGCCCGTGCTCGCGCTGAAGGTCCTCGCGAATGCGCCGGGTGCCAATGGGAAGGTCGCGGGTGAGGATTGGAACGCCATCGTCCAGAATATTGATGTTGGTGACTTCGTGCCCAATGTTGACGAGTCCAACCGCTCCGCTCATCGCGGCTGGGTAGTTGATCTCGAACGCGTTGTGCAGCGCGAATGCGTCTACATCCATAGAGCTCGGAGTGACTCCGGCTTCCGCCAGGATGCGCAGCTTGGCTTCCACAAGGTCCCGCTTGGCCGCGACGAGAAGCACGCTCATTTCGTCCCTGCCATCGCCGTCACCATCGAGAATCTGGAAATCCAGCTCGACAGAATCGACGTCTGGGACGTGCTGCTCTGCTTCCCAGCGCATTAGCTCGCGGGCTTGCTGGTCCTTCACCCTTTCCGTTTTGATACGCTTGATGATCACGTCGCGCCCGCCCACGGCGGCAACGACGGACTTGGTATTTGCGCCAACCGCTTCAATCGTGGTTCGGATGACATCGGAGACGAGATGCGGATCCATCACTTCGCCGTCCACGATCGCATCGTCGGGAAGCGGAGTGATTGCGACCTTGATCAGTTCCGGTGTTGACTTCGAGTGATCGACGACGGCGACCTTGACCAGGCCGGATCCGATATCGAGCCCTACGGTAGTCTTTTTGCGGCCAAAAAACGCCATCGCGCCCTTGCTGATGAAGAGAAGCGAGTTTTACTCAGGCGCGCGCTGCATTCGTTGACCGCTTGAAGCGTGCTTTCCTAAGAACTCTGTTTGCTTGCATTTACATGGAGACCAAACCGCGGGCATCGCTGCCTAAAAGGTCCGTCACCAGTCGTTCGTGCTAAGACACGATTCAAATGACGAGAAAGTAACGATGCGCTGGCACGGTCCTAGAAAAGCTCCAGCCATGGTCTTTCTGAAATGGGGTCGACAGCAATCGAACGACCGGCGGAAATCGACGACCTTACGATGACCCCGACCCGACGCGTAGCTACGCTGCTCCCGGGGCGTGGCGCCATTTCGGCGACAATCAAGTACAGGGCTGAATCAAGCCTCGTTGTATAGACGATTATCGGCGGCTCGAGTCCCCGGACGAGGCCAGACACGGTTCCTCCGACTCCGATAGAGTCGGGCAGTCTCAAATCCGGGTCCGTCATGGTCATCGCGATCGCGGACTCGCACGCGTTCAACGCGATTTCACCATCCATTCTGGCCGCCCCCACCCTGGTCTCTTCCGTGGTCGCGAACACGACGCCTGTGATGAGAGCACCCACGATGACGATAGCAAGGAGGGCCGCGGCGAGCGCGAAACCTTTGGGACCGCCCTGAGCCACCTGAGGCGTGAGGGGACGCTGGGTGCCCGCATTGGCCACTATGGGGACCGGTTCCTGATGGCTATCGAGACGGTTGCCGAATCGCCGACTCGCGGGGATGGCCCGCCAAACGGAATTTGGTATCGGGTCGCGCTTCGCGCCGTGACGTCGACTCTGGCAAGCGCGAGTGGCGCAGCAGCGACGTCCACCGTTTGACCCGCGGCGTCGAAGTATTCGAATAGCAGCCCCGTGAGGCGAGAATCCCGGCTGTGGCCTCGATACGGCCCACTCACCGGCTGGACCACTCCACACCCCGGCGGTCCGATGGCGTTGCATCGGCGATAGCCCAAATACCAGTCGCCATCGCTGGCGCGGTACAGGCTGTATCGTGCGCGGCGAACAAAACGGACAACTGCTCCTGGTTTGACGTCGCTTCCCAAGGGCGCGGTGAGGGTAACGACAAACCCTTTCGCTCCGGCACCGAGCTCGGATGGCTGTGAGAGCCGCGAAGCTGGGGGACAGCTGGACGCCAGCGAGCGCTCGCCGAACCCGGAGATCCGGTGCCGCTCCCAGCGCTCGTTTGCCCCCGCCGAGTCAATATGAAAGAGTGCGAGATCGCCGGTATCTGGGTCGGTGAGAAACGCGCTCAGCGAGTTCCCCAGCGAATGCGCTGCCGGCAACCCCACATCATTTGCGAGAATTTGACACGCGACGGAAGCGCCGAAAGTAGCGAAAAACTCAATCGCGGAATCAGTAGCCAGTCTGACAGTGTCAGCTATCGACGCTGCGCGAATATCCGATGAGAGCACTTCCATGGCATCGCGAACGCCCTCGCGCGCGTACAGTAGCTCAGACGTGCCGCGGTAGAACCGCTGCTGGCGATTGATGGTTGCCACGATGGTGCCGCCAACGAGGCCGGCAAGTGCGATCGCCACCAGCAACTCAACAAGCGTGAGACCGTTCCTCCGGGAGCTCAATTACGACACCAAACCGCAGTACGGTATGTCTGGGTGCGCGCGCCGCGAGGCGACATATAGCTGACTGATTCGGTGATACTCACCCGCGATGGGCTGGGCCGTGCCACGAACCAGGCGGATTCCATCTGCTGCACCGTCTCGCGTCCGCTCGTAGCGGCTTCGCATTGGGAGGAAAGCTTTGCGATCCTGCTCGATGCGATTCTAAGTCCATGTTCGCGGAGCGCACTGATTGCCATTGTCTCGGCAATGAGGGCACTCGAAGCTGTGAGTGCGAGCGCACCAACCGTGAAAATCACCATACCCACGACAGTCTCGATTAGTGTGAAGCCCCGAGCCCTTCCTCGTGTGCGCATTGTGTCAGAATACGCCTGCGAGCCAACTCCGCGTCATTCGGGCTCAACCGGCGAAATCGATTCCTTCCCGGTGCATTCAGCTGCTGTTCAGAGGGAATGGATGCAAACAAAAAAGACGGGGCGTCTTTCGACGCCCCGTCTTCCCAAGACTAGCTTCGGCCTAATTACACGCAGGTGATTACGCCAGCGGCAGTGACGCCAGAATCGCACTTCTTCGCTGAAAGAGCATGCGTTGCAGTTGCGGTCCACGAAGGTGGCGGGCCGGTAACTGCAGTCGCCGTCACGGTCACAGACGCCGAGGGCGAAAAACCCTGAGCCGAACCGTTGCCCGAGAAG
>Ga0209217_1000226_pt1 | contig 14053 bp, 10 predicted proteins | sample JacPinW_OM3H0_M2_FD_187957 | JGI IMG/M metagenome (GOLD analysis project Ga0209217, IMG submission 187957) | Forest soil microbial communities from Algoma, Ontario, Canada - Jack Pine, Ontario site 1_JW_OM3H0_M2 (SPAdes) (version 2) | ecosystem: Environmental > Terrestrial > Soil > Boreal...
CGATTCACACCAGCGTCTGACTTTGTAAAATCGACCAACTGATGACCAAATCGAAGGCCCTCTTTGTCGGATTGCTCGCGGGACTGATTGCCGGAATCGCAATGACCGTCGTGATGTTGGTGCTCGCTTGTTTCGGCGTCGCGACACCGCTCGTCATCATCGGCGACCGCCTTTCGGTTTTTATTCCACCTCGTCCGTTCCTGTCGATCATGGGCCGTGTCGGCGGCTACAATCATCTCAAACAGCTCGGCGTTGGATCGACCATGGCCGGCCAGTTGTTCGTCAGCGCGTTAGGTGGCGCGATTTTCGGTCTATTGATGCGACGCAAGCCACAGCGCCGCGTCACAACTTGGACGATGTCGATCTTCGCTGGGCTGCCGATAATCGCCATCGCGATTGTGTTGTGGCCGGTTCTCGGCACGAGCTACATCGGTTTGCCGATCGCGTCGGGAGGTGCGGTGACGCTGATCGGGTTCGCGCTCAGCGTTTTGGTTTTTGAGCGCACACTCGTCGCGAGCTTTCACTTTCTCACCGAACCGAAAGCTGGAGCCGAAAGCGGCGAATTCACGCCAGCAATTGGACGGCGCGCATTGATTTTGGGCGGGCTTGGCCTGCTCCTTGCCGGCGGCGGTGTTGCGCTGTTAAGGAAACTTTATCGCGCGGCCACGTTCAGTTACGACGGCACCCAATACAAAGGCCGCATCGTTCAACCGATCACGCCCAACGATTTATTTTATTGCGTAACCAAGAACGTGATCGATCCGCGCGTGAACGTCGATCTCTGGCATCTGGAGGTGAACGGTCTCGTCCAGAATCCGGCCACGTATCGCTTTCAGGATTTGAAAGGATTCAATCAGATCGAACAGGAGACGACACTCATGTGCATCAGTAACGGACTCGACGCCGGCTTGATCAGTAACGCGGTTTGGAAAGGCATCATATTGCGCGACCTGATCGATCCCGCTGGACCGATGGCCGATGCGCGACGTGTTCGCTTGTTTGGCGTGGACAATTACACCGACACCATTCCGCTCGAGAAAGCACTCGATCCGACCACGCTGCTCGCTTGGGAGATGAACGGCCGCTCGTTGCCCGATCGGCGTGGTTATCCGTTACGCGCGATTGTGCCGGGGTACTTCGGCGAAAAACATGTGAAGTGGCTGACCCGCATCGAGCTCACCGGCGCGGACGTAAAAGGTTTTTACGAAACGCAAGGTTGGGGCCCCGATTTCATGACGCCAACAAGATCGAGAATCGATGCGCCCGACCACGAATCGCGTTTCTCGTTAGGCCAATTAAGTGGACCGATTGAAGTTAAAGGCATTGCCTTCGGAGGCGATCGCGGAATTTCGCGCGTGGAAATCAGTGACGACGATGGCGAAACCTGGGCCGACGCGAACATTCATTACGCCGGCACAAAATTAACCTGGGCGCTTTGGAGCTACGACTGGCGGCCCGATAGCGCCGACGACTACTCCCTCGTCGTCCGCGCGACTGACTGCGAAGGCGCCGTCCAGGAATGGGAAGAAGACCGCAGCCCATTCTCAGGCGTCACCGGCTTCCACAAAATTATCGTTCATATCGCTGCGTGACGCTTTGCGATCATTTCTGGCATCGCGTGCACCAGGCGGTTGTGCGGCCGGCGACGGTAGCGTGGCGGAGTCGTGTGCGATGGATTGGGCAAACGCCGGCGCGTTTCCATTTTTGATGGATCAGCCAGTTGCGCGGCGGATCGGAGAAATCTCTGCCGAGCGTTTCCAGGGATCTTCGAACAACGAACTTAGTCGCGCGGAAAATCGCAGCGTGTTCCCGCGCGCTTAGTCTCCCCGTTCGCTTTGAAGGCAGAACTTTTGCCCGCCAGAGAATTTCATCGGCCATCCAGTTGCCGATTCCGGGAAAACCGTTTTGCATCAGCAAGACGGCTTTGATCGGCGCTTTCCGATGTCGATCCAGGAATTGGTCGACAAGATTCCGGTCGAACTCGCGGGAGTTGATCGCGGCAGCATCGCTTTTCCACCAGTCAGGTTCGTCGGACCCATGATGAAAACGGACCCGGCCGAATTGGCGCGAGTCGGTGAAAACGAGCGCGCGAGCGCGTTGAAACAAAACAAGATGATCGTGTTTGCCGGGTCGATAATTCACGGACTCGACCCGGATCTTCCCCGTCATGCCGAGATGAATGCCGAGCCAGCTCCGAACGTTTTCGCGAGTCCCGATCGTTTCGGGGTTGTCGCCGGAAAATTCAAAGAGCATCCGTTTCCCGCGTGCATGCGAGCTGACAAGTTTCGCTCCGATTAATCTCTGCTGAAGCCCGCGCCCGTCGCTGCCGCGAAAGACGCGGTTTCGGCCGTGCAAGCTAAGACCGACAATCTCCGCGCCGCGCCCGACGTCCCATTGTTTGCGAAACCATTCGACTTCGGCCAGCTCCGGCATCGCGCAGATTAGCGTCGGAGGGAAGTGTGTTCCACTTGCGTCGTGTGCTAGATTTACTTGTGGAAAAGGTGATCATCGTTGGCAGCGGCTGCGCCGGATTGACGGCTGCCATTTATGCCGCTCGCGCGAATCTGAATCCGCTCGTTCTGGAAGGACGCGAACCGGGCGGCCAACTTTCCACTACCACGCTGGTGGAAAATTACCCGGGCTTCCCCGAAGGCATCGACGGACCGCAGCTCATCCTCAACATGCACAAACAAGCTGAGAACTTCGGCGCCCGCTTTTCCTACGCCGAGGTCACGGATTTCGAGCCGCGCAACAATCACATTCGGGTTCAAGCCGACGACGAATGGATCGAGACCCAAGCACTGATCATTGCCAGTGGGGCGTCCGCACGCTGGCTGAAACTCGAGAACGAGGAGAAACTAATCGGCCACGGCCTGACCAGTTGCGCGACGTGCGACGGCGCGTTTTACAAAAACGTTCCGGTCTGCGTGGTCGGTGGCGGCGATTCGGCGGCGGAGGAATCGCTATTCGTGACACGCTTCGCCTCGAAAGTTTACTTGATTCACCGCCGCGACAAAATGCGCGCGTCGAAGATCATGGCCGATCGCGTGCTGGCGAACAAAAAGATCGAGCCGATCTGGAACACGGTCGTGACCAAATACATTCCCGATGAAAAAGGCGAAATGCGCGCGGTCCGTTTGCGCAACGTGCAGACTAACGAAGAACGCGAGCTGCCGGTTGCGTGCGTGTTCGTTGCGATCGGGCACGATCCAAATACCAAAGCTTACCAAGGAAAACTGGAGACCGATCCCGACGGTTATCTAATCGCGAGACATGTGGCCGAAAGTAAGCATCCCGGCGTCTTCATTGCCGGCGACGTGGCCGACCGCGTTTACAAACAAGCGGTGACGGCTGCCGGTTCCGGCTGCGCCGCGGCAATGGAAGCGGAGCGGTATTTGAGCGAATTGGAATCACACGCCTGATTGCCCGGGTGATTGTCGATCTTGAAGATTGTCGATCTAACGCAGTTTTACTCGCCGGTGAGCGGTGGGGTGAAACGCTACCTCCATGAAAAGATCGACTACATTGAGAACTGCCCGGCGACAGACAAGCACGTGCTCGTCGTTCCCGGGAAAAAGACAACGGTGCGGGCAAATGGCCGCTCGCGAATTTACACGGTCCGATCACCGCTGGTTTCGCGCGCTACGCAATACCGCGCTCTGCTGAATTTACGCGCGGTTGAAGAAATTCTGGAGCGCGAACGGCCGGACATCATTGAGTCAGGCGATCCTTATCAGCTGGGCTGGATAGCGGTTCGAACCGGGCGCGCCTTGAAAATCCCGGTGATCGGTTTTTATCATTCGCACTTTCCCGAGGCCTATTTGCGCAGCAGCGCAAAATTGTTTGGCAAGACCGCAACTCACCGGGTGATGAAACTTTCCCGCGCCTATGTGCGCAAACTTTACAACCAGTGTGCGGCGACACTGGTCGCGTCCGAGCGACTGGCACAGGTCCTCCGGGATTGGGGTGTGCGGAACGTCCGCGTTCTAAGCCTCGGCGTTAACATCGACATCTTTCGACCGGACCAATCGGATGCAGAAGCAACGCGGACATCATCAAGTCTTAAGCCGGATCGCAAAATCCTGCTCTACGTTGGCCGTCTGGCGAAGGAAAAGAACACGGAAAAATTATTTCGCGCGTTCGAGATTTTGCAGCGGCGACGACCGAACGAGTTTCATTTGCTGGTCATTGGCGATGGTTCGCAGCGAAATCAGCTCCGCAAATTGCAAGCGCGATGCAAAAACACTTCCTGGATCCGATATTGTGCTGAGCCGCATGAGCTCGCTCGGTATTATCGGGCTGCCGATCTTTTTGTTCATCCGGGCGTCGAGGAAACATTCGGTCTCGTCGCGCTGGAAAGTCAGGCGTGCGGGACGCCGGTAGTCGGCTTTCGAGGCAGCGCGATGGACGACCTCATTTTTCATGACCAAAAAGGTTGGGCGCATGAAAACACCGCCGACGCGCTGGCGGAAGGGATCGAGCAGATGAGCGAGGAAGATTTGCCGCGTCTTGGAAAGGCGGCGGCTGAGCGTGCGGCGCAATTGCACGCCTGGCCGCGGGTCTTCGAGCGGCTTTTTTGCATTTACCGCGAGGTCTGTGCAAACTACAAAGGAAACGCTACCCCATGAGCCACGAGAAGCCGTTTACAATCCGCAGCTACCGCAAGACGGACCGCGACGCCGTGCGGCTGCTCTGTTGTCAGACCGGATTCCTCGGAATGCCGATCGACCCCGTTTACGAGGATCGACAATTGTTCGCGGACTTCCTCACGACCTATTACACAGATTGGGAACCGGAATCGTCTTTCGTGGTTGAGATCGGCGGCGAGATCCGCGGTTATCTGCTCGGATCCCGCAAGCCACTCAAAAATCAGCTCTATTCATTCTGGCAAAACGTTTCGCTCTTCGTGAAGGCGCTCACTCGCTACTTTCGGTACAGCGCCAGTTCGCGTCGTTTCGTCCGATGGGTTTTGGTTCACGGCCCGCGGGAAGTCCCGGCCGCGCCGCGCCGGGTTCCGCATTTTCATATCAACCTTCTTCCCGATGCGAGAAAAATGTCGACCACCCGCGCGCTGATGAGCGCGTATCTGAGTTATCTCTATCGTTGCGGTGAAAAACGCGTTTACGGCCAGATCGTAACTTTTGAGAGCAGGCGCGGAGAACTAATGTTCGAGCGCTACGGCTTCAAAGTCTTGAACCGCGCCGAGATCACCAAATACAAGGCGTTTTATCCGCAATCGGTTTACCTCAGCACCGTGATTAAGAATCTGGAAACGGCTGAGCCATTGACAGTGACTTCGCGCTCGCGGTGATCGAAGGCGCAATCGGTTTGCGACCGCGTCCGTCTGCAAGACAAACGATTCTCCTCGTTGCCGGTCTGATTTTGATCACAGCGGCGGTGAGAATTCCTCTGCTCGACGTTCCGCTCGAACGGGATGAAGGCGAATACGCCTACATCGCATGGCGGCTCGGTCACAATGAGCTGCCCTATCGCGATTGGGTCGATCAGAAACCGCCCGCGATCTTCTGGGTTTATCGCGTGGCGCTGGCTTTGCCGCTCGATCCGATTCGGGCCGTGCATTTCGCGGCGCTGTTATTCGCGGCGGCTTCAGCTTGCGCGCTATTTTTTCTGGCGCGGCGATTCACGAATCGATTCTGGGCGTTTGTCGCTACCGCGCTGTTCACGCTGCTTTCCGCGGACCCATTCGCGCAGGGGGCCGCGGCCAATACCGAGGTTTTCATGTTGCTTCCGCTGATCTTGTCTCAAATCGCGTTTCTGAAAGCAGCCGACGGTCCCCGTAACGTCTTGCCGATGCTCATCTGCGGTGCGCTCACTGGAATCGCGATCGCATTCAAGCAAGTCGCAGCGGTGAACTGGTTTCTGTTGATCGCGCTGTATCCGATTTTCGCGGCACCGGAAAAACGATGGAGCAGTACAGTCGCATTCGCCATTTGGTCGCTTGGTGGACTCTTCGCGATCGCCGCAATCATTGGTCTCTACTTCTGGACGCGTCATGGATTGAGCGAGCTGGTCGACAACGTGTTCACGCACAACCTGGAATACATCGGCGCAATGACCTGGTCCGACCGGTTCCAATTTTGTTCGGAAACCGTTGCCAGGCTCGCGCGAACAGAAACGCTGGTTTGGATTTTCTCAGCCGCCGGTTTGATCGCGTTAGTTGTTGCTGGCAAAGGAAAATGGTTCGCGCTTCTCGCCGGCTGGCTGGTTACGAGCATGATCGGTGTGAGCGCGAGCGGTTATTTCTTTCCGCATTATTTCCAACAATTGCTGCCGCCGCTTGCTTTGATCGCCGTTCTCGGCGCGAAATGGCTGAGCGAACTTCGGCCATGGAGAAGTTCGTGGATTCCGCGAGCGCTGTTCGGTCTGCTGCTTGTTTTTCTTCCGCTGAAGACGCTTTGTCCGTTTTGGTTCAGCTACACCCCCGCGGACGCGGTGAGAACGATTTATCCGGGAAATTTCTTCGCCGAAATGCCGGAGTTCGCTGCACGTATCGCGGAAGTCACATCCTCCGAGCAGCGTGTGTTCGTTTTTGGCGCGGAGCCGGAATTGCTTTTCTATGCACAGCGCGTTTCGGCGACGCGCTACATTTTTCTCTTTCCGCTTTACGGGCCCTACCGGAATGCGCGCGAAAAACAAATCGCTGCGGCCGACGAAATCCAACGCGCTACGCCAGCAGCGGCGGTTTATGTTCCGAACGATCTCTTTTTCAGTCCGGGTAGCGATCAGTACTTTACCGACTGGAGCTTGTTCTACTTGCAGCAAAATTTTTATTCGGACACGTGGCTGATCAAACAGTCGCCAACCATGGCGCAGATTATGCGAGCCGAACCGAATTCGTCAGCGCCGCCAGAGGGCGTGCTTGGCGCACTGTTTGTAAAAAAAGGAAATGGCGAGTAACGCGACAAGAATTTCATCATGAAATCGCTCATCCGGCGTGCCTATGACAGACTGCGGTCGCATAAGCCTTTTGTAATCGTGGCGGTGCTGGGATTGGCGCTCCTTCTAACCAATTTGGGCACTGATTACCTTTGGGCTGATGAAGGGGACACGGCCGTGCTCGCGTCCAGTATTCTGAAGTTCGGCGTTCCGAAAGCCTGGGATGGCATCACGTTTACAGATTCCGATTTAGGAGTCCGTGAAAACCAACAGCTCGTCATGGTGGGCACGCCATGGGTGCAATACTACGTCGCGGCCGCATCGTTTCTGCTGTTTGGTCAAAACACGTTTGCCACGCGACTGCCGTTTGCGCTTGCTGGTTGTTTTACGGTGTTACTGGGTTTCCGGCTGATCCGGCGATTAACGGGCGATTGGAGGGCTGCGTTTTGCGGAGCCCTCCTAACGCTGGGCTCGGTCCAATTTCTCCTCTATGCGAGAGAAGCCCGTTATTACGCGCTCAGTATGCTGTTCACCTGTTGGTTGATTTCGATCTTTTTCCGGATGAAATCGGCCCGCGACGCGATCCTTTTTGCGGCAGTGGCCGTTCTGTTGTTCCACACTCATCCGGTTGGCACCGCCGTTCTAGTTGCGCTTGCGGTGTTGACGTTGACGTATTCGCCGTTGTCCGAACAGCGACGGTGGTTCTGGTTGGCATGCGCTCCGGTTCTCGTTTTCACCGTACCCTGGTTCTTTTACGCGCGGCTCGGCTATACCCAGATGAGTACGCCGTTAAGAGCGGTAGGTGAATTATTTGCGCGAATAGTCCAGTATCTTCTCGAAACGGCATCGGTCACACCGCTTGTCGGAATCGTTGCGCTTTTTTTCGTCCTTCTGATCCAATGGCGCCGCGAACGTTCGCAGATTGACGCCAGTCCCGGCTCCGGCGGCGTGGAAACAAGTCGCGGCTCGGAGACAGAGGCAACGCACTTATCCCGTCCGAATGTTTTTTTAAACCCACAAGAGCGGGGATTTCTGCTGTTGGTCGGTGCCAGCATTCTTTGTTTTGCGGTTATCATAAGCCTTACTCAGGAAGTGACTTCATTGCGAATTATCGGCTTGCGCTACACGGCTGCTGTTGTTCCGCTTGTCGCGCTCGTCGCCGGCATGCTGATCGCGAAGGTGAGCCGGGGAAAACCCGCGGTCTGGATCTCATTACTGGCTGTCTTTATCCTAACGAGATTTGATCAAATTGTGCCTTGGACATCATGGAACACGAGTGGAATTTTTCGATTTGGGCAATACACTGTTGCCACTCATGTTCCTTCGACTCCGCTCAATCGCTTTATTGATACCGGACTGCTGCGATTCGGCTGCAACTTATGGTATGGCAATCCGGGAACGATGGGCAGGAGCTGCGAGTTTCTCCGCCGTAACGCGCAGCCTGGGGATGTAGTGATTACAAATTATGAATCGGAGCCGCTTTATTTTTACACTCGACTACCCCAGGGCTTGAAGATTCTCGCTAACGCGCCGGTCTACGAAGCGGCCCGAGGACAACATCTACCTGAATACGTTTTCGGGGTGGCTCGCGCGCGCTGGATTATCTGGCGATTTGCATGGGACGGATATTTTGGACTCACTTGGCCTGAGGTCGAGCAAGCTCTGATTAGCCGAGGTGCGCGAATCACGGAGATGGCGAAAATAAAAGAGACGGGTTGGGAAAATCGCGAAAACGCTTTCTTTTATCGATTCTGCGGCCACAAACATCTTTTTCGCCACCACCAGCATCATTTTCCGCGCGCCCGTATCTATCGCATCGATTATCCCGATTCCGGCTGATCGTTTACCCGCTGGGCTTTTTGGAACCAAACTCACAGTCCGCCGTTTAGGCATTTCTTGTCGGAGCTGTGACTCTGCGCTAGTTTCCGGCGCTCCGAGCCGGAGTGGCACTTTTTTGCCGGCATAGCTCAGTTGGTAGAGCAGCTGATTTGTAATCAGCAGGTCGTCGGTTCGAATCCGACTGCCGGCTCCATATTAAAACAGGCTTTTCCGATATTTTCTGAGGTCTTGCTTGGACACTTCTTGGACACTTTGGCGACTCCAAAGGGCTGTTCGGCGTTCGAGGACTCGGTTATGGGAGATCAGCGGCAGACCGCACGATAGCCGACTCTAGGTGAATCAGACCGGTGAGCGTGTTGTCGAAGGCATTCCTGATGTTCAAGTAAAACATTAGCGACCGCTGGGATCAACCTCGCGCGCTGAATGCGACGACTCCGGACGAGCACGGGCGCGGGTTTCTCGCAGCTCGAACTCCAACAACTGATCTTGCTTGAGTTGTAATATGCGCCAGTTATAGAAGCCATAGCTCCCCAAAACGAATCCGAAAGTGGCTGCAATACCCGCCGCTACGCCGACAATTCCAAAGTCATATCTAACGAGATCCAATCTCTTCTGATCGGCTGCTAGTCTCTTGTTGGATTCCTCTATAGCTGGCTTGATGCGCTTTGCTTCCTCCTGAAGTTCGGTTTTGGCGGCCGCCGCCTCCGGCGTGTCCCCACCCTTAGGTTGCCACCATGGTTTAGAGAGCATATCCGCCAGCCTAATAGTCCACTCTTGGTCCGACTGCTCGGCTGTCCTGCTTCTTATCGAGCGTTCCTGCCCAAGGACATCTCGCCACGCTTGAAAGATGACGAGCCCGGAGACTATGATAGCAAGACCGCCAGCAACCGCGCAGAACTTGTAAAGGTTGTCTGTCGGAAGAGATGGAATTGGGCTCACGCCTTGTCATATTGGCACGGGGAGGCAATTTCGAGCACAAACTGGATTCCCTCCCATCCGACTCATTCCACGCGCGCGCGAGAGGCACCTTGCGGGTTCCAATCCCTAGGCCAAAACGTTCACGGTCGTTTTCTGCGATCTGACGATTTTTGGCTACAAAACTGCGCAACTCAGCGAAACGCCGCGTGAATCAGTTCGCTTAGGGCTAGCTCTGAAAAACAGACTGCGCAACATCGCGAAAACCTGCGCAAAAACTCGTTAGGCAATTACAAAGACTAAAGGTAAGGAAAAAGCGACATTGACACTCAACCCCTGGCGTCAGCTATAATCTGCCCTCAGGTAAGAAAAGGGCGCGCCTTCGCCGTCAACGTCGATTAGGAATAAATCTGAATCTCGAAGGAAGTAAGCATAGCGCGAGCATCAACACCATGAAAAGGTTATTAATACCGCTAATGGCCGCGAGCGTAGCCATCGGGGGAGCTGCAACCAGTTCTGGCTTACGGTGAGCTCAATGCTACAACCAACGACTTTGCTATAATCATCGACGGCAAAACGAAGAACATAGAGTTATGGGTAACCCCTAATCGGGAGGGTGCTGAGCGGTTAATCAAGAACAGCGGGTTACATAGTTCGACCGGGGTGTATGCATCTGGTGGGCCATTTTCAGGTGACGGAGCAGGTGGAAGAATAATAGGTAAAGGGAAATGTACCCTTCCCCCCAATAGCTCTATAGGTGCATTTCGTAATACATCGTTGGACTTCGTGACAGGGATAATTTTCGAGTACGAGAGCAGTAGAAAAAGAAATTCGAAGCTCGTTACAAAAACTGACGAACTAAGGAAAGATGGGACTTATGTCGCTGTCATTGAACGGACGACGCTAGGTTACCATCATTAAACAGCCCCAGACGAGGCGAAACGTTAATCCTTCAACACGCGTCACAGTTTCCGGTTCGTTCGACAACACCGGTGAAATCGAGAACGTGAATCTTCCCGGATTGAAAAAGCTCTCGCCCTCCAGATTTTTGTTGATGAAATCGGTGACCGGACAAGTGAGATGACACGTGACCGGAATAAATCCGACACCGAACTTCACTGACCGACTGCGCGACCCGAAGATATTTAGATTAATGGAAGCGTGGATCAGTGTAATGAGCACCAACCACCCAATCGCGATTAGAATCAGAACCTTCCGCATCGACATAAGCAGCGGAAGTATTCTGGAGCGGCGAATCGCGTCAACGATTCTTTCTTGGCGCAGAATCAGGCGGGCGAAGAAAAAGATTCATTCCGCCGACATCGACGATCCCAAAATTCCAGGAGAGATATTCTTCGCCGAGAAGTCCGGCTGCGCCGAGTTTGGACTCGCCAATTGTGATCTCCGCATTGTGAACAATCAGATTGCCCAGAGCCAATTCTTGAACCTGGGCCACCTTTCCGGGTAGAGCGCCTCCAGTTGCGCTCCCGATCATCAAATTCATCCCGGATGCGGAAGCCCCCGACGCGTACGCGACGGACGCGGAAAGAAACGTACTGAAGGCTCCCGTATCAACGATCAGTGGTGCCGGATGGCCGTTGATGCCGGCATCGATCGCCAAATGGTGGTCCGAATTAAACCGCATCGGAATGCGTGTGAACCCTCTCCCCGCAAGGAAGCGCACGAGGTTTTGATTCGTTGCCGCAGACGGTCCTTTTGGATTCACGTACAGCATCTGCCGAGCACAATCGATTATCACTCCAAACTTCGACATTTCGTGCGCTCCAAACAGCCCATCGAGGTGAGGGCCCCTGATATTATTGATGTCCGCAGTATCAGCCACCCCGATCGGCACGTTCACGAAGGTGCAATTCCCCATTCTCATTGTGGCTATGTTGGCGATTCCAGCCCGCTCGGATAGTCCCGATACTCCCGTAACATGCGCTTTCGTTTCTTGTACTCGTAAGCCGAGGGCCATTACGCTTGCGCGGTCGAGCAACGTGAATGGGCAGCCAGTGTCGATGACCAAAGCCATGCGTCGGCCATTAATAATGGTCGTGGCGAACAAATGGTTACCCAACCGCCGCTGTAAGGGCGATCCGCCAAAACCTTCGCGTTCCAAAAACGTCTTTAGTGCAGCGGGCTCAGATCCAGCGGCGCGGCTGATGAGCGCCCAGAAGCAAACAACTGCGATAACTACCAGCCCGAGGAGGAACTTTTTCATGGGCTTTTTCTAATCCAATTCGGAAAACCGATGCAATTCGGATGTCTAAAGCAACTGATATGGATCAACATCGACGGTGGCGAGGACGTCTTCTGGCAGCGGCAATTTATCGAGCGTCTCGCGCACGAGTCGGCTCAGTCGCATGATTGCTTCGCCGCGCAGTAAAATGTGAAATCGAAATTGGCCTTGCAGCTTTTCCAACGGCGCCGGTGTGGCGTCGCCGAGAATGAATTCGGAGCCGAGCGATTCTTTTAATCGGCGGACCAAAGTTTCGGCCGACAATTTTGCCCGTCCTTCATGCGCAGACCGGACCGTGATCAAAATGGCGTGTTTGAACGGTGGGAAGTCGCAGCGTTCTCGAAATTCCAGTTCCTGCTGGAAGTAACCGGCGAAATCGTGATGTCGCGCAAATTGAATCGACGGACTAAACGGCGTGTAGGTTTGCACAAACACTTCACCCGTCGTTTCACCGCGGCCGGCCCGGCCCGCGACTTGAGTAAGCAATTGAAAAGTCCGTTCACCCGCGCGGAAATCAGGAAGATGCAACGCCAAATCCGCATTGATGATTCCCACCAATGTCACGTTCGGAAAATGAAGACCTTTCGCGATCATCTGTGTTCCAACGAGGATGTCGATCTTGCCGGTGCGGAAATTCCGTAAAGTTTCGCGGTAAGCTTCCTTGCGGGTCATCGAGTCTGCGTCCATCCGCCGCACGTTCGCCTTCGGAAACAAGTGCGAGACCGTGGACTCGACCTTCTCGGTCCCGAAGCCCGCGTAAATCAGCGCGTCTTTACCGCAAGCCGGACATTTCTTGGGCACCGCTGCGGTGTGTCCGCAAAGGTGGCAGCTCAAACGTGCCATGTGGCGATGGAACGTGAGAGCGACGCTGCAGTTCGGACAATCGCGTGCTTCGCCGCAATTACTGCAGAGCAACGAGGTCGAAAACCCGCGCCGATTCAAAAACAAAATCGTCTGCTCGCGTTTTTCGAGCCGCTTGGCAATCGCTTGCGACAATTTCTCGGAAAGAATAGGAGCGATTTTCCCTTTTCGCCGTTCCTGGCGAAGATCGACAATTCGCATCAGAGGCATGCGCTGGTCGTCGACGCGCTGGGTCAGCGTCAGGAGGTCATATTTGCCGGTGGTGGCGTTGTGATAACTCTCGAGCGACGACGTGGCGCTCCCGAGCACAACTGCGCATTTTTCGATTTTCGCCCGCACGACCGCGACGTCGCGGGCGTGATAACGGGGAGCTTCCTCCTGCTTGTAAGTCGTTTCGTGTTCTTCATCGACTATGATGAGGCCGAGGTCCTTCAGTGGCGCGAAGACAGCGCTGCGCGCGCCGATCACGATCTGCGCGCGTCCGGAATGGATCTTGTGCCATTCGTCGTGGCGCTCGCCTTCCGATAAATGGCTGTGCAGGACGGCAACCACGTCGTGCATCTCGTCAAAACGGCTCTTGAAGCGTTCGACCGTTTGGGGTGTCAGCGAAATTTCCGGGACGAGGACGATCGCGCTTTTGCCGCGCTCAAGCGCAATCCGAATCGCTTGCAGGTAAATTTCGGTTTTGCCGCTGCCGGTAACACCATGCAATAAAATCGGCTTGGCTGTTTCCGGCACGACGAGCGCGTCGGTGATTTTGTTCAGCGCGAGAGCTTGTTCCGCGTTCAACTCAAGATTTATTGTCGCAATAAATTGTTCGTCCGCGTGTGGATCGCGCTCGACTGCCTCTTCGCGGAGCTCGATCAACCCACGCTTGGCGAGCGTGCGCAGGGTCTGGTTATCGAACGAGGTCTTGCGCAGCAATTGCGCGGCCGGCATCGGTTTCTCGAGCTTCGCAATCGCTTTGAGCAGTTCGGCCTGGCGCGGTGCGCGCTTTCGCAAGTTGTCGATCTTATCGCTGTCGATGTTTGCGAGGGGCTGCACGAACAGTTGTTTTTTCCAACCGACCTCCGCGCGCCGGATCACCTGCGGCAGCAAACTGCGCATGACGGTTTCGAGCGGGCAGCAATAATACGTGCTCATCCATTTTGCCAGCTCCAGAAGCGATTCACTGATTGCCGGAGCTTCGCCCACCAGGGCTTCGATTGGTCGAATGCCTTTCGCGTCGCTTTGCTCCAGCGTCGCCAAGACGGTGGCGAGGGCGGATTTGTCGCGAAACGGAACCCGCACCCGCGAGCC
>Ga0209217_1000229_pt1 | contig 13966 bp, 11 predicted proteins | sample JacPinW_OM3H0_M2_FD_187957 | JGI IMG/M metagenome (GOLD analysis project Ga0209217, IMG submission 187957) | Forest soil microbial communities from Algoma, Ontario, Canada - Jack Pine, Ontario site 1_JW_OM3H0_M2 (SPAdes) (version 2) | ecosystem: Environmental > Terrestrial > Soil > Boreal...
ATGGTCCGCGATGTCTTCGGCATTGCGCTCGATCGGGTCGTGCGCACGGTGATTACCGGCCCGCTCTATCACAGCGCACCCAACGCTTATGGGCTTTACGCCGTGCGCATGGGCGGCCTTGCTGTTCTGCAGCCGCGCTTTGGTGCCGAGGAACTGCTGCGCCTGATCGAGCAATACCGCATCACGCACCTGCACATGGTGCCGACCATGTTCCTCCGGTTGCTGCGCCTGCCGCAGGAAGTAAAGCGGAGATACGACCTTTCATCGCTCGAATGGGTGGTACACGGCGCCGCCCCCTGCCCGGCTGACGTGAAGCAGGCGATGATCGAATGGTGGGGGCCGGTCATCTACGAATATTACGGCGCGACCGAGACCGGGATCGCCACCTTCCACACCTCCGAGGAAGCGCTGAGAAAGCCCGGTACCGTTGGCCGACCGCCGCCCGGCGGCACGGTGCGCATCTATGGTGCCGACGGCCGGGTTCTGCCAACAGGTGAGGTCGGCGAGATTTATCTCTGGCTCGAGGGATTTCCCGATTTCACCTACCACGGCCAGGACGAAAAGCGTCGCGAGATCGGGCGCGACGGTCTCGTCACCCTCGGCGATGTCGGCTATCTCGACGAGGACGGCTATCTATTTATCTGCGACCGCGCCCGCGACATGGTGATCTCCGGCGGCGTCAACATCTACCCTGCCGAGATCGAAGCGGCTCTGCTCGCGATGCCCGGGGTGCGCGATTGCGCGGTCTTCGGTATTCCCGACGAGGAGTACGGCGAAAAGCTCTGTGCTCATATCGAGCCCGACTCCGCGGCACGACTCGACGCCGCCGAGGTCGAGGCATTCCTGCGCGGACGCCTCGCCGATTTCAAAGTGCCGCGGTCGATTGCGTTCGAAGCCACGCTGCCGCGCGAGGATTCCGGCAAGATCATGAAGCGCACGCTGCGCGAGCCCTATTGGGTCAACGCGGGACGCCGCATTTGATGGGGTCGCTGAAAGCGTGCGCCCCACCTTTTACGATTTCTTCGCGTTTTGTGCCCGCTTGATAGCCTGGATGACCGCCGGGCGGTGGCTTTCCGTCGCCCAGCCGGCCGCATCACGCCCGGTATAGTCGGTCTTGGCGACGTTGGCGCCCTTGGCGAGAAGGGCATTCACGATTTCGACGTTGCCACGGCTCGCCGCCATCATCAGCGGCGTCATCCCGTTCTTGTTCTCGGGATCGACCGCGGCCCCGGCATCGAGCAGGAGCTGGGTGGCTTCGGCCTGATCCCGTTCGACGGCCAGGTGCAGCGGCGTGTTGCCGAGCTTCTCCTTGGGGTCAAGCCTGGCACCCGCTTTGATCAGGATCGCGATGATCCGCAGATTGCCGCTCATCGCGGCGTAATGGAGCCCAGAACGGGATTCTTCGTCGCTCTGGTTTGGATTGGCGCCCTTGCCGACGAGCAGCCTGACGGTGCCGGAATCATTCTGCTTTGCCGCGCGCGCCACGTTTTCGTGGTAGTCGTCGAACGGATTGATCTGCGCCCGCACCGTCCCCGCGCTCAACGCGGCCAACGCGGCTATGCCAAGCATGCCTGCCAGGCGTGCGTTCAGCTGCCGGCGCGGCGGACCGGCAAGCCCGGCGACAGAGCTGCCAATCATCTGTCCAACCATGCGCCGATCTTAGCAAAACCGTCGGCAATGACCACCTTGTGCCTTCTTGCCGTGGGTTTTCTGGTCCGTGGCCAACAAATTGCTCGACTGCGCATCGCTTCATCTCCCGGGTTTCGAACCCGGCCATGTCTGGCTCGTCGGGGCCGGCCCGGGAGACCCGGGCCTGCTTTCGGTTCTGGCGCTGCACGCTCTCGCGCACGCCGACGTCGTCATCTACGACGCACTCGTCGATCCGCGCATTCTGCGTCTGGGCCGGCCGGGGGCGGTGCTCGATCATGCGGGCAAGCGTGGCGGGCGTCCGTCGTCGAGCCAGCCGGATATTTCGGCGCGACTGATTCAGGCGGCCCTTGAGGGTAACCGGGTGCTGCGCCTCAAGGGAGGCGATCCTTGCGTTTTCGGACGAGGCGGCGAGGAAGCTCTCGCCCTCGCCGCAGCCGGGGTCCCGTTCCGCATCGTGCCCGGGATCACGGCGGGCATTGGCGGCCTCGCCTATGCCGGCATCCCGGTCACTCATCGCGACACCAATTCCGCGGTTACCTTCCTCACCGGCCACAACAGCGAGGGGGAGGTCCCGGGCGGGCTCGATTGGGCTGCAATCGCTCGCGGCGCGCCGGTGCTCGTGCTCTACATGGCGTCGCGGCATCTGCGGCGTGTCGCCGGGCGACTAATGTTGGCCGGCCGCCGCTCCGACGAGCCGATCGCTGTCATCAGTAAGGCGACCACTCCGGCGCAACGGGTATTTGTGTCGACCCTAGGCGAGGTCGCCGCCGCATGCCCAGAGGTCGAGGCTCCCGCAATCGTCGTTGTCGGCGAGGTCGTACGGCTCCGAGCCGCGCTCGATTGGGTGGGGTCGCTCGCGGCGCGACAGCGAGATCCAACGGCAGGTTGAGCCTCCGGCGTCTCACCACAGGACCCCCGATAAGTCCTTCCCTTTCGGTCTTTTCAGGACCGAGCGCAGCATGCTCTGATGTTTGACGTTGGATTCCGCGGGCTTCAAACACGCATAAACCCTAAGGGAGGCGCATTTGCATCAACGCCAGCCAGTTACACACGGTGTCGCGGAACTCGGTGCCGCTCCGGCGAGAGCCGTTCTCGAGATTGAAGACCTGCGGACCCACTTTTTCACTGCGGGCGGCGTTGTGCGGGCGGTCGACGGGGTGTCTTATGAGGTGCGCAACGGCGAGACGTTAGGCGTGGTTGGCGAGTCCGGATGCGGCAAGAGCGTCACCGCGCTGTCGATTTTGCGGCTCGTTGCCGATCCGCCGGGTCGGATCGTTGGCGGCGCGATCCGTTTCGCGGGCACAAATCTGCTGGATCTGTCCGAGGGCGAGATGGAGGCGATCCGGGGCAACGATATTTCGATGATCTTTCAGGAGCCGATGACTTCGCTCAATCCATTGCTGACGGTGGGACGCCAAATCGGCGAAGCGATTGCGCTGCACCAGGGCTTGTCACGGCGCCAATCCTGGGAGCAAGCGGTGGAGATGCTCCGGCGCGTGCACATCCCCGATGCCGAGCGCCGGGCGCATGCCTACCCGCATCAGCTCTCCGGCGGGATGCGTCAGCGCGTCATGATAGCGATGGCGGTGTCGTGCAACCCCAGACTGCTGATCGCGGACGAGCCCACCACAGCGCTGGACGTAACGATACAGGCCCAGATTCTTGACTTGATGCGGGAGCTTCAGGACCGACTTGGCACGGCGATCATTCTGATCACCCATGACATGGGTGTGGTCGCCGAGAACGCCGACCGCGTGGTCGTGATGTATGCCGGGCGCAAGGTAGAGGAGGCGAGCGCCAAGGATCTGTTCGAGCGTCCGGGCCACCCGTACACCAAAGGGTTGCTTGACTCCATTCCCAATGTCGAAACCGCGGCGCATACCTCGGTTCGCCATGCGCGGCTCAACGAGATCAAAGGAATGGTTCCCTCGCTGGCTGGCCTGCCGAAGGGCTGCACCTTTGCCCCGCGCTGCGGACTGGCCACTGACGAATGTCGTGCGTCTTACCCGCTGCTGCAGCAACACGGTCCGGGCCACTGGATCGCCTGCTGGCACGCGGAACGCGTGCTGGAAGGCGCGGCATGAGCGCCGCCGATGGCGCGGCCCCGCTGCTCGAAGTTCAAGGCCTCAAAAAGCATTTTCCGATACGCCAGGGGTTGTTCTCTCGCGTTTCCGGCTATGTCTACGCGGTCGACGGCGTCTCGTTCCACATCGAACGCGGCGAGACTTTGGGGCTGGTCGGCGAGAGCGGATGCGGCAAGTCGACGGTCGGGCGGACGCTCCTGAAGCTGCTCGACCCCACCGCCGGGAGGATCAAGGTCCGCGGCGAGGACATCACCGATCTCGATCCGGCGCAGATGCTGCCCTACCGGCGCCAGATGCAGATGATCTATCAGGATCCGTACGCCTCCCTCAACCCGCGCATGTCGGCCGGCGATATCGTCGGCGAGCCACTGATCATCCACGGGGTGGCCGCCGTGAAGGAGCGGCGCGAGCGCGTCGCGCACCTGTTCGAGCGGGTCGGGTTGCGGCCCGAATTGACGAACGCCTTCCCGCACGAATTCTCCGGCGGACAGCGCCAACGAATCGGGATCGCCCGCGCCCTGGCGTTGGGTCCTGAGCTGATCGTCGGCGATGAGCCGGTATCGGCATTGGATGTGTCGATCCAGGCCCAGATCATCAATCTGTTGATGGATCTCCAGGACGAATACCAACTGTCTTATCTGTTCGTGGCCCACGACCTGGCGGTGGTGGAGCACATCAGTCACCGCGTGGCGGTGATGTATCTCGGGCGGATCGTCGAGGCGACCGACAAAACGAGCCTCTTCGAAATGCCGCTGCACCCCTATACCGAAGCGTTGCTGTCGGCGGTGCCGATCCCGAAATACAGCGCGAGATCGCGCAACCGCATCATTCTTAAGGGCGACGTGCCGAGCCCGATCAACCCGCCATTGGGCTGCCACTTTCACGCGCGTTGCCCGTATGCCTATGCGCGCTGCCAACATGAGGCGCCGGCGCTCCGGGAGGTTAGGCCGGGGCACTGGGCGGCGTGCCATCTGCACGAAGGCGGGGTCCGGTACCCCCTTGGGCAGGCCGGTGGCTACTAGCGCCGGGGCGGCTTAGCCTTATGCGCGTCTTACACGGCGCCGCGCAGCCGGGGGTCCAGTATGTCGCGGATACCGTCACCCAGTAGGTTGAACGCCAACACCGTGATGGTGATCGCGAGCCCCGGGAACAACACCAGCCACCACGGCGGGACCAGTCCCGCATTCAACGAATCTGCCAGCATGTTGCCCCAAGTCGGGGTTGGCGGCGGAATGCCGACTCCGAGAAAGCCGAGGGCCGCTTCGATGATGATCGCGACACCCAGATGGGTGGTTGCCAGGATCAGGTAGGGCGCCATGCATTGCGGCAGAATGTGACGCAACATGATGCGCAAGTGCGAGGCGCCAAGGCCGCGCGCGGCCTCGACATAAGAGATCTCCTTGAGCGAGAGCACGACCGCCCGGATCACTCGCCCGCCAAACGGAATGCGGGTGATCGCAATGGCGACGATCACAGTTCCTATACCCGCGCCGAGCGCCATGGCAATCGCCATCGCCAGAATCAGATCGGGAAACGATTGGAGAAACTCAATGATGCGCTGACTGACGATGTCGATGCGTCCGCCGAAGTATCCGCTGGCCAGTCCCCAGAGCGCGCCGAGCGTGGTGCCGAACAGAACCGCACCGACGGCGACGGTGAGTGATGCGCGGCTGCCGTAGAGCACCCGGCTCAATACGTCCCTGCCGATTTGGTCTGTGCCGAAATAGTGTCGCTCGTCAGGGGGTTTCGACATCGCCCTGAAGTCCGATTTCAACGGCTCATATGGCGCGAGAAGGGGCGCTGAGACCGCAGCGAGAAAAATTGCCGCGGCGACACATCCCCAAAACGCCGACAGCGGAGACCGTCTAATGAAAAGTCTGAGACCGCGGGCCAGTCGCCGCGCCCGCGAGTACCGGAGGGTTGACAGGACCTGCGACGGCGGATAGGTGCCGCCCTGGTCTGCCGCAGTCATTGATAGCGGATCCTCGGATCCAGCCAGGCAATTGTAAGGTCGACCAAGATATTCAGCATTACGAACACCACGGCGTAGAGAAACACGAGATTCTGCATCACGAAGATATCGCGCTCGCTGACGGCGGTGAACATGGCGTAGCCGAGCCCCGGCGTTCCGAATGCGCGCTCGACAGGTATCGACCCGGCAAGGACGAAGCCGAGAAGTATGCCGGAAAGGGTGATGACCGGCAGCAGCGCATTGGGCAGGGCATGGACGATCAACACCGGGCGCCTGCTCAGCCCTTTGGCGCGGGCCGTTCGCACGTAATCCTCGCGGATGACTTCAAGCAGGCTGGAGCGCGCCATGCGGGCGATGTAAGCCCCCTGCCCGAGGCCGAGCACGACAGCCGGCCCGATGACGATTTGCAGGTTGGTCCATGGGTCGGCCAATAAAGACGCCCCGCCGAGCGGCGCCCGATAGCCAAACCAGAACAGCGCGGCGAGGACGAGCAGCATGCCCGACCAAAAGCCTGGAATTGCCAAGAAAATGATGCTGATAAACCGGGAAATGTGATCCCCGAGGCTGTTTGGGCGCAGCGCGCTGATAATCGCCACCGGGATCCCGACGATCCACGAAAGAATCACCGCCATTATGCCGATCTCTGCGGTCAGCGGACCGCGGCGCGAAATCATCTCGGCTACGCTTTCCGCGCGGAAGAACGACCGGCCGAAATTGCCGCGGGCGATGTCTTCGATCCAATGCAGGTATTGCATGATGAGCGGATCGCTCAACCCGAGCTCCGCCATGTAATGTGCGCGCTCGGCCTCGCTGAGCTTGGTGAAGCCCTCGGCGCCGAAGATGGCGACCAGCGGGTCCCCCGGAAGAATCCGCAGCACCGTGAAGACGATGACGGATACGCCCGCGACCGTCAGCGCGCCAAAGGCGAGACGACGGACAATATAGCTGTACATGAACGTGGCTGCCCAGATTTCGGAGTTCGGTGCGACGCTATCAGAATGCGCCGTGTCGGGTAATAACGTGCTTCAACGTAATCGCGATAATTTTTAAGTCTAGCCAAACACTTCGAGTGCGGACATATTGTAGATCCCATGCCAAAGTCTCGCCCCAGTTCAACAGCCCACGGCCGTTTACCTGCGCCAAACCAGTAATGCCGGGCTTGCAAGCGAATTTATACATTTCTGTTGGCGTGTAATACTGCAGCACCTCGGGCGCTTCGGGGCGGGGCCCGACCAGACGCATCTGTCCGGTCAGCACGCACCACAGGTTCGGCAACTCGTCGACTGAAAGCCGGCGCAGGACCCGTCCGACCGGCGTCAGCCGCGGGTCGTGCCGATTGGTCGGATACTGCCGGTGGAATTCCCCTGACGCAAACTTGTAGGCGTAGTACTCGGGAAAGCGTGCCCGCGCATCCGCGTACATCGTGCGGAATTTTGGCAAGCGAAAATAGCTCGGCACGAAGTACAAACGTTCCGGCTCATATCCACCCGGCGGCGGGCGGAGGTCCGTCCGCCCCTGAAGCTCGCGGCCCGGTGCTGTGATCGAGCGACCGGGGCGCCGGTGGAAGAAGATCGGCGGTCCAGGCGAGTCCCAGCGTATCAGCGCTGCGACAATCAGCAGTATCGGCAGCGCAGCGGCCAGAGCAAATCCCGCAGCCAGGATCTCGAAACCGCGATACGTCGCCTCTGCCAACCGGCCCGAAGCTGGGACGACCTCGCGCGCCGGCACGGCATATGGCGCGCCGGATGACAGGCGCGTCGATCCCCCCGTGTCCGATCGATCTATTGGTGCCGCGCTGCCGAGGTCGTCGGGCGGTGGGCTCATCAGCGCCGTTCTCCGCTACTTGAACAGATTCGACCGACATAAATCACAAAATACGCAAATGCTGGCACCGTGATTGTGGTCGCGGGTCAACGCTCGAAAAACTTAGGCGCTTCAAGGTCGGACTGTGAAGCCGTTTTTGTGCAGGCGTCATATGCACGTCAATAGTTCACGCGATAGTTGATATATGGGGGCGGCGGACGTCGGCGGACGAGCCGTGCCAGCGAACATCTCGCAGTATTAGCGAGTCGCGAATCTGTGCTCGCGCAAAAAAACCGATTGCATAGACATCAGAGTCTGTTACGGTTTCTTTCGACAGAGGGATTCCGCCACAATCCAAGCGCACCCTGCTGGGGTGCTTGCTATGCAACGAGGAAATGAGGCCATGTCGGTGCAAGAAGCTGCCGTGTTCGACCCGATCCAGGCGAATGATATCGATGCGGAGTTGGAGCGCAGCCTTACGCACGAGTGGGACGCTCAGATCATGACGTACCCGAACGAGCGTTTTCCGTTTAACGAATGGATCCGCGATCGCATCCGTATGATGGGGTTCCCGGTCGAGGATCTGAGCTATTTCCACGAGGTGGTGCCTCAGGAGGAGACCTATCGGGTCACCAAGCAGTTGTGCGCCGACACCAACCTGCCGGAGTTCCGGCGGATGCTGAACAGTTTTGTGCGCCAGGCGGTGGTTCTCAAGGGCAAGCTGCGCCAGCCAGTGGCGGTGCAGCGCTACATGAACGTGCGCATTATGCTGCCGACGACGCCGGAATTGTATTTCCCGCTGCATACGGGGCTGCTCTATGGCCACGGCATCGCCTCGCGCAGCCTGTGGATGCCGTTTGTCGATGTGACAGCGGATGAGGACAGGACGCGCTCGATGCAGATCGTGCCGATCAAGAAGTCGCGCGAGCTGACCAAATACGCCATCGAAAAGCGGCTCAAGATGGCCGAGATGACCAAGGTCTGGGGCGAGCACGCCCATCAGATCAAGGCTGGACCGGGCAGCTGCTGCCTGTTCAGCCAGGAGCATATCCACGGCTCCGGAATGCCGAACATCACCGGCAAGACCCGGATCAGCATGGATTTCCGGATCGCCGAGGGGATGTATGGCGATCTGTTAGGACGCAAGATGCCGGCCGGTTATTTCCATCTGATCCCCGATACCGAGGAGGAGGAAGAACGGCTAGCGCAGCTGCCGCCGCGGGAGCTGCAGTTCAACAACGGCAAGCAGCACATCTTCTACGTGGCGAACAACACGTCGGCGACCTTCTGCATCCCGGTGCATCTGCAGCGCTATATGCTGGTCGATTACGTCGAGAAGAAGAAGCTCACGCGCGACTACGAGCTGTTCGATCTGGAAGACATGCTGCACTGCCCGACGCTGCTGCACCTGGTCGAGGAACGCAACGCCAACATCGTCATGTACAGCATCTTCGCGCTTCCCGAGCTGGAAGCGGAGCGCAACCACCTGCTCCAGACCGCGCTGAAGAGGGGAAACATTATCCACTTCGTCAACGAGGATCTCCAGCTGGTGACGGGCGACGATCTGAAGACGATCAAAGGCTACCTGGAGTTCGCCAAATACGGCCATTCGCGATTGCCGATCGGGCTGCCGCTGTCCGATACGACCCACGATTATTTCGACAAATGGTCGGCCTCCCTGGCTCACTAGGGAGCTGCCGGGTACGCTAAATCGCTGCGGGGCCAAGCAGCACTGCGCGCTACCGCTCGAGGGACGCTACGGTCGGTCAGACGAGTTGAGTTCGAGGAAATCGGGAACAACCCGATCTCCCGGTCCCTATCAGGGAGGGGCAGCGCGTTTCCGTCTGCCCCGGCCGCGAAGTGGCCAGAGCGGCTAGCGTCCCCGGTATGCACGGTCTTGCCACTCGTCGGCCGGTCGAGAGAGCATCAGGATGGCAAGTGTGGGACATGCGCGGATGGGCGACGCTCTGCTCGATGCTGGACAACCGAGCGGCGGGTGCTTCGATTAACATAATCGATATGTTTATGGCACGGCGAGAGTAGCGGAAACGGCTGATATCCGTCGGGACGGAAAGTAGGCGCGAATGGAACAAATCGCTATGTTCGACGTGTTGCGCAGGCGCACATCGCTGATCATCGCCCTGTCCATGGTCGCCGCAGTTGCCGGATACGCTTTGTCTTTTCTCATCCCCGATCGGTACACGGCCTCGGCGCTCGTGCTCGTCCGTCCGCTGCAACCGATCAAGATGGGCACGGGCAAGGACACCAAGGAATTTCTGGATTTTCCTGTTGGCAATTCCTCGGCGGTCGAGACCGCTAGCAAGACCTACATCCAGATCCTCAAGAGCCCGGCCCTCATCGGCGAGGTTGTCCGGGCGCTAGGTCTGGACAAAGAGAAGGCGCAGGAACAAGCAGGGAACGACGAATCAGCCTGGGTTCTGCCACCCTCGTTCAAAAGTCTAATGGCCGTCGTCAAATACGGCAGGCTGATCGAGGATGACCCGTTTACGGCAGCGGTTAAGGAAATTACTGACAATTTGAAGTTGGAGGCATATCTCGACACCTATATATTTGATGTTAGATATAGTGCAAAGAATGCACAACGGGCAGCCGACGTCGTCAATACGGCGGCGAAAGCACTGATTCAATTTGCCGAGGAGCTGCGTGTCTCCGAAGCCCGATACCAGCGTGATCATCTGAAGACCGAGCTTGAGCAACGGCAAAAGCAGCTCACCGCCGCTCGCGGGCGTTTGGAGAGTTACAAGAAGGCGCATTCAGTCTTTCTCTATGAGCCCGAATACGAGGCCAAGCTCAAAGTGATCTCCGAACTGGAAGTCGCGCTCGCGAAGGCAGAAGAGGCGTTGGTGAGTAGCCAAAGCACGCCCTCGACCGTGAGCCTCGCCGCTCGGCGCGCGCGCCTCATCCGTTCGCTCAACGATCAGAAGGCGGATCTGATACCGCTACCCGGGATCGAGCGCGAGCTCAAGCAGCTGGAGCTGGATGTGAAGACAGCGGATGCCGCCTATCAAATCGTTGACAAGGAATTCCAGGAGGCGGACATCAAGAATTCCTACACGATGCCGGAACTCGGGCTGGTGTCCGAGGCCATTGCGCCGCGCCTCCCGAGCAGTCCACACCGGCTTTACATCGCGCTCGCATCCCTGGTTGCGGGCCTTGTCGTCGGCCTTGGTCTTGCCTTCTTCCTCGAATACCTAAATCGCCGAGTTCGCGGCATTCACGACATAGAGGATATCGTCGGGGTGAAGGTCCTCGCGACCATCCCGCGCGTATCCCAGCGCCGTTGGCGTCATGCTGGTCTGCTCTGAGCTGGAATAGTGGCGGTTTCACGACTAATCTCGGTGTGTGATCGGGGAATGAGCAGGCGCGCCAGGTAAAGGGCACGCCGCGCTAAAGTGTTTAAGCCATAGACCGTCTCTCTATCCGACCGGGTTTTCAACGGGTCGGGACAACGGTGCTGCCGGACGGGTTGTTCAAGATAATGGCTCCACTAAGATTGGCGCCGTTGTATCGTAAGATGTCACGCAAGAGCGCGTCCTCAAATCGACCGAGCTTCGCCATCTCTGTTGGTGGAACGTAGATGATACTATTATTGGGCACGATCATGTCTTGCTCGAATTTGAGGTCCTCCATGACGTCCCGCAGATTGATTGAACGCACGCGCTGCACCCCGTCGTCACCGATGTAGAACACGCGGACAGAATCCATTGACCCGGTCGGCAGAACGCCGCCGGCTTGGGCCACGGTCATCAGCACGGTTTGCGGCCGTTCCAGCTCGATCCGGCCGGGCTTGCTCACCTCGCCAAGAACCAAGGTCGTGGTGGCGCGGAGGGTGCGGGGAACGAGGCTGACGAAAACGTCGAGGCCCAATCTCGAATAACCGGCATCGATTTCGTTCTGGAGGTCCCGCAGCGAGCGCCCACCCGCCTTGAGCGGCGGCAACAACGGCACGGAAATTGTGCCATCCGGCAATACCTTGTCCACAATGCTGCGTCCCTTGGTGGAGGATCCGAGCATCTGAATGAAATCCTCCAGCGGCGAGTGGGCTTCGGTGACATCGATAGTGATTTGTGGTCGGGTGAGGATTCCGCTGTAACGTTCCTGAAGCTGGTGAGCGAGGGATTCGACGGTTTGTCCTGCGGCCATCACCGGTCCAATCAGAGGCATGGATATTCGACCATCCGGCCGCACTTGGACGGTCCGGCTGTTCTCGGTCTCGGCCAGGAACTCGACGCGAAGCTTATCTGCGACCGAGATAAGATATTCTCGAACCGTTGGCTTACGCTCGATGTGGAAGAATATTTCGACCTCGTCACCCACGGCCAAGTCGTAAACCTCCACACCTCGGGTCAGGCTTGCCACGATTTTTTGGCGGGCGTCAGTCTTTGTCGCGTCGCTGAGTTCGTCGAGAAATACGGTCGATCCGTCGCTTGCACGTTCATAAGACCGGGTGGATTCGCAAGCGGTCTGCCCGACGCTCGCGACAATGAGCGCGAGCGCCCCGCACACGGCCAGGCGACGCGGCGGCAGCCCATTGGAAAGCGGTTGACGAATTTGCTTTGGCCCAGTCCACTTCGTCAGTTGGGTCATAAGTCCGCAGGACATTCATTCCATTCTCTTGCTTCGTCGGATCGGCAACCGCAGCCGTCCACCAAGATCTCAAGCCGCGAGGCCGCACTCGCGCGTCCTAGCAAAGGGAGAGGGGACGACCGGAATTTTCTTCGCATTTGTTCAGCAGAGCAATGCCTCGTGCCGGCCCTACTCGATCTGCCGTGAAAATGCGACGATAGGGCGCGGCGTCCATCTTCAGAGGCGTTTGGTTCGCAGAATCGCGTCGCACCTGCCGAGCAGGCTTATCCTGGCCACGATCTACTACTGCCAATCGCTCGTGGTCTGCGGCACTTACCTCAATGCTCATCTGTTCGTTGGCATCATCGACACGACACGATGCCCTATGATGGTGTGGTGTCACTAGCCTGGATTGGAGGAGACGATTTCGCAGTTGCCTTTATTGAAGGAAGGGAATTTCCGACCTAAATAAGGTAGAAGTCGCATAGTCACCAACTGAGCAACCCTCTCAGCGCCGGCGTCGGTATAGTGCATCGGATCCCAGTAATATTTTGTATCCTTTGACATCGAACGTGCTAAGTCGATCAGATAGACGTTTTCGCTTTGTGCCACGGAGCGCATAGTATTATTGTAAATTTCGAATGTTTGAGACCAAAAAAGGCCCCACCACAAGCGGGACAAATCCTTGCCCGTGGTTGGGTCTCGTCCGACCCCGCCAACCGTAGGCTGGGTGATAAGTATTGGGATAATCTGCCCATCCCGCAGCAGCCGAATCATAAGCCGGAGGCGTTCGGCATATTCCGGTTGCAGATCCTTTGCCGCAGCAAGCCGCGCCTCGCCGGCGCTTGGCATGGCTTCCCCCTCTGCTATGTTAGCCCAGTTGAGGCCTCCTCGCCATGCGCGGAAGCTCCGGTATAGCGTCAAGCCAAGGTCCACGATCTCCGACTGGCTGGCAAGTGTAATGAGAAAACCTTTAATCCCCCGGTAAAGATTTGTTTGTTCGAGCACCACCTGTTCCCGGTCGTGGCCACCATCGACGAAGAGTTCGTTAGCACCAATCAACAGCAAAACGACTCTAGGATGCAGTTTATTGATATGGTTGCGAATTAGATCGGTGTGCGCAAATGAGGTATGACCGTCGAAACCGGCATTATTTATCCAGGTGCGATCAAAGCAATCAGCAACTGCATCGCCGACCAGAGCGGTCCAGGTACGATCGTCGGACTGCGCAGCTGAGCGCGTGGTACTTCCGCCAACGGTGATAATGCTGAGCCGATCTGCGAAATCTGTTGGGGGATCGGCGCCGCGAAAACCCAGGGAGTTTTGGTGGATGTGACTAACAGCTGACACGCCAGGGATGCGAGTGCTCTGCATGGTCGGGATGCGATTATTTTGCCGAATCTCATCGTAATTCGGACGAAGCACGACGCTCTCACCCTTTACGGTCTCTATGACTGGGTTGTAAATTCTGAGGGCAACTTCAAGTAAAGTTAGGGAAAAGACGATCCCTATAAGTAGTGCGCATAGATTTGATAATATTCTTCGAACCATATAAATGCTCCGGAACCAATTTCGACTATGCTTTCTCCTGAAGCTTGCGTGGTGTCTCTAATCTCTAACGATTGCTGCCGTCAGCAGCCAATTTATCCTGTTATTCCTAGTTCATCAAGGCAAGACAAACGGCAACCCGCAACGGGTTCGACCATACCGCCTACAACTTGTGGCGGGGCGGGTCCTGGCGCGCATTGACGGCGGCCGCCGCGGAATTACACAAACTTCCGGCCCACTCGCCTCACGAGCCACCTCAGCTGACGTACCCCTGAGCCATATGCTTGCAGAGTAAGATCTCGCGGTAACCGCGCCAGCGCTG
>Ga0209217_1000230_pt1 | contig 13958 bp, 14 predicted proteins | sample JacPinW_OM3H0_M2_FD_187957 | JGI IMG/M metagenome (GOLD analysis project Ga0209217, IMG submission 187957) | Forest soil microbial communities from Algoma, Ontario, Canada - Jack Pine, Ontario site 1_JW_OM3H0_M2 (SPAdes) (version 2) | ecosystem: Environmental > Terrestrial > Soil > Boreal...
AGTCATCGTTTTCGTTTAGGTCGCTATCCGATTCAGCGGGTGCGCGCGAAGGGCAGCGCCAATTGCGCGCAGTAGTTCTGGGGATAGCAGGGTTGATCCTGCACGCCGATGTCGCCTGCGAGGGGTGCGCGTTCCGATGACAGACGGAACGTACCCAGCGCCCGATCCCAGAGCGTGAAGAAAACTCCGAAATTGACGTCGCCTTCACCTGACCAGTTCACATGATGAAGGCGATGGTTGGCGCCGATTGATAGCAAGTGCCGGAATGGTCCAAGACGGTAATCCACATTCGAGTGCTGAACAATGAGCTGAACCGTTATTGCGAGACCTAGCAGTACGGTGACGTCCACGGGCATGCCAATCAAGACGAGCGGCAAAACTGCCACCGCGAGATCGATCTGTTGATGCAATGGATGACGCACCAAGCCGTTGAAACTATAGAGCCTGTGCACCCCGTGGTGCACGGAATGCAGGCTCCATAGCCAACCGACCCGGTGGCTCGCGTAGTGCACTAGCGTCGCGCCCAAATCTGCAATGATGATTGCGACGAGCACTTGGATGCAGAGAGGCCACTCCCGCGGCCAGATTCCATGCCATGGCACCGCCCAAGCGATTAGCTGCAGCCACACCAGCCCTCCCAGGCTGCAGAGCTCGTAGACGAAGCCGTGGGTCGTGTCCTTGCCAACATCGCCATGCGATTCGTTCCACGATGCCTCGTAAGGCAAGACGCGTTCCATCAGCAATGCGACTGCGACTGCCGTCACCAGCAGCACGCCCACCTTCCATGGGCTGATGCCAGCAGCCCACACGACCGCACAGCCGTTGATCCCGATGAGCATGAACGGGACATATGCGTAGCGGGCAAAGAGCCGAAGCAAAGACATCCGTGTTCCCAACTCTTCCGATCCGACCGCCGAGCTTAGAGAACCGGACGGGAAGCGCTGTGACCCCGGTCACAAAATTGCGGAATGGTCCAACGGAGGACCCTGGACAGACTTCGCCTTGGCTGGATGCCCCACATCCAAGCGCCGCACCTTCCGACATTGAATCTTCCGACATTTGTGACAGAACAAATGCGATGCGATAGACTGAGCTGCAGGTATACCGGCATTGTACGGCGGTGCAGCGAGCCCGACGGGCGCAGCTGACGTGCATCGCCCAAGAGCGCGCCGGATCCGAGCCTCATCGCCGTCGCTATGGATCTCTGGCATGACCTGGTCGATCATCGCTCGTGATGCGGATACCGGACAATTCGGAATTGCCGTCGCGAGCCGCTTCTTCGCCGTGGGCGCCGTCGTTCCCCACGTCAAATCGCGCATTGGCGCGATCGCGACGCAGGCACTGGTCAATTCCTTTTACGGCACCGAAGGATTGCGACTTCTAGAACAGGGCGCAAGCGCGCCGGACGTCGTGTCCGCGGTGATCGGGGCGGACCCGGGACGCGAGCACCGCCAGGTACATGTGATCGACGCCCAGGGCCGCATCGCCGCCCACACCGGTAAAGACTGCATAGGCTGGTGCGGAGATCTCGCCTCCGACACCATCTCGGTTGCGGGCAACATGCTCGCCGGGGCGAGAGTGATCGAGGACACGGCCTCGACTTATCACCGCAATGCCGCGCTCTCCTTTCCCCGGCGCCTGATCGCCGCGATGCGGGCGGGCGAGGCAGCCGGTGGCGACAAGCGCGGCAAGCAATCGGCTGCGCTCGTGATCTGCGGTGAGCAGGAATGGCCCGACCTCGATCTGCGGGTCGAGGATCATCCCGATCCGCTCGCCGAGCTCGATCGCCTCGAATGGGTGAGCCGTGAGCTTTTCGTGCCTTTCAGGCAGCTGGTACCGAACCACCGCGATCGGGTGGGGTTGACCGATCATGCCGCGATCGAGACCGAGATCGCGAGAGCCCTGACCGCTGTTACGTCGCGAGTAGTAGTAAACGGAACCTCATAGGAGCGGCGAGAATGACGTTTGCAGATCGCTCCTGCTTCACGTCCCCGAGGCGCCGAACGACTTGGGCGGCGGGCTGATCATCTGGCCGCCGGTAGACGTGACGCGCAGCACCGCAAGCCCGCGCTGGTTGGTCCCATCGGGACGGAAGCGGAAGAGCCCGTCAATGCCGGCAAACCCCGAGGCATTGGTCAGCACAGCCTCGGAGAAGCGCTGCTGGCCCTGGGTCTTGACCAAGGCGGCCACGAGCGCGACGGCATCATACGAGAGTGACGCGGTGCGGACGGGATCCTGGCCGTAGCGGCCGCGATAGCGAGCAGAGAAATTGCGAAAGCCGGTCGATTCCGGTCCGGCATACCAGGCGCCTTCGACCTGTCCATTGGAAAAGACCTGCGGGTCTTCCCACAACCCGGTACCAAGGAGCTGCACGCGCTTGAGATCCACTCCGGCTGCGGCGAGCGTCTGCACAACGGTCGCGACGGCATCGGCGCCGTCCGGCACGAAGATCGCATCCGCCCGCGCGGCGGACTGCGCCACATTGCGTACCGGCGCCTGCATCTGCGCCTTGTCGAGGGGATAGCGCTCGAGCGCGACTACGCGGCCGCCGCGCCGCGCCACCACCTGCTTGAATGCGGCTTCGACGACGGTCCCATAGGCATTGTCCGGAACGAGCGCGGCGAAGGCGCGCTTGCCCTGGCTGGTTGCGTAGCCGATGATGCGGTCCACGTCCGTCTCCGGAAGAAAGCTCAGGAGATAGACGCCGTGGGTCGCGACGTTGGCATCAGTCGAGAATGCAATGACAGGGATATTGCGCGAGCGGGCAAGCTGGCCCACTGGTCCGACGGTCAGCGCGAACAACGGCCCCAGAATGATCTGCGACCCTTCATCAAGTGCCTGTTGCGCCGCCTGCTGCGCCCCGGCAGCAGTACCCCCGTCGTCCTTGACGATCAGCTGAACATCCGGGCTGTTGAATTCCGCAAGCGCCATTTCGGCGGCGTTGCGCATGGACTTGGCAGCCGGGGCGGCGTTCCCGGTTGCGGAGAGCGGCAGGATGAGACCGGCCTTGACCTGGCCGGTGCCGATGTTGGTCGTCGGCTGCGCTGCCGTGCTTGCGGGCGAGGTCGGCAGCAGATCCTTGACGGAAAAGTTGCCGGAGCAGCCGGTCACCAGCAGCGCCGCTCCGATGACGGCGGCAACGCAGCGCAATACGCGCGCCAAACCAAGCCGCGGAACCTGCAATACTCGGTACATTAGGGCCGGTCTCCTCGACGGCTCCCACGATGTCACCGTCTCCCGCAGCCTGCAACAGACATTTGCCGGCACTATGGTTAACGGACCCCCGTGGCCGGAACGGGAAACGGCACGGTGGTACCGCTAGTTTTGCCGTAAGCTGCGTGCGTGCATCGAACGGCTGCCACCGCAAATGACGGCGCCAAGCCTTTCCACTACACTGCGGCGAGATGCGAACCGGCACACCCGAAACCTCGGCGCTCGCGTTTCGGCGGGAGCGTGCGCGCGGCCGTTATGTCCTCGATGGGCATCCCGCCACGGCACCTCCAGTTGCGCCCGGCCTCTACCTGGTCGCCACGCCGATCGGCAATCTGCGCGACATTACCCTCCGCGCGCTCGAAGTCCTGGCCGCCGCCGACATGATTGCGTGCGAGGATACGCGCAGGAGCCGCAAGCTCCTTGATCACTATGGGGTCGGCCGGCCGGTTTGCCCCTATCACGACCATAATGCTGCAATGGTACGCCCAAAACTGCTGGGTCGTCTCGCGCAAGGGGAAGCAATCGCCTTGATCAGCGATGCCGGAACGCCGCTTGTCTCCGATCCGGGCTACAAGCTTGCGCGCGAGGCGCGGGAGCAGGGACATAATGTCACCGCCCTGCCCGGCCCGTCTGCGCTCCTGGCAGCGCTCACGGTGAGCGGTCTTCCGACCGACCGCTTTCTGTTCGAAGGCTTCCTCCCGGTAAAAGAGGCGCAGCGGCACTCGCGCATTGACGCGCTCAAATCAGTTCCGGCAACGCTCATCATCTTCGAAACGGGGCCGCGGATCGCGGCGACGCTCGCCGACCTTGCTGCAGGGCTGGGTGTACGCGAGGTCGCCGTTTGCCGCGAGCTCACCAAGCTGCACGAGGAGGTGCGCCGCGGTGAGCTTGCGGCACTCGCCCGCGCGTATGCCGGGGATGCCGAGGCCCGGGGCGAATTCGTCATCGTCATCGGCCCGCCGCAGGATCAGGCGCAGCTGTCATCTGACGATCTCGATGCGCTGTTGCGCGACGCTCTCGATCGCTTGTCGGTCAAGGAAGCGGTGGCGGAAGCCGCCGCCCTGACCGGCGCGCCGCGGCGGCTCATCTATCAGCGGGCACTCGCATTGCGCGGGGACTAGAGAGCGGGGACTGGAGAGCATGGGTGACGATCCGATACGCCCGCTCCCGCGCGCGAGCGCCGAGCCGAAAAGCCAAGATCCGAAGCTGAAAGATCTGAGCCGACAACTGGCGTTTCGCACCGGGATCTCCGCCGAGAGCCGGGCTGCGGCCTTGCTCATCGCCAAAGGGTTCCGCATCGTTGCTCGGCGTTTCAAGAGTCCCGTAGGCGAGATCGACATCGTCGCCCGGCGCAGAAGCCTGTTGATCTTCGTGGAAGTCAAAGCCCGGCCGGATCTGGAAGAGGCGGCCTGGTCCGTGACCGAACGCCAGCGGGCGCGCATCATTGCCGCGGCCGGGGCTTGGCTCGCCCGGTACCCCGATGAGCGCATTCGCGATATCCGGTTCGATGCGGTCCTGGTCGCGCCGGGGCGGATCCCCCGCCATATCACCACGGCGTTCGACGCGGGAGGATAGCAGCGCGGCGGGCCCAAACTCCGACCGGGAAAACGCCCAGCTTGGTGCGATCCCGGGTCTGCAGCACCTAGATGAGCGCGTTGACACGTTCGACGTTCAGGGCGCCGGCGAAGGCCGATCCGAATTCCGCCGTCAGCGCAGCATGACGACGGGCACCGGTCACGGTGATACTGGCCAGTGCCACCGTCACCGTGGCGAGCAGGGCAAAGATCAAGTAGAGCTTGGCCGCAATCGACAAAGTCGGCAATCTCACGTCGCGTCTCCGCCAGCAATTTGGATGGAGACGCGAGCTTGGGGGTAAATTGTAATGTCGCGTTTGCGTTACCAAGTCGTATCGCTGGAGAATCGATGCGCCTGAAAGTCGCCGTACAGATGGATCCGATCGAGCGGATCAATATCCGCGGCGACTCCACGTTTGCATTGCTGCTGGAAGCACAAGGGCGCAATCACGAGCTTGCGTACTACACGCCGGACCGCTTGGCGCTGCGCGGCGACGAGGTTTTTGCCACCGTGCGGCCGCTCGCAGTGCGCGACTACGAAGGCGACCATTTCAAGCTGGGCGAGCCCGAGCGCGTGCCGCTAAAGCGCTTCGATGTCGTCCTGCTGCGGCAGGACCCGCCGTTCGACCTGGCCTATATCACCACCACCCACCTGCTCGAGCGCATCCGCGCCACAACCCTGGTGGTCAACGAGCCGGCGGAGGTCCGCAACGCGCCGGAAAAGATGTTCGTGATGCAGTTTCCGGATCTGATGCCTCCGACGCTGATCACCCGCGATCTCGCCGAGATCAAGACGTTCCGCGCCGAGCACGGGGACATCGTCATGAAACCGCTCTACGGCAAAGGCGGCGAGGCCGTCTTTCGCCTTGCGCAGGAGGACCTCAATTTCGGCTCGCTCTACGATCTCTTCAGCGTGACGTTCCGCGAGCAATGGGTGGTGCAAAAATTCCTGCCGGCGGTGAGGCACGGCGACAAACGCATCATCCTCGTTGACGGTGAATTCGCTGGCGCGGTCAACCGCGTGCCGGCAGCTGATGATTTGCGCTCGAATATGGTGCGCGGCGGCACTCCGAAGGAGACCGACCTCACGCCACGCGAACGCGAGATCTGCGCCAAGCTTGGCCCGCCGCTGCGCGAACGGGGGCTGTTGTTTGTCGGCATCGACGTGATCGACGGCTATCTCACCGAGATCAACGTGACCTCGCCGACCGGCATCCGCGCCGTGAAGAATTTCGGTGGCCCGGACGTGGCCGCCATAATCTGGGATCGCATCGAAGCCAAGCTCCGGCGATAGCTTCGCTCTTGGCGCAGTCCCCTGGTGCCGTTTGCGCCGCCGGCAAAGGAACAGTGCCCAGGCACTTCATCGCCGTGGGCATCGCAACATTGTTCTCTAATTGTTCTTGCCGGAGTAATAGCTGTGCGGTAAGCTCGTGCGCGAAGCAGGGGCAGGCATGGTCCAACGGGTCGCCACGGTTGCGTTCGAAGGCATCGAAGCGCGTGCGGTCGATGTCCAGGTCCAGGTGGCACCCGGGCTGCCCGCATTCAACGTCGTCGGGCTGCCGGACAAGGCGGTATCCGAAGCACGCGAGCGCGTGCGCGCGGCCCTCGTGGCGTCGGGGCTTGCGCTGCCGGCGCGGCGGATCACGGTCAATCTTGCGCCAGCCGACCTGCCCAAGGAAGGGAGCCATTACGATCTCCCTATTGCACTTGGCCTCATGGCCGCCATCGGGGCCATTCCTGCCGATGCGCTATCGGGATTCACGGTTCTTGGGGAGCTTGGGCTCGACGGCTCCATTGCACCAGTCGCGGGGGTGCTGCCGGCTGCCATCGGCGCGAATGCCCGCGGCGAAGGTCTCATCTGTCCCGCGGCGGGCGGCTCGGAAGCGGCGTGGGCAAGCCCGGAGATGGAGATCGTTGCGGCCGCTTCCCTGATCCAACTCGCCAACCACTTTCGCGGGACCCAGGTGCTTTCCCGCCCGCAGCCCAAGATCCGCGAGTTCGCCGAGCCGCTCGTAGACCTCAAAGACATCAAGGGGCAGGAGAGCGCCAAGCGCGCCCTGGAAGTCGCCGCGGCCGGCGGCCACAACCTCTTGCTTGTCGGCCCGCCGGGCGCCGGCAAGTCGATGCTGGCGGCCCGGCTTCCCACCATTCTTCCGCCTCTAACCCCTGCGGAATTGCTCGAAGTATCGATGATCGCCTCGGTGGCCGGTGAGATCGAAGGCGGTGCCCTGACCAATCGCCGTCCGTTTCGCGCACCACATCATTCCGCCAGCATGCCGGCCCTGGTCGGGGGTGGCTTGCGTGCGCGTCCCGGGGAGATCTCGCTTGCGCACCATGGCGTGCTGTTCCTCGACGAGCTTCCGGAATTCCAGGCACATGCTCTCGATGCTTTGCGACAACCTCTCGAGACCGGCGAAGTCGCCATTGCGCGGGTGAACCATCGCGTGACCTATCCGGCGCGGTTCATGCTGGTCGCCGCGATGAACCCGTGCCGTTGCGGGCGCGCCAGTGAGCCCGGTTTTACCTGCAGGCGGGCGCCGAATGCACGCTGTGCCGCCGATTATCAGGCGCGCCTTTCGGGGCCGCTCCTCGACCGCATCGATCTGCACATCGAGGTGCCGGCGGTCACCGCGGCCGATCTCATCCTGCCGCCGCCATCGGAAGGAAGTCGCGAAGTGGCGGAGCGCGTTCTGCGCGCGCGCGAAATGCAGGCGCAGCGGTATACTGCGAGCGGCCTAGCGCATATCCGCACCAACGCCGCGGCGCACGGCTCCGTGCTCGAAGATGCGGCACGCCCGGATGCGGCCGGGCTTGGCCTGCTGCGCGATGCGGCGGACGCCATGCGGCTCTCCGCCCGGGGCTATCATCGCGTGCTGCGGGTCGCCCGCACGCTCGCCGACCTCGACGGCACGGAACGCGTGGGCCGCGTTCACCTTGCGGAGGCGCTCTCCTATCGCATGCTGGCTGATGAGATCAGGCGCGCTGCCTGAGCGGCGCAGCATCCACGTCCGGTTAAGGTTAACGTCTTCTTAGCGGGTCGTTGCTCCTGCCGATCTGACTGTCGCACTCTCGTCCGAGTCGGCCGATGCGCCATTGCGGCTGTACGTGCATTCGGCCTGGTTTGGGCCGGAGCTCAGCGCGCATTGTCCAATGCGCGCGATCAAGCGGGAACCCGCTTTACAGCTTGCGGAGCGCGACCTCTTCGACTTGGTGGCTCTCGCCTTTCTTCAGGATGAGGTCCGCGCGCTGGCGCGTGGGCAGGATATTCTCATGCAGATTGAGGAGATTGATGCGGCGCCAGATAGCGGTCGCGGTTTCAACCGCATCTGGATCGGAGAGCGTCGCATAACGGTGGAAATAGGATTTGGGGTCGCGGAACGCCGTGCCGCGCAGCGTGAGAAAGCGATCCACATACCAGTGATGCAACACCTCCTCATTGGCATCGAGATAGATGGAGAAATCGAAAAAGTCCGAGACATAGGGGATAGCCTTTCCACCCTTGGGCGGGGGCCCGGTCTGGAGCACGTTGAGACCCTCGACGATCAGAATTTCCGGCCGATCGATCTCGACCCACTGGTTCGGCATGACGTCATAGACGAGATGGGAGTAGATCGGTGCGCGGATCGGCCGGCGGCCGGCCTTCACGTCGGAGAGAAAGCGCAGCAGCGCCGGCAGGTCATAGCTTTCCGGAAAGCCTTTCCGTTCCATCAGGCCTTCGCGGGTCAGGATGGCGTTGGGATAGAGAAATCCGTCGGTGGTTACGAGGTCGACCTTGGGAACGTTGGGCCAGCGCGCCAGCAATGCTTGGAGCACGCGCGCGGTGGTCGACTTGCCCACCGCGACGGACCCGCCAACCCCGATGATGTAGGGCATCTTGCTGTCCTGGGTGCCCAGAAAGTCCTGCTGCGCCCGGAACAGCCGCTGGGTTGCCGCCACATAGAGCGAAAGCAGGCGCGAGAGCGGCAGGTAGATTTCCTCGACCTCCTGGATGTCGAGCCGATCATGCAACGAACGCACCCGGGTGACTTCGTCAGGGGTGAGCGTCATCGGCGTATCTTCGCGCCGTTCCGCCCATTCCACCCGCGAGAAGACACGGTAGGGAGAGAGGCCGTCGTCGGTGCGTTGCTCCATCGGCCTTCTGCTCAGCTGGACCCGCGCGACATCTTTTCCTGGAGGCCGCTCTGTCTGGTGCGCTCGCCCAGCGCCGCCTCGACCTCTCCGAGCGCAATGCCGCGCGCCCTGAGCACGACCAGCAAGTGATAGATGAGATCCGCAGCCTCGGCGATCAACCGCTCGCGATCCTCGCTGACCGCGGCGAGCACGGTCTCGATCGATTCCTCGCCAAGCTTCCTGGCGCAGTATTCCACTCCGCCGTCGAGGAGCCGGCGCGTGTAGGACACCTCCGCGTTTGCCCGCGCGCGCTCTGCGATGCGGCTCTCGAGATCATGCAGCTTGAAATTGGACATGAAATTGGACACGGCCCTGCTCTGGCGGTGGTGCATATCACCTCTGGACCAACTGCGGGAGAGCGTTGCAAGCTTGCGCGCCTGGGCCGTCCTAATCAGCGGTGGCTGTCTCGCGGGAAGCACGACAGCAGTCGAAGGCGATGGGGAGGATTGCATGACGGACCGCCGGAAATTCATGAAGGGTACGCTGGCGCTCCCGCTGCTGACAGCAGGAGCGATGAGCTTGCACGCGCAGGAACCATGGCCGGCGCGTACCATCACCCTCGTGGTCCCGTTTCCTCCCGGCGGCGTTGCCGACTTCGCCGCGCGTCCGCTCGCGGCGTTCCTGTCCGAGACGTTCGGAAAGAACGTCGTGGTGGAGAATAAGGGCGGAGCGGGAGGCGGCATCGGCCACGCCTATGTCGCGCGTGCGGAGCCCGACGGCTACACCATCATGACGGCGCTGCCCTCGCTCGCCGTCATCCCGGAAGCGAACCGCCTGGTGGGCAAGCCGGTGACCTATGAGGTCGATCAATTCGTGCCGCTTGCACGCCTGCTGGCGGATCCCACCATCCTCGCGGTGAACAAGTCCGCGCCCTGGAGCTCGCTCGACGAGCTCATTGCCGACGTCCGAAACAAGCCCGGCCAACTCCCTTACGGCACCTCCGGGCACCTCGGCACGGTGCATCTCGCCATGGAGATGTTTCTAGCAGCCGCGCAGCTCAAGATGGTGCATGTGCCGTATCAGGGTGGCGGCCCCTCCTTCAGCGCGCTTCTTTCCGGGCACGTGCCGATCGTGCCTACGCTCGTCTCCACTGCCAAAGGACAGATCGATGCCGGCAACATCCGCGTGCTGGCGCAATGGGGGACCGAACGACTGCCGAGCTTGCCGCATGTTCCAACTTTCCAGGAGGCCGGCTACCCCGACGTGGTCTACATTCTCTGGACGGGCGTATTCGCGCCCAGAAAGACGCCCGCGCAGGTCGCGGGTATTCTGCGCAATGCGATCCGCTCCTTCATGCACAACAAGAACGTGGTAGAACGGCTCGAGCAGGCGGGAAGCCAGGTTTCCTACCTGGATGGGCCGGAGTTCGACACGTTTCTGCAAGCCGACACGGATCGCCTGCTCAAGGTCGTGCGCAAGATCGGCTTATCGTAGCCGCTCGGGGCAATGCGGCAGGGAGGCCCCATACTCGTCTACTCGATCTATCGGTCGGATATTGTCCGATTCGGAAATCTGCTGGCTCGCACCCTCCCCGATGTCGCCATTCATTGCGCGACCTCGCCGGAAGAGGCGGCGCCTCACCTCGCCGACGCTTGCATTCTTTACGGCTGGGGCTTTCCGCCGGAGATGCTGAAAAACATGCCGCGCCTGCGCTGGGTGCAAAAAATGGGCGCCGGCGTCGATGAGATCATCGAGCACTGGCCGTTCGGCCCGGACGTAGTGTTGACCCGCACCGCCGGCGAGCTGATTGCGCCGCGCATGACCGAATACGCGGTGGCTGCCATCCTCGACCAGAGCCTTCACCTCGCCACCGCGCGCGCTCAGCAGCAACAACGCCAGTGGTCTTATTTCGAGGTTGGCACGATCCGAAACCTCACGGTCGGGATCGCGGGTCTCGGAGAGATCGGCTCGGTTCTCGCGGGAGCTGTCGTAGCGCTTGGCGCCCGCGTCATCGGATGGCGCCGCTCGGAGCGCGATTGCGCTTCGGCGAACGAGGTCCTCGCCGGCAATGCTGCCTTGCCGCGCTTTCTCGGCGGCAGCGACGTGCTTGTCCTGGTATTGCCGCTGACAAGGGAAACAAAAGGCCTTTTCGGGAGGGATCTGTTTGCTTGCTGCCGCCGCGGAACGCACATCATCAACATCGGCAGGGGTGGCGTGATCGACGAGACCGCGCTCCTGGATGCGCTCGACAAGAGACGCGTCAGCCATGCCACATTGGATGTGTTTGCGACGGAGCCGCTTGCGCCCGACCACCCATTCTGGGCGCATCCCCAGGTGACCGTCACTTCACATATCTGCGGCCCACTCGTGCCGGAGGATGTCGTGCCGCACTTCCTTGCGAACTATGCGGCATTCCAGAGCGGCCGCCCGATCAAGAACGTCATCGATATCGCGAGGCAATATTGATGGGATCTTTTGATCTTGCTGAGCTCCCGGCGAGCGATCTGGTCCGACTTTTTCATCGGGGCGAGGCGTCGCCGGTCGAGGCGACCCGCGCCGCACTCACGCGAATCGAACAATTTAACGCCCGCTTCAACGCGTTTTGCCTGATCGACGCCGAGCATGCGCTCGCGGCGGCGGCGGCATCGGAGGGGCGTTGGCGCAAGAGCGAGCCGCGCAGCTGCATCGACGGAGTACCGGCGAGCATCAAGGACATCATCCTCACCCGGGGCTGGCCAACCCTGCGCGGATCCAAGACCGCCGACCCCGCGCAGGAATGGAACGAGGACGCACCGGCAGTGGCGCGCCTGCGCGAGGCCGGGGCGGTCCTTCTGGGGAAGACGACCACTCCCGAATTCGGATGGAAAGCCGTATGCGATTCTCCGCTCACGGGGATCACGCGCAATCCCTGGGACGACCGCAAGACCTCGGGCGGATCCAGCGGCGGCGCGGCGGTTGCGGCCGCCCTGCATATGGGTCGGCTCCACCTCGGCACCGACGGCGGCGGCTCGATCCGCATTCCATCGGCATTCACCGGGGTTTTCGGGATCAAGCCGACGTTCGGCCTGGTGCCCGCCTATCCGCTGAGTCCATTCGGCACCATCGCGCATCTCGGCCCGATCACGGCGTCAGTGGACGATGCTGCGCGCATGCTCACCATCCTGGCGCAGCCCGACGCGCGCGACTGGTATAGCCTGCCTTATCGCCCCTGCGACTTTACCATTGGTCTTGAGCAAGGCGTGCGCGGCCTGCGCATGGCGCTGAGCATCGATCTTGGATACGCGAACGTCGATCCTGAGATTCGGGCGCTGGTGGAAGCCGCCGCGGAAAAGCTCACAGAAGCTGGAGCGATCGTCGAGCTCCGCAATCCCGACTTCCCTGATCCGATCGAAATGTTCAACGGGCATTGGTTTACCGGCGCGGCCAGCGTGCGCGCTTCGATCCCGCGCGAGCGCTGGTCGCTCCTTGATCCCGGGTTCGACCGCATAGCCGCTCTCGGGGAAAGCATCGGACACATGGATTATGTCCGATGGGTCAACCAACGCGCGGAGCTCGGATTGCGCATGGCGCGGTTTCATCGCGAATGCGACGTGCTGCTCACGCCGACCTTGCCGCTCCCCGCCTTCGAAGCAGGCCGGCTCGCGCCCGCCGACACTGCCCAAACAAACTGGACCCATTGGACACCGTTCAGCTTCCCATTCAACCTGACACAGCAACCTGCGGCATCGATTCCCTGCGGCTTTACCAGTGCCCGCCTGCCAGTGGGATTGCAAATCGTGGCAGCCAAATATCAGGACGGCCTTGTTCTTCGGGTTGCGCGCGCGTTCGAGGCGATGTGTCCGATCAAGCTGCCGACGATGTCCGCCGACGGCGCGCGGCACCATACCAACGCGGCACCATACCAATGAGGGATGATCCTGAGCTCAAACGGAGCATGCATGCAATCGGCACGTTGTCCGAGCGAGAGCGAGCATTTGTGCTGCATCAAAGAGTTGCCCATCTCGCGACCGCTGACGCGCGCGGGGTCCCGCACGTGGTGCCGGTGTGCTTCGCCATCGCCGCGCGCACGCTTTACATCACCATTGACGAAAAGCCGAAAACGACGTTCACCGCGCTCAAGCGCCTGCGTAACATTACAGCGAACCCCGCCGTCGCTCTCGTCGTCGATCGTTACAACGAGGACTGGGCGCTGCTCGGCTGGGTCATGCTGTACGGCCGGGCGGAAATCCACACCGGCGGAAGGGAACATCAGCACGCCCAGGCGCTTCTCCGTGCGCGATATCCTCAACTCGAGCGGATGGATATCGCGCAGTGCCCGGTTATCGCAGTGCGGATCGAACGCACGACCAGCTGGGGCAACCTGTCTATTGCCGAGGGAGATTAAGCATGCGCGTTGGCGTTTTTCATTTTCCGACCGATTACGGCATCGAGGTCCCCGAGCTCGCGAGCGCGCTCGAAGCGCGCGGTTTCGAATCGCTGTTTGTCTGCGAGCACACGCACATCCCGGTGAGCCGGCGTACGCCATTTGCGGGCGGCGGCGAATTGCCCAGGCGCTATTCGCACACGCATGATCCGTTCGTCGCTTTATCCTTCGCCGCAGCGGCAACGCGCACCCTGAAGCTCGGTACCGGCATTGCGCTCATTCCGCAGCGCGATCCCATCATCACCGCCAAATCGGTGGCGAGCCTCGACCAGCTCTCCGGCGGCCGCTTCATCTTCGCGGTCGGCGGCGGCTGGAATGTGGAGGAGATGGAGAACCATGGCGCACGCTACGACACCCGCTTCAAGCTGCTGCGGGAACGCGTTCTGGCCATGAAGGCGTTGTGGACGCAGGAGGAAGCCGAATTTCACGGCCAGTATGTAAATTTCGATCCGGTCTGGCTCTACCCCAAGCCGAAGCAGAAGCCGCATCCGCCCATCCTGCTTGGCGGCGAGAGCGACCACACCATCAAGCGGGTGGTGGAGTTCTGTGATGGCTGGTTCCCACGCGCCCCGGGCGGCTTTGACCCGAGGAGCGCCGTCGCGCGGCTGCACCAGGCGGCCGGCGCCGCCGGTCGGGAT
>Ga0209217_1000231_pt1 | contig 13956 bp, 10 predicted proteins | sample JacPinW_OM3H0_M2_FD_187957 | JGI IMG/M metagenome (GOLD analysis project Ga0209217, IMG submission 187957) | Forest soil microbial communities from Algoma, Ontario, Canada - Jack Pine, Ontario site 1_JW_OM3H0_M2 (SPAdes) (version 2) | ecosystem: Environmental > Terrestrial > Soil > Boreal...
GTGGCGATCGCCACATAGACCGCAGGCAGCACGAACAGCGTGAACAGGGTACCGATCGACATGCCCGCGACGACGACAAGTCCGATCGAGAACCGGCTCGCCGCGCCTGCTCCCGTCGCCGTCAGAAGCGGCAGCAGCCCGGTAACCATCGCCGCTGTCGTCATCAGGATCGGGCGAAGCCGGACCCGCGCCGCCATCTCGATCGCGGAGCGCTTGTCGAGACCTTCATTGAGCTGCAACTCGTTGGCGAACTCGACCATCAGGATGCCGTGCTTGCTGATCAGGCCGACCAGCGTGAGCAATCCGACCTGGGTGTAGATGTTCATCGTGGCGGCGCCGAAGAACAGCGGAATCAGCGCACCGACGATCGCCATCGGAACGCTGATCATGATGACCAGCGGATCGCGCAGGCTCTCGAATTGCGCCGCCAGCACCAGGAAGATGATGATGAGCGCAAAGGCGAAGGTAACCGCGAGTTGGTTTCCTTCCTGCACGTATTGCCGGGAATCCGCGAGGTAGTCGTGAGTAAATCCGGCCGGCAGGTTCTTGGCCGCGCCCTCGAGGAAGTCGACCGCCTGCCCGACCGTCACGCCGGGCATCGGCACCGCCTGGAAGGTGGCGGAGTTCAATTGATTATAATGCGAGAGCGCATTGGGATCGGTCGCGGTTTCGATCGATACCAGCGTCGACAGCGGCACCTGCTGGCCCGTCGTCGTCGGCACATAATATCCGCCGAGCGCCTCGGGCGACAGCCGCCTGTCGCGCGGCACCTGCGGAATCACCTGATACGATCGTCCCTCAAGGTTAAACCGGTTCACGTAGTTTCCGCCGAGCAGCGTCGCCAGCGTATTGCCGATGCTCTGCATGGTGATGCCGAGATCGCTCGCCTTGGAACGATCGATTTTCACCCGTACCACCGGCTGGTTGAAATCGAGATCGCTGTCCGAGACGATGAACAGCCCGCTCTTGCGCGCGGCGTCCTTCAGCTTAAGCATTTCCTCATAGACCGACTGAAATCCATTGGTTGAACTGATCACCATTTGTACCGGCAATCCTCCCGGACCGCCGGGCAACGGCGGCAGGTTGAACGCAAATGCATTGACGCCTTCGATCTTGCTGAGCTGCGCTTGTACCAGCGGCTTCAGCTTGATCGAAGAGCGCTCCCGCTCGTCCCACGCCTTGAGCAGCATGCCGGCGATTCCGTTCTGCGGACCGTTGATGCCATTCAGGACGAAGCGGAGATCTGTTTCCGGGAAGCTGGAGAACACTTTGTCGAGCTTTTCGCCGTAAAAGTCCGAATAGTCGATATTGGCGTATTTCGGTGCTTTGGTCACGGCGAACACGATGCCCTGATCTTCTTCAGGCGCGAGTTCCTTCGAGGTGTGCATGTAAAGGAAGCCAACGAGTCCGAGGATGGTCAGCGCGAACAACGCCGTGATCGGACGATAGTCGAGCGAACGATCGAGCTGCCGGCCATACCAGCGCGTGACCGATCCAAAAACCCTGTTGACGAGCCTTGCAAATCGTCCCTCATCGGCGCTTTTGAGGAAAACCGAGCACATCATCGGCGAAAGGGTCAGTGCGATCACACCTGAAACGATGACCGAGCCGGCCAGCGTAAACGCGAATTCGCGAAACAGCGAACCGGTGAGGCCGCCGAGGAAGCCGATCGGCGCGTACACCGCGGCCAGCGTGATGGTCATGGAGATGACCGGGCCGACAATCTCGCGCGCGCCCTGCATGGCAGCCTGCACGGGAGGTTTGCCTTCCTCCAGATGCCGATGGATGTTTTCCACCACCACGATGGCGTCGTCGACGACCAGACCGATCGCCAGCACCATCGCCAGCAGCGTCAACAGGTTGATGCTGAAGCCCATCATCAGCATCAGGGTGCAGACGCCGACCAGCGACAGCGGAATGGTCACCACGGGGATGATCACAGAACGAAACGATGCGAGGAACAGGAAGATCACCACGACCACGATGATGATCGACTCGCCCAGGGTTTTCTCGACCTCGTCGATCGACGATTGAATGAATTTGGTCGAATCGTAGGCCACTTTCATTTTCATCGACGGCGGCAGATTGCGTTCGAGTTCCGGAAACACCGCGCGGACGCCCTTGACCAGTGTCAGCGGGTTGCCCTGCGGCGTCGCCTGCACGCCGATAAAGATCGCATGCTCACCGTTGAAGGCGACGCTTGCGTCGGTGCTTTGCGCCGCGAGTTCGACGGTGGCAATATCCTCTACTCGCACAAACCCACCGTCCTTGGATTTGACGATCATGCGCTTGAACTGATCGAGGTTCTTAAGATCGGTATTGGTCGATACGTTGGAGACGATGAAATAACCCTTGGCCTGGCCCGCGGCGGCCTGAAAATTGTTGGCGGCGATCGCGGCCGAAACATCGCCCGGCGAAACATTGCGGCCCGCCATGCGGACGGGATCGAGCCACAGCCGCATCGCGAAGGTCTGACCGCCCAGAATATCGGCCGATGCAACGCCATCGACGGTCGAAAGCACCGGCTGAACCACACGCGTCAGATAGTCCGAGATCGCCGATCCCGACAGCACTTCGCTGGAGAAGCCAAGATACATCACCGCCGTGGTCTGGCCGGTCGTCTTGGTCACGACCGGATCGTTCGATTCCTTTGGAATAAGATATTTGACCGAATTCACCTTGGCGAGGACCTCGGTCAAGGCCTGGTTCGGATCGAAATTCAGCTTGATGTAGACCTGGATGGTGCTGGTCCCTTGCACCGAAGACGAGGTCATATAGTCGACGCCTTCGGCGGACGCGACGGCCTGCTCGATCGGCGTCGTGATAAATCCCTGAATCAGATCGGCCGACGCACCGGGATAAACGGTGGTGACGTTGACGACCGTATTCGACAGTTTCGGATACTGCCGGATCGGCAGACTGGTCGCGGCCCTGAAGCCGATCAAAAGAATCAGCAGACTGACGACCACGGACAACACGGGTCGTTTGATGAAGATATCGGTCCAGACCATCGCGATGCGCTCCGATTGTCAGTAACGCGGCGGGCTAGCCGGAATCGGCGGAGGCCCGTCGGTCGAGATGGCGACTGCCGCTCCGGTTTGCAGCTTGAGTTGGCCTACGGCGACCACGCGATCGCCGGCCTTCAACCCGCTGAGGATTTCGGCTCGTCCGTTGATCCGGTTGCCGGTCCGCACGAAGGTGCGAACGGCGGTCAGGCTGGTCTTGCCGTCATCCTCTTTCTTCTCGGTAATGAGGAAAACGGAGTCGCCGTAAAGCGTATAATCGACAGCTGTTTCGGGAACGGTGACGACCGCCGGCTTGTCCGGAAGCACCACCGTCGTGGTTGCGAACATGCCCGGTTTGAGGATGTGGTCGGGGTTGACGATCGTCGCCTGAACGCGGATGTTGCGGGTGTCGGTGGCAATCTGGGGTTCGATCGCGGTGATCTTTCCCTCAAAGGCACGGCCGGGATAGGCGTCGACCAGAACGCGCACGGTCTGTCCGACCTTGAGCTGTGCGCTGTCCTTTTCCGTCACCGTGAAGTTGGCGTACAGCTCCGACAAATCGGTCAACGATACGATCTGCGTGCCTGCGGTGAGGAACTGGCCGACCTCGACGTGACGGACGCCGAGTTCGCCGTCGAACGGCGCACGCACCCGCTTCTGCGAAATGATCGCCTCGGTCTTGGCGATGCCGGCATTGGCCTGATCATAGGTGGCCTGCGCAGCATCGACCGTCGACTGCGGACCGAACTGACGCGCCGCAAGCTGCTTGGCGCGATCCAGCGCCATCTGCGCGCCGGTAGCCAGTGCCTTGAAGCTCGCGAGATCGCCTTGCTCGGGGCCGTCGAACAATTGCACCAGCGGACTTCCCGCCTTTACGGTGGCACCGGGTGTAAACATGATGTCGGTGATGCGACCGCTCACATCCGAGGTGACATTGACCTGATGCACGGCGGCGAGGTCGCCGACCGCGGTCAGCAAGTTGGGTATCACTTCGGTCTTCGCCTCGGCGACGCTTACGGAGGCCGGCGGCGGCTTGTTGTTAGCGAAGAACTGCGTGATCATCTTGGTGCGAAACGCGTTAAAGCCAACGAGTCCGCCCACCAGCACCGCGAGCAGCAGCCCGACGATAATGAACCAGCGCGTCATCCGAACCGGATGCGGGCGCGGCTTCTCGGTAATCGCCCTGCCCGAGATATTGGCTTCGGTCACAATGTTCATCTCATGCCCCTTCTGCAGTTACCGGCTGCCCCGGATCCGGCGACAATTCGCGATCCAGATGAGAGGCAACTGCGGCTTCGTTAAGTCCAATTCCGCGGAGAATGAATTCGCAAAGCTGCCGTTCGAGATCGGCGGCATTGCCGTAAGAGAGACAGGGGACGGCCGGAAGTCTCGCCAGAGCCGCCATCAGGACAGTGTGATGCGCAAACCAAAACAGGTTGAGCGGCTCGCTTCCGATACGCGAAGCATCGCCGCCCGCCACGGCGCGATCGAGCGACCCGGTAAAAACCGGCCCGATCAAACCGCCGATCTTCGCATAGAGCAGCCGCGCGAATTCGCCGTCATCGAGATGACTCGTGGTCATGAGCCGAAGGCGTTGCGCTTCCTGCTCATCCGGAACGTCCGTTATCTGGAAGAAGTGCCGGACCATTCCCCGGACCAGTTCGACAAGGGTCGAGGTCGACGGTTCCTGCCCGAGCAGATGCGCTAAATCCGGATCAGCCTCGCACTCCTCGGCGAGGATCTCCGCGTAGAGGGCCGCCTTTGACGGAAAGTGCTTGAACAGCAAGCCTTCCGAAATCGAGGCCGCCGCCGCGACGCTTTTGGTCGTGGTCCCCGCAAAGCCGTGGCGGGCGAAGCAGCGCTTGGCGGCGCCCAAGATCAATTGCCGCCGCAAGTCCCCGGTCATGCGCAGAGTGCTCATGTTTGTGAGTAAGCACTCACCTTACCAAATGTCAAGGATTTTGCTGCGGTGCACCAGACTCAATCCGACATAAAATCTGGCGGTGGTGGAAACATCGTGCTGTTCCGAGTCCGGCCACGCCAAAGCCCTTCTCATGACGCCGACGTCCTCGCATTCGGTGCCGAGCTACGTGCTCTTACCTAGGCGATCCTTATCGCTGCATTAATGCAACGTTGGTCTGATCGATATCGAATGCCGGACTCCCGCAAGTTGCACTGACTGGATATCCGCATTTTCAGATCTGAGGCTGCGTTGACGGTGCGATCCTTCGTTAAGAAAGGGACGACCGGACGCTCGCGCTGGAGGCGCACGTGATGGATAAATCTAGATCAAACAAGGTGGCTCCGAAAATACTGATTGCCGACGACGATCCCTGTGTTCTGAGGGCAGTTGCCGACCGATGCACCCGGATGGGCTTCGACGTCGAAACCGCGACCAACGGGCTCCAGGCCCTGATCAAGGCCAGTCAACACCAGCCCGACATTCTCGTCATTGACGTCCACATGCCTGAGGTCGATGGCCTTTCGGTTTTGGCGTATTTGCTGGATATCGCGAAGAAGTCACTCCACGTGATGGTGGTTACGGGACATCCCGGTCAGGAAATTGTCGAGAAATGCGAAGGATTCGACGCTTGCTGCATCCACAAGGGGCATAACTTCTGGAACGAATTCGAGGCCCGCCTGATCGAGATATATCCCCTGAGGGCCGTTGCAATAAAGCAATCGGGAAAGCGATCGGCGAAAATCGAAGTGAGGAAACGTCCGCGAGTCCTGTTGGTCGACGACGACGTCAACGTCAAGAAATTGTTTTTCAGCAGATTTGAGCAATTGGGGGCGGAGCTTCTGTACGCTGTCGATGGCATGCGGGGCTTCTGGATGGCGCGGCGCGAGCAGCCGACCGTCATCGTCTCCGATTACTGCATGCCGAACGGCAACGCGGAATATCTCCTGACCAGATTGCGGAACGTGCCGGAGACCAGGAGCATTCCAGTCATTGTTCAGAGCGGGCGGCGGCTCAACGACTTGATCAAGCAAAGGCTGCGGCAGGAGATTTGCGGTCAACCGGGCGCCACCCGAATCTTGCAGAAGTCGTTCGACGCCGGGGAATTGTTCGAAGCGCTGCAAAGACTTTGCGGCTTCGCAACTGACCTGGACGGCGAATTACTCTACCAATGAGGATCCAACAGTCTCCGCGGCTTAACCTCGCGCGACCTGCATCGAACTCGTCCGCCGATCTTACTGAACGGCTCCCATTTCGGCGCTCGCGGTGGAACGCAGCAGCGCAATTCTCTCGCGCAGCCGCGGGATCTCGTCGTCCGTAAGCGCGCGTTCGGCTTTGACAGCAGCGAGCAGCAGTTGCTCGATCGAACGCGCTACCTTGCCGGTTTCTACAAAGCCCAGGGTGGCGCCGACGCCGCATAAGTGGTGTGCGTCCCGGTGCGCCTGCGCAGGGGCCTTGAGACCAACTTCTCCGAGTTGCGGCATGGCCGTCTCGATCCCATCGATGCGGGCATCAAGCTGGGCGACGAAACGCTGGCGCACCGCCGCCATGCGTTCGGCGAACAGATCACTCATCACGTCATCTCCATCACGCACCACACGAAGGCATGAAGCGTGACACGCTCGACGTTAAGCCTCTGGAATTTAATTGCGAAAATCGGCCGCCGTCCGGCATCAACTCGCGCATTGCTCTCAAAATCAAATTTAGAGTTACTATCGTATGTCGCATCAACTGCGTATTTGTACGGGCGCGAAATCCGAGGCGGAAATTTTTCTGTTCACACGTTGGCAAACAATGGCGCGTACGTTCGCTACACGCCGGAGTTCACTGCGAACGGTGCGCGTTCGCGAGAGCGCTAAACAGAGTCAAACCATTACCATGAAAATTCCAGCCTTCGACGACTTCAAGCGCGCCGTCGCCATGTCAACTCACGCGCAGGCGACGAAGCGAAGCGCCCAGCAGGGTTCGCGATCGGTGTGGCCGCTCGCGCTCGCCTGCGGCTTCCTGATTTTCGTCACAGGTTCTTCGATCTATCTCGTCGTTTCGGCGCAAGCTGCCGGCGAACTGGTGAACAACACTCTACAGATCGAAACCAAGCTCTTCATCATGCTGTCCAACGTTCGCAGTGCCGAATCCGGACAGCGCGGTTATCTTCTCACCGGCGATCCCAAGTATCTCGACACTTATCGTACCGGCATAACGGCGACCGCGCCAATCATCGCCGAATTGAAAGGGGAAATCACTGACCCGGCGCAGCAAAAGGCACTCGCCGGGTTGGAGCCGCTCATTGAGCGTAAATTCGCCGAGTTGGGCGAGACCATTCGCTTGTATGATGCTGGCCAGAGCGCCGAATCTTTGGCGCTCGTGCGCAGCGGCGTCGGCCTTAATCTCATGACGGAGATCCGCGCCATGACAGAGGAGGAGCATCGCCTCTTTTCTCTACAGGCATCGAATTCCGCATTGACCAACGGCTGGCTTCTTGGCGTCGATCTCATCGGGCTCATCCTCATCATCGTGCTGGCCGTGATCTCCATTCTCGTCATGCGTCGCTCGGTTGAAAAGGAGCGCGCGTATGTGGGCGAACTCGAGCGTAGCAACCAGGAGCTGGACGACTTCGCCTACATCGCGTCGCATGATTTGAAGGAGCCGCTGCGCGGCTTGTTCAATCACGCATCGTTCTTGCTCGAAGACTACAAACACAAGATCGATGATGACGGCGTGCGTCGCCTCAATCGTCTTGGACAACTCTGTCAGCGCATGGAGCGTCTGATCAACGATCTGATGTATTTTTCACGCCTGGGACGCGCAGACCTTGCTGTACAGGAAACCGATCCCAACGCCGTCATCGTCGAAATCGAGCAGATGATGGAGTCGGTCCTCAGCGAGCGCCATGCGCGCATCGTCGTGCCTCGCGCGCTGCCGCAAATCGTCTGCGACAAGACCCGGGTGACCGAAGTTTTTCGTAACCTCATAACTAATGCGGTCAAATACAACGACAAGACCGAGCGAGTCGTCGAAATCGGATTTCTGGGGTCGGTCATCACGAAAGAGCGGCTCGAGAGAAACGTGTTTTATGTCAGGGATAACGGGGTTGGTATCGATCCCGAGTTTCATCAGGAGATTTTCCGCATCTTCAAGAGGCTCCAGAACGCGTCCGACGGGCAGGAAGCCGGCACTGGAGTCGGGCTCACCTTTGTCAAGAAGATCGTCGAACGCCACGGTGGCCGCATCTGGCTCGAATCCGAGTCCGGCAAGGGTACGGTCTTCTACTTCAGCCTGAACTGCGGGCGGAATGAACCAGCGAGGAACGCGCATGAGAACGCAATTGATCCAGTCCCAGTCCATTCTGCTGGTTGAGGATAACCAGGACGATTACGAGGCAACAAGCCGGGCTTTCAAGAAAGCCAGTCTGTGCAACCCTATCGTCTGGTGCAAATCCGGTCGGGACGCGCTGGATTTTCTGAAACAGGAAGGCGCCTATAAGGACGCGCGCAAGGGCTCGCGGCCGGGGCTAATTCTGCTTGATCTGAATATGCCGGGTATGGATGGTCGCAAGACATTAGAAGCGATCAAACACGACCACACATTGAAGCAGATACCGGTAATCATCCTGACCACGTCCGCAGACGAGCGGGACATTCAGGCCTGCTACCAGACCGGTGCCAATACCTATGTGCAGAAGCCCGTCAGTTTCGAAGGGCTGATCGAGGCGATCAAACGCCTCAAGGCCTACTGGTTTGAAATTGCGCTGCTTCCCAAAGAACCCGGCCATGAGTAACTCAGCGAAGATTCTGGTGATCGACGACAGCGAAGACGATCGGCTGCTTTATCGCCGGAGTTTGAAAAAATGCCCCGGGTTGAGTTACACTATAAGCGAAACCGCCAGTGGCGAGGATGGATTGGCGCGTATCGATGACGAGGCATTCGCTTGCGTGCTCCTCGACTATTCTCTCCCCGGCCGCAACGGAGTGGAAATTCTCAAACGCATTCGCGCCAGGCACCCCTTCGTTCCGGTGGTGATGCTGACCGGTCTGGGCAACGAGAAGGTAGCCGTTGCCGCCATGCAGGAAGGCGCCCAGAACTATATTTGCAAAGCGCACATCGATCCACAAACGTTGGTGCACGTGATTCAGGTCGCGATCCAGCACTGCAGGATGCAGAGCCGCATCGCCGAGCAACGGGGGTCGCTTGAAGTTTTCGCGCGTGCACTGGCCCACGATCTGAAGGAGCCGGTACGCACGATACGGACTTTGCTGGATTTGGTGAACACCGAGGTGTCTTTAGAGGGAAAGACCAACGATCATTTTCAATCCATCCGATATGCCGCAGAGCGAATGAATTCGCTGATCGATACCGTCTATTTTTACACCCGGCTTGATGGCGCCGAACAGACGAAACTCGATGTCTGCAGCGCCAATGCCCTCGTCGAAGCCGCCGGGGAAAACATCAGCCACCTTGTTCGCGAGCGGCAAGCGATCATCACCTGTCCGACATTGCCGCAGATTTCGGCGAATCGCGAGCAGGTAATTCAGGTATTTCAGAACCTTTTGTCCAACGCCATTCAGAACTGCGCGACAACGCCCTGCGTGGAAATTACCGCTGACGAGGCCCCCGATCATTGGCTGTTCCGGGTCAGTGATAATGGTCCGGGGATCGCCACACAGGATGCCGAAAAGCTATTCAAGCCCTTTAAGCGATTGTCGCGCCATGACATGCAGGGTCCGGGATTGGGTCTCGCCACCTGCAGGAAAATTCTCCGACTCCATGGTGGAGAGATTTGGTTTGACGCAAAGCTCGGCGGCGGAGCTCATTTTATTTTCAGCATTCCGAAAGTCGAATCGGCAAGCACGAGTCAGGCTTCTGGACTATCCGCGCCACAAGCGACGGGTTATAAAAATGGCGAAAAGCAGATCGCCACGTTGTTGCTGGTAGATGATGACGATATGGCGATTGAGTTGACGCAGATCCAGCTCATTGACGGCAATCGTCTGCAATGCAAAGTGATTGTCGCCCAAGACGGCCAGGAAGCGCTCGCCCGGTTGCATGACATGGATATCGACCTGGTGCTGCTCGACATCAACATGCCGAGGATGGACGGGTTTGAATTGCTCGAGCGGATGCGCGCCGAGAAATTGCTTGATCGCGTTGCGGTCGTCATGTGCTCCACCTCAACCTATCAGGAAGACATTTCAAGAGCGAAAGACCTGGGTGCGTGCGGATATCTCACGAAGCCGCCCGATTTCAACCGGTTGAGGTCAATCCTGGAGAAGTGCACCACCCTTGAGATTTCCGAGGTGGGCAATTCTCATCAACTGCTCCGCGCCGCCTGAGAAATCAGAAGCGGCGACTGTCTGCGTACTCGTATCTAGACGATACTTGGCGCCGCATTGATCAACGTTGGTCTGGTCGATATGGAATGCAGGACCTTGGACGGTGAATAACTCCACCGATGAGTACCCAAACGAATCCGCGATTTAACCGCGTGCGACCCGCGACGATCTCGTCCGCTGACCTTGCAAGACACGGATGATTGCAATCGCGGACTCTTTTCATTGACACCTATCGAACCGCGTCACTCGCCAATTCGACGCGAATTCTCGTTTGACGCCAATCGAAGCAACGTACGACACGTTTCGACGCACTATCATCCGCCACGTTGATACATCATTCGAAGCTCTGAAGCGGCCGCAACGCGCAAATTCTCAAGCGCCCTCTTCAAGCTGAGAACTTCTCTTTCGGTTAATCCGCGTTTTTCGCGATGTGCTTGCATCAATGCTGCTTCGGCGGCGCGCGCAGCTGCGCCGGTCGCGGCGAATCCGACCGTCGGGCCAATGCCGCAGATGCTGTGCAGGTGACGATAAGAGTCCGACACATACTTGATAACCCCACTTTCACCGCGAGTCATGTGATCGGCCGAGACGAATGCGTCTGTGATCTTGCTCTCGAGCGTGGTGGCGAAGCGGTGCCGTACTCTGGCAAGGCGGATTTCAAAGTGATCGGCGTGCATGGAGTTCTCCCCTGGCTTCTTCGCAGCAAGCTTCCACGACAGACCTTAATCGTCGGTCAGGTTTTTCGGTTAATTTGGTGCGTGGATAACATCTACTTGTTCGGCCGCCGCGCGAGCTTGGAAATGAAATGTATCCGAGCGTGCATAACTGTCTTCGAACTCAATGAGTTCGCGGCGGCATCAGTATTTGTACGCAAACGGAAGTTAACTCGCGCATAGGGCGAGTTCCGCTAGATTCATTCGAGCGTGCGTCATGCCGAATCCGGCGGACGTTCACGGCGACGTGTACTGGTACCTTCTTTTTGCGTGAGGTCGCTCTATGCCTGCGTTACACCTGCACGACACGCGGCCAATAGCCTGTCTTGCTAAAACGGCGACGCGAATTCTTGTCATCGATGACGATGCCTGCGTCGGTACGGCAATTCAGGCCATCCTGGCCCGGCGCCAGTGCGAAACGGCGCTTGCCTCACGCGCCCATGCCGGCATTCACATTTTCCAAGCGTCTGAATTTGACGTGGTGATCGTCGATCTGTTCATGCCCGGAATGAACGGACTCGAGACCATCACGCGAATTCGAAGCGAGTCGGCGGTGTCTATCATCGCAATGTCCGGCTTCCGCCTGCGGAATTCGCTGGATCCCGATCAGGATTTCCTAGGCATGGCGATCCTGCGCGGCGCGACAACTTCCTTGCGCAAACCGTTCTCGCCTCCGCAACTGATTGCGGCCATTGACCGAAGCCTTGGCCTGCCGTCCTCGACCGGAGAGTCAACGCAATGACCCAGCAAGAGGGCCGAGCCGATGGCGGCGGGCAGCAGGCCCAGGAGCTGGAAATCGGACGGCCGTCCCCGGAACGAACGCGGGCGGCAAACGAAGTGGGATCCGCTATCGCGCATCAACTCAACGGACCGTTGACCGCGTTGCGACTCTATGTCGGCGAGATCAGACAAAACAGCGGTCGATTTCGCGAGACGGCGGAAGCACAAGACAACATGCAGCAGATGGTGGAAGGTGCGTTTCAGGAAACCGAACGCGTCTGCGCCATGATGAGGCTGATTGCAGACAGTTTCGAGGGACCGCTATATCCGGAAACCGCCGCCGCGCTTGGCCGCGATGTGATCAACTGGTGGTCGCGGAGCGGCGCCGCGAACGGGCGTGGTCCGGAACGAACCGTTTCCATCCAGGCGCTTCTGACCCCGCGGGAGCGGGAGGTTTTGGCCCATGTCAGCCAGGGATGCTCCAACAAGCAAGGTGCCGTGCGGATGCAAATCGGCCCGAGGACGTTCGAAAGTCATCGCGCCCGGGTGATGCGGAAACTCGGGGCCAGAAATGGGGCAGATCTGGTTCGCATGGCGCTCGGCGAAAATTCGGTGACGCCGTGAAGGAGGCGGAAAAGCATCTGGCGCGGATGGAGGCCAGGTATCGCGGGCTGCTCGAGGCAGCTCCCGATGCGATGGTGGTGGTGAACCAGGATGGGGAGATCATCCTGCTGAACCTCCAGGCGGAAAAACAGTTCGGATATCGCCGCGACGAACTGCTGGGTCAGAAGGTAACGAACATCATTCCGGCCGGTTTTGCAGAGCGCCTGCTCGCGGACGGCCTTCGATCCCCGGCGGACGCGCTGGCTCAGCAGATCGGTACCGGGATCGAACTGGTCGGGAGGCGCAAGGATGGAGCCGAGTTTCCGATCGAGATCATGCTGAGCCCTCTGGAAAGCGCCGAAGGAATTCTGGTGACGGCCGCGATCCGCGACATCAGCGTCCGCAAGGAGGCGGAAAAGCATCTTGCGCAGATGGAGGCGAGGTCACGCGGGCTTCTGGAGGCGGCGCCGGAGGCGATGCTGGTAGTCGACCAGCGCGGCGAGATCGTGCTGCTGAACTTGCAGGCGGAAAAGGAGTTCGGATACCGCCGCGATGAACTCCTTGGCCAGAAGGTGACGAATATCATTCCGGAGGGATTCGCTGAGCGGCTCTTGACTGATGGGGTCGAGGTGTTGGCGCAGCAGATTGTCACGGGGATTGATCTGTCCGGACGGCGGAAGGACGGAAATGAATTTCCAATCGGGATCATGCTGAGCCCGCTTGCAAGCGGCGAAGGAATTCTGGTGATCCGCGACATCAGCCAGCGCAAGAATGCGGAAAAGCATCTGGCGCTGATGGAAGCGCGGTACCACGGCCTGCTGGAGGCGGCTCCGGACACGATGGTAGCGGTGAACCATGCCGGCGAGATCGTGCTGCTGAACCTTCAGGCCGAGAAGGAATTCGGATATCGCCGCGATGAACTGCTTGGGCAGAACATCAAGAAAATCATCCCGGAGCGCGTCGCGGAGCGGTTGACCGCCGATAGTCCCCGCTCCTCGCTTACATTGCAGATCGGTACCGAGATCGAACTGACCGGCCGGCGCAAGGATGGCGGCGAATTTCCCATCGAGATTATGCTGAGCCCGCTCGAAAGCGCCGAGAGAATTCTGGTAATCCGCAACATCAGCGTGCGCAGACAAACCGAGCGATTGAAGGACGAGTTCGTCGCGACCGTGAGTCATGAGCTGCGCACACCGCTGACCTCGATTTCCGGCTCGCTCGGCCTGCTCGCGGGACAGTGGGCCAGCAAGCTGCCCGAATCGGCCGCGCGTCTGCTGGCAATTGCTCACACCAATAGCCAGCGGCTGGTTCGTCTGATCAACGACATTCTCGACATCGAGAAACTCGAGTCCGGTCACGTCGTCTTCAATCTAAGCAAAGTCGCGGTGCGGCCCCTTGTGGAGCATGCAATCGAGGACAATCGCGGATTTGCGCAGAGCTATGGCGTTCAGGTTCGGCTCGGTGTCATGTCGGATGACGCTGACGTGAATGCCGATCCTGACCGCCTTGCCCAGGTCATCACCAACCTTCTTTCGAATGCGATCAAGTTCTCTCCGGCCGGCGGAGAAGTGCTGGTCGCAGTGGAGAAGAATGCAAACGATGTCCGTATTACCGTTCGCGATCAC
>Ga0209217_1000232_pt1 | contig 13954 bp, 11 predicted proteins | sample JacPinW_OM3H0_M2_FD_187957 | JGI IMG/M metagenome (GOLD analysis project Ga0209217, IMG submission 187957) | Forest soil microbial communities from Algoma, Ontario, Canada - Jack Pine, Ontario site 1_JW_OM3H0_M2 (SPAdes) (version 2) | ecosystem: Environmental > Terrestrial > Soil > Boreal...
CCCTTCGTGCTCGAGGCCGCCGACTACGCCTTCGAGGACGCCAAGGTGTGGCGCGAGCGTCCCTACTTCGAGCTCAAGCCCAGCGACTACTTCCGGCGTCAGGTGTTCGGATGCTGGTTCTTCGAGGAGCACGGCGTCCCGGGCGTCATCGACGCGATCGGCGCCGACCGGATCCTGTTCGAGACCGACTACCCGCATCCCATCTGCCTCTACGGCAACGTCCGGGAGAAGATCGACGCCGGGCTCGCCGGGCAGCCGGCCATCGACGCGCATGACTTTGCTGCCGGGCTTCACTTCCCGGCTGTCGATAAACGCGATCGCTCCGGGAATGGCAGTCACCAGCTCGTTGGCCATGTCGTTGGAGTACACCACCTTTGGGGCGGTGGCCACCTCGGCACGGAAAATCTTGGCAATCCAATACTGTTTGAACTGCGACTCCGACATCTGGTAGATGATCTTCAGAACCACGTCTCGCTCCCGGGCCACGGGCGCGCGAATCAGCAGCACCACGGGAATGTTGGTGCTCCAATATTGACGGTCGCCGAGAAATACCTTGCGCACCTCAGCCAGACTCAGATTACTGATCGGTGTGTCCGGGTGCATCACAACAGCGATGTCAACCTCATGGCGCTGGGCCGCGAGCGGCTGCAGAATTGCCAGGCACAAACAGCTTAGAGCGAAGGGTCGAGACGCGACTTTCCAGTGAGCGGTCATGTGCGTGTCAGAAGGTAAACGCCGTCTGGAAAAATGCCCCGTTTACCCGGGGCTCGTTCACGCCGTGGCGACTATTCCGATACTCGCCCTTGAACGCAGCGTAGTTCGTAATATCGTACCGGACTCCGAGCGTTGAGCCCGACAGATCCAGCACATCCACTAACGTCGGGTCAGTTTCCGACTTATGAATATACTCGAATCGATAATAGGGCTTCCATTTGTTTTGCTGCCAGGGAAGCCGGTACGCAACCTGAACATAGAAGGCCTGACTGTCCCAGGTATTGGCGGTCAGCACATCGCGATGATGAACGTTGGCGTATTCCGCCAGAAATTCCGGCTTCTCCTTGGTCCAGACCACGTCGGCTGCGGTGATCCATTCTCCAAAATTCTGGCCCGGCTGCGGGGTGAGCTTGTCGCGATAAACCGATGCGCCAACCTGAAGACCATAAAACCGGGCGGGCCGGGCATACACAGCCGCCACCCACGCCCGGTTGTCGTTGGAATCGCCGCTGTCTCCGGACTTGCTGAGCAGCGAGGAGCGCCCATTCCCGAGTCCCACGTTGTAACCCAAGCCCAAGCCGCCCGAGGGAATCTTCCCTTCCGCCTCGAAACCAACAAAATGGGTGGGAATAAATGTTCCGCCAAACTTGACCATTTCGGGCCGGGCGATGGTTGTTTGCAACCACGCTCCATGGTGGAAGGCAGCGTTCCAATAACCGATGGGGGTGTGGTACTTGCCGAATGAAAGCTTGAAGAAGTCGTTATAGTCGAAGCGAATGATGGTGCGTTCCACGCTCAGGTCGTAGCCGGTCGGCTGCGCCGTAAAACTGACTTCGCCGAAATAGCTGACCTTTTCCGACAACGGTGAAGCCAGATGCAGAACAAATTGGCCCAGGTTGAAGCCACTGATCGATCCTTTCTGATCCGTTGCCGAGAAATCGACATCGCCAAAGCCTCGGATTTGAAGGGAAGGAAAATGGCGCTCGGTCTCGCGGGTTTCGCTCATACCGGCATGTTCGCCGGTCTCCGCGAGGGCGGGCGCCGTATTCCCAGCTCGAGTCTCCGCCGACTCTGGTACTGCGGCCGCAGTCTCAGCCGGGGCGGGCGCGGCGGAACTGGAGCCTGGGGCCGTCCCTTGCGTGCGCGCATGATCCTCAAGCTGGTTGATCCGCTTCTCCAGCTGTTGGATTCGCTGCAGCAAACTTTGCACGGTGGGTTCGCTGTCCGTTGTCGGCGGCGGTGATTGCGCCAGCAGTGCGCTGGTGGTCAACAAGAGTAAGAGCAGCAGAAGTCCGCGCGAGCCCATACGTCGCCTCCTGATATTCAACCTGACGGTGTGGCGCCACCAGCCTGAACTTGTATGCGAGAGTCCCGACAAATTTCGCTGCCCAGTCTAGTACGATGAAGGTCTTTGACAAAGCCCGGATTGCCGGGGGGGGTCTGCGGCTGTGCTGGAGCCGGAAATTTCATGGATTTTCCCCTATGTTCCTTCTTCGATTCTTCGTAGCCCTTCCATCGCGCACCCTCCGTGGATGAGCTCCGGCACGGCGATGCCATCAAGGCTAGCGACTACTCGCCAGGTGGCGGTCGAATCGCAACCGGTCAGCACCTTGATGGTCGTGGATTTTCCAAGCGCGTTGGGTCCGAGAAAGCCAAAAACGGGCCTCGAGCCACGCGCAGGTTGACGTCGTCCACGGCTGTGAAGTCTCGGAAACGGCGGGTCAGATGTTCAGTACAAATGGTGGGGATGCAGATACCAGACGGATGAGCATTTTTTTCGCGGTAATCATACGCGGGACAGTGACCCGGGGGTGGCTCCTCGATAAGCGCGAAGGCTTGGTCAAGCAGTATGTCAGTGCAACGGATACCCAGCTTCACCGGGAAGGTGGCCATCAATGCGCACGACCCTCATGCCGAGCCGGATGTCGCTGGCACTAACGATCCCAATTGACCCAGGTATTCCCGCCACACCTTCTTTGGTCATGCCGCTAGAGAAGACCTCGGTGGGAGGGGAGGTGGCTTCGGCGCGCATGACCTTGGACAGCCAATACTGTTTGTACTCCGGCTCCGTCATTTGAAAGACAGCGCGCAAAACGACTTCACGCTCATGGGTCCCCGGACTACGAAACAACAGAACGATGGGCGTATTCGTCCTCCAGTATTGGCGCTCGCCGCGATAAATCTTCATCAACTCGGTCCGGGTCAGGCTGTCCACGGGGTTCTTCGGATTCACGATCACTGCGACGTCCTGCACGGCGGCAAGCTGGGCGTCGGACCGACTGCCGTAGACAAAGCCAAGAGCAGCGGCGAGTGCGAACCAAGCCCAGAATATCGCTGCTTTTCTCATTGCACCCTCAGAACGTAAAGCTGGTCTGAACAAAGACGCCATTCACAATCGGATCCGTCGGTCCACGCTTCGTGTGCCTGTACTCCCACTTAAACGCAGCAAAATCGGAGATGTCATAGCGCACACCTGCCGTCGAACCCACCAGATCGGGGACAGCAAACTCAGGAACCGAAAACAATGGCTCGCTCGGGGGAACATGCGTGTATTCAAACCGGTAGTATGGCTTCCATTTCCTTTGCTGCCAGGGCAGGCGGTAAGCCAGCTGCACATAAAAAGCCTGGCTGTTATAGACGGCACCGGTCAGATTGTCGCGGTGATGCACGTTGGCAAACTCGGACAGGAACTCCGGCTTCTCGCCAGTCCAGATTAAGTGAGCACTGGAGATCAACTCGGCAAAGGTGGGATTTCCAGGGAGCGCTGGAGACGGAGTGATCTCGTCTCCATAGAAAGCGCCGCCAAACTGAAGACGCTCCAAAACGGAGGGACGGGCAACCACCCGAACTACCCAAGCGCGGTTGTTATTCACGTCGCCCACGTCACCGGGGCGGCTGATGATGCCCGCGCGGCCGTTGCCCAGGCCGACTTCGTAGCCCAGCCCCAAGCCCCCGGAGGGGATGTTGCCTTCCGCCAACAGGCCCAGGAAGTGGACTGGCTCGAAGCGGCCGCCAAATCGAATCATTTCCGGTCGGCTGATGGTAGTTTGCAGCCAGAGCCCGTGATGGAAGGCAGTGTTCCAGTAATTGATGGGGGTGTGGTAGCGGCCAAACGAAAGCTTGAAGAAGTCGTTATAGTCGTAACGGATGATGGACCGTTCCAGATCAACAGTGTATGCCGTAGGCTGGGCCGTGAAACTAAGTTCACCGAAGTAGGCGACCTTCTTGGACAACGGGGAGGCCACGTGCAGAACGAACTGTCCGAGGCTGAAGCCACTGTGGGTGCCGTGCTGATCGGTAGCCGAGAAGTCCACATCGGCGAACCCGCGCAGCTGCAGAGATGGGAAGTGGTGCTCTGCAGCCATGCCGTTCGGAGCGTGCTCGTCGTGTTCCGATTGCGTGGCCAGGCCTTGCTGTACGGCATCGGCGGAGGGAGCCTGGGCTTCCTGCGATTGCGAGGTCTGGGGCTGAGATGTAGAGCCGGTATTCTTGCTGGCTTCGAGTTCAGCGACACGCCGTTCGAGCTTGTCAATGCGCGTCAAGAGAGCCTTGACAGTCTCCGACTGCTCTGGGTCGGTCGTGGTCTGTGCTGGTGCAGCAACGGTTGCCAGCAGCAGAGCAACTAGAAGCGAGATGCGGCGAGGCGCAATCACGGGCAAGATTGTGCAAGCGGATCACCATTTGCATAAGTACTTGAAACCGGGGATCTTCGCATGAAGAGCACCACGGTCGCTCTGTGTCGTTGTGAGAAATTGCTTGTTCGGCGTCTCAGGTTTGCGAAAGCGGATTCCGGCCAGGGTTAGATGTTCTTTTCTCTAGAGCCAAAAATATCACGTCGACAGAATTGATCCTAGGATCCTGATGCGCTCGGCTTCTGCCCGGCCCGGTGCACTGTGCCCAACCCCGCACATCTTGCCTGGCGGGAGGTTCCCCTTTTCGGCCATTGTGGGCAGCGGCGAGCGTTCGGTCTGTCCCCGAGTTCCCCCTCTCTCCTAGATCACGAGTTCCCGGAGGAGAAATTCGTGGCAAAACTGAATCCGGCCGCGTTGAGCTTCATCAGATAGACATTCATCAAAGCATCGCGAATGAGTGCCGCGGACGGCGGCCCTCATTAGGAGGAGATCATGTCGCTAAAGGGAAAAACCGCAATCGTTACTGGAGGTTCGCGTGGCATCGGACGCGCTATCGCGGAGAAGCTGGCCGAACGGGGCGCGTCGGTAGTAGTCAATTACACGCTTAGCTCGGCGGCGGCTAGCGAAGTCGCACAGGCCATAACCAAAGCTGGAGGGAAGGCCATCGCTGTTCAAGCTGACGTGTCCAAGCCGGCAGATGTCAAGCGTCTGTTTGCAGAAACGGAGAAAGTGTTTGGGAAACCGGCCGTCGTGGTGGCCAACGCAGGGGTCTACGCCCAGAAGGCGATAGCCGACACTACTGACGAGGACTTCGACAATATTTTCAGCGTAAACGCCAAGGGAACTTTTTTCACGCTCCGCGAAGCGGCGCGCCAGGTTCAGGACGGAGGCCGCATCGTGGCCATCTCCACCGGTGGTACCAAGCTGTTCATGCCGGGAGGGGCAGCCTATTTGGGCAGCAAGGGTGCGGTCGAGCAATTTGTCCGCACGCTCGCTTACGAACTGGCCCAGCGCCAGATCACGGTCAACGCGGTGTCTCCCGGGTTTACCGAAACGGACATGTTGCCAGACAAGTTTCGTGACTTTGGTGCCGGGATGTCGCCATTCAAGCGCGTCGGTACAGCACAAGAGTGTAGGGCTCTTTCATCCCCTACAACATGCCGGTTTATCCCGGCGCTCTCCGGCTTGCCGACCACTCGCCCGGAATGCGGCATAGCCGCCAGTTCTTCGCGGTTTACTTGAGGGGTGCTACACGGATGCCCCACTGAAGTCCCATTCGTATAGGAAAATAGATCATGACCTCCGTGCGAATGGACAAGTGGCTTTGGGCCGCTAGATTCTTCAAGACGCGAGCATTGGCCACACGCGCCTGTCAACTCGGTAGGATTCAATCCAACGGGCAGCCCGCCAAGGCTGCGCGCGAGGTCCGGATTGGAGACATGTTGCGAGTGACAAACGACGGCGGCGACTTTCAGGTGGAAGTCTTGCTTCTCAGCGAGGTGCGCGGACCGGCTTCGGTTGCGCAAACGCTCTACCGCGAGACGGAGGCGAGCCGGGAGCTACGCCTGAAGGCGGCAGCGGAGCGTAAGGCGCTGAAGCAGTTCGAAGAGTTACCCACAGGCAGACCATCCAAACGCGATCGCCGGAAAATCATCCAGTTCCGCGGGAGAGCCTGACCGCAAGGCGACTGAGGGCCAACCCGGAAGTGATTTCAGGAGAGTCGGATCGGCCATTACTCCCGGATCGCCGACCGCTAAGGAGTTGTGCGGATGCTTGCCGAGCGCTACGCTTTTTCGATAGACGGATGGCCGCCGGATCCGTTTCACCCGCGCTTGATGATAACCACGGTCTTGTCGTCGATGCGATCCTTTTCATCAATTTGCTGCAGGTACTCGTCCTGCTTGACCGCATATTCCAGGATCGCGTTACAAATCTCTCGTGCCGGATCATTTTTGTGCTCACGGATCACCCGCTCAATCTGGAGTCGGTCCTGTTCGTCGCTGCCATCGTAAACCCCATCTGTATGAAGGAAGAGGATGTCTCCGGAACTCATGAGTGTGATTTCTGCCACGTCCGAGGAGCTTATCTGCCTCGTCCGGAGCGCCATGGAAAGATACTTGTTCCGGTCAGGATGATCTTCGGGGATTTCCAACCCGAGCGCTAGAAACTGCACCATACGGGCCTTGTCGATCTCCATGAACCTTTCGTATTCGGCGGAGAATACTAGCGGCGGAGGGTGGCCAAAATTTACAAAGCGAAAGTGCCCGCCGGGACGGATTTCACCGTACAGCATGGTCGCGATTTCACGCGAATTGTCATTCGGATCGCGTCCCAAAGCGTTCCGGGCAGTGACGGAATGCGCGAGCCTGAGATTAATCTTCTCGAAGAAATCTGGCGTTGTTTTTCCGCTCCGATCGAGTTCGGAAAGCATGAATGCATGAAAAGTGTCGTGAACAGTTGACGCAATCTTCGCCGAAATGATCCCGTGGCCCTGCGCATCCACTAACAACACTCCCGCAGTCGTGTAGAGTTCTTGCAGATCTTCAGCGATTCTAAGCTGCTCTGAGCCTTTCGCTCTTCTGTACTCAGCGGCGACGACAGCGTTGTAGCCCGGCCTGGCCTTCAACCACTGCACATGCGCATCCACCGAGTTTCGCGGCGTCTGGCCTTTGGGAAGCGGCTCCAGGTAATCCGTTGACAACTTGAGAGCCCGTGCGATGCGCGCGTCAATGTTGTAACGCTGCTGAAAATTGATGTACTCAAAAATATCGCCGCCGACGCTGCCGGCGGGGATGGAGTTGCCGTACATATCGATCCCGGCCAGTTGGGGAATCGTACCCTCCACTGGCATCAGTCTCTTGCGAAGGTACTCGTCAATGCTAGGTTCTACCTGCCGCGTTGCCATGGAGTCCATTCTGTACTGCCATCACCCGTCGTGCGCATCCTCTAGTCGGCGATGAGCGCAATTGAATTATACGGAAACCTGGCGCGTGACCTAAGAACGCATGGGCCTTTTCAAAGGAGGAATTCATGTTGACGTCTTTCGTTGGCTTGCTCAACCCCCGCTTCCACGATCCTGAGACACAGGAGTGCATCGCCGGCCTTTTCCACGGTGATCTCACATCTCATCGGAACCTGAGGCAATCGGGGCGTTGCTGTGGAAGCAATCGACACAGTTCCCCGCTCAAGGGGACTGGATTTTCGCCAGCCCATTGAAACTGGAGCATCTACCCTACTCGTATACGGGAGTGTGGCGCGAGCTACAACGCGCTGCGGACGTGGCCGGAATTGGGCATCTCGGTACTCAGGCTTTTCGGCATACGTACCGGAGTTGATTGGATGCGGTGGGCACTACGCTCGCCGTCCAACAAAAGATGATGCGTCACGTGGACTCCGCACCACAATGAACATTTATGGAGACGTGGTCACGGATGAGATGGCCACGGCCAGTAGCAGAGTGGCCGAGCTTGCCTTTCGTGCAAACGCAGCGCAAACAGAGCGCAAACGAGTCTAAGCTGCTGAAAGAATGGCTCCTCAGGTAGGACTCGAATCCACCTGAGAACGTCAATACAAGGACTTACAGAGCACGGACGGCACTCTAAGGACGTAGAAGTACCCGGTAGTTCACGTTAAGTGATTGCAAACTGATTGCAAATTTTTCAGGTGTAATAGTTGAACTCGACTTTACGGACAGCGCCGACTGGTCGCCAGTTGTCGGACACCGCGCAGAATTCCGAACCAGAATTCCCGACTTCCGGCTTTGCCGATAATTCAACCAGAACCGGTTGATCGGCACCCGTTTTGCGTCCACCACTTCAACGGTCCGCTCTCTGAGAGTCTTGGTCGAAAACAGAGATCCCCAGTCATCACGCAATCGAAATCATTGGGCGTAACTCCCTGCATCTCACTTCTAAGGGGGTTGGGACCTTTATGGATTCCCCCACAAAATAGTCCGCCGAGACCGTAACTTTTCCGTCTCTTTTCGGGATTATGTGATTAAGAACTAAGTGCCGCGGAGAATACTTTGAAGGCGCTGGAAAAACAGAACCTGAAGAACCAGAATGATGAGCGGCTGCAGGTCGAGGCGGCGCTGGAGGATCCGGCGCGCTTTGCCGAGCTGTACGAGAACAATTTTGAGCGAGTCTACGCCTACATCGCGCATCGCGTGCGAAATCGCGAAGAAGCGCAGGACGCGACGGCGGACGTCTTCCACCAAGCCCTGGCCAGCCTTCCGCGGTTCGAATGGCGCGGCTTTCCGTTCGTCGCATGGTTGCTGGGGATTGCGGCGAACGTCCTTTCGGATCGGTGGCAGCGGTCGGCTAAGCAACAGGAAGTCTCAACGGACGACCTGGAGCTGACCGGCATTGAAGACAACGTCGAGCAGCGAGCAATACTTTACCAGCTGGTCGAGACGCTGCCCGACGATCAGCGGCGGGTGATCATCTGGCGCTTTGTTGGCCAGAAAAGTTTGCGAGAGATCGCGACGGAACTTGGACGCAGCGAGGGTGCGATCAAGCAACTTCAACTGCGGGCACTGCAAAATCTTCGGGAACGGATAAGGAACAATCATGGCTAGCATTTCTCTTGCAGATCAGCTCGAAGATGCGATTGAGATGATGATGGCGGAACCGGATTCCGCGCCGCCAAGGGTCGACCTCAAGATCGGTGAACTGTTGGGGATCGCGGCGGAACTGCGGTTGCTTCCAGCTCCCGAGTTCAGGGCAGCGTTGAAGACGGAGTTGCTCGGACAAAGTCATGCTGTGTCAGTTGCAGCGCATGCCGACATTCGTCGTCGGTTGCCGGAAAAGGGACAAGCGCGGCGGGATGCGAAGTTAGACAAGATTCTGCCGACTCTGTTTGGATCGGGCGACGGGACCTACCCGGTCCATCGCGGAAATTTCGCGATTTCAGCGGCGATCCACGCGGCGCTGATTGCGGTCGTAGCGACAGCGGGACTCTGGATGACGAGGCAAACGCAGCTCATGCCCCATGCGACCAGCGTTCTGTTGACCGACATCAGTGCCTACACACTGCCGCAGTCCATCGATAAAAGCGGAGGTGGCGGGAGTGGTGGCGACAGAGACAAAGTGCCCGAATCGAAAGGGAGCCTGCCTCGTTTCGCGCGGGAGCAAATTACTCCTCCAGCAATCGTGGTGCGCAATGAACAGCCGATGCTTCCCGCGGACCCGACGGTCGTAGGGCCGCCTGCGCTGGGCGTCCCGCCAATGTCTCAGATTGGCAACCCACTCTCCGCGATTCTCCAGCCACCGTCGAACGGAACCGGATTCGGCGGCGGACTCGGAAGTGGCAGTGGTGGGGGAATCGGCTCAGGAGAAGGCCCTGGTTTTGGCCCAGGACATGGCGGTGGCACCGGCGGTGGTGTGTTTCGCGTGGGCGGAGGGGTTTCTGCACCACGCCCGATTTACGATCCAGATCCGGAGTATTCCGAAGAAGCTCGCCATGCAAAGTTCCAGGGAACGGTTTTGCTCTGGGTCGTCGTGGGTCCAGATGGCAGGCCACGCGATATCCGCGTGCAACGGTCGCTTGGCATGGGCCTCGATGAAAAAGCCATCGCGGCAGTTCGGCAATGGAAGTTCGAGCCCTCGATGAAGGACGGACACCCCGTAGCAGTTCAGGTCAATATCGAGGTCAGTTTTCGGTTGTACTGAAATGAGTGGGCGTTTCGTCCAACTTCCGATTGTCGGTGTCTAAATCTACAGCGCTGCGAATCGTGCTCGCGAAAGCAACTTCGCCAGGCATTTATAGCACCAGCGACCGCTTGATTTGATAAGGAGGAGACGTGCATCTTCGGACACTCGCACTGCTATGGTTGGCACTCGCCACGATGTCGTACGCTCAGACTTCGGCACAGCCAACGGCTCGACCGGCAACTGCCGCACCGGGTTCGGCAGCACGCCTGCCGGTGAGAAGGGTCATCCTCTACAAAAATGGAGTCGGCTATTTTGAACATTCCGGCCGCATTCGTGGCAATCAGGACGTAGACATCGATTTCACCACTGCGCAACTGAATGACGTGCTGAAGTCTCTGATGGTGTTGGATCTCGGGAAAGGAAGAATCACCGGTGTAAGCTACAACTCGACTGCTTCGCTGGAACGGCGGCTGGGTTCTTTGCATCTCCCGGTAGGTGAAAACCCAACCACAGTCCAATTCCTTGATGCACTCCGCGGTGCGCGCCTAGAAGTGCGCAGTGGATCTGCGAACGTCTCCGGTCGTTTGTTGAGCCTTGACCAGCGGGAGTTGCCCGTTAAGGACGACCAGAAGATCACGGTCAATCAGCTTTCCATCGTGACCGACAACGGCGAAGTCCGAGTGTTTGACCTGAATCCCGCGACCAGCGTTCGGATTAAAGAAACGGATGAGAATGAACAGGTCGGAAAATACCTCAGCCTTGTCGCCTCCACGCGCGACCAGGACGTTCGGCGCATGGCCATCTCAACCGCAGGCGACGGCGACCGCGATCTGCTAGTGAGCTACATCAGCGAAGTTCCGGTGTGGAAATGTACGTACCGCATCGTAGTTCCGAAGGAAGGCAAGCCGTTGCTGCAAGGCTGGGCCATCGTAGATAACACTGTCGGCGAAGACTGGAGGAATGTCGAGATATCGCTGGTGGCGGGAGCACCCCAGTCGTTCGTCCAGGAATTGTCTCAGCCTTACTACACGCGGCGTCCAGTTGTGCCGTTGCCGGAAAACGCAATGGTCACCCCGCAGACGCATGAAGCCACCATGGAAGAAGGCGAAGTCGTTAACGGACAGCTCCTGGCGCCAACGAAAATTCCAAGTTCAGTTGGTGGCGTTCCGGGTGGGATTGGCGGAGGTCAGGCGGGAGGTGTCATTGGCGGAATTGGGTCTGGTTCTGGTGGTGGCATCGGCGGTGGAGTTTTCAAAGTTGGTGGTGGTGCCCTTTCCCACTTTGACGTCACGGCAGGAGCCCAGCCTCTTGGAACTACAACCACCGTGGCGCAAACCCAGGAACTCGGCGATCTGTTCGAGTACAAGCTCAAGGACCGCGTCACCATCCGCAAGAACCAGTCGGCGATGGTGCCCATTCTCCAGACGCGCATCGACGCGGAAAAGGTTTCGGTCTGGAATCCTTCGCAACCATCCGTGCTTCGTGCTCTTTGGATCAACAACAGCAGCGACCTCACACTCGACGGGGGCAGTTTCAATGTGCTCGAAACCGACGCTTTTGCTGGTGAGGGTCTGATGGATCCCATCAAGCCGGGTGAAAAACGTTTGCTGTCTTACGCGGCTGACCTCGGCCTGTTGGTGGATGAGAAACAGAAATCGGAAAAACAGAAGATCACTAAGATCGTGATCGCCCATGGCGTCATGACCCAAATAACCGAGGAGCGGGAGGAACACATCTACACCATTCGCAACCGCGATACCTCAGCGCGAACCGTTGTGATCGAGCATCCCGCGCGCCAGGGGTGGAAGTTAGCCGACGGAACGGAGCCGGAGGAGAGCACTGCATCATTCCATCGTTTCCGGCTAAATGCCGAGCCCAAGAAAACCACAATCGTGAGCGTGAAAGAGTACCGACCGATCTCAACACGGTATCAGCTAACCAACGTGTCGGACGGCCAAGTCGATTACTTTGTTAGCCAAAACGCCGTCAATGCCGAGGTGGAGAAGATGTTGCGACGGGTGGTGGGGCAAAAGAACGCTATTGCCGCCTTCGAAGCCGACATCGCTGCGCGTAAGGTGCAGATGTCCAGCATTGCCGAAGATCAGCAGCGAGTGCGCGAGAACATGAAGGCACTGAAGGGCAGCCCTGAAGAGAAAGCTTTGGTGGAACGCTATGCGCGAGAACTGAATGATCAGGAAGATCGGGTGCAGTCTTTACAGCATGAGATCTCGGACTTGCAACAAAGGCGCGACGCGGCGCAAAAGGCACTGACCGAGATGATTGAGGGCTTGGAGTTGGAAGCGACATTGTAGAGAGGCAGGTAAACACATCCAAAAGCCTGTGCCGGAAACGGTCGCGACCACCACCGCAGCGCACCAAGATCTACCGTCCCCTCTGCGGCGACGCAATTGACACAAGCACTTGAAGTACTTAGACTTCGGACCGTTCCTGGTGCTTCGAGGTTCAACTGACCGTCAACTGAAGGGAGAGAGCGTATGCGTACTACATGTGCAGCATTCGGGGTCCTGTCTTCTCTCGTCTTGCTGATTCCGGCGTTGGCCCAACAGCCGGGCAATCTGGCTGAGATTCACATTAACCGAGTCAAGCCGGGTACGACCCAACAGTACGAGACCGGCCGAAAGAATCACATGGCGTGGCACAAAAACCAGAATGACACATGGTCCTGGTACACCTGGGAGGTTGTTACGGGGGAAGGCACAGGCTCGTACGTGGTCGGAACCTTTCAGCACAGCTGGAAAGACCTGGACGGACGTACCAAATTCACTCAAGCAGACTCTGCCGACGCCCAAGCTAATGTGGGATCGTCCTTAGCTGGCGAACAGCAAAGCTATTACGTTTACCGTCCTGACCTGAGCCTTGCACAGGAGGCCTTTCCCCCGGCTCCTCTGATTTCCGTTACCCATTTCATGCTGAAGCCAGAGGGGATTAATGACTTTCTCGACGGAATCAAGAAAATCCAAGACGGGATCAAGAAGACCAATTACCCGCTGGCCGGTGCCAGTCGCTGGTACCAGTTGGTGAATGGGGGAGAAACCCCACATTTTGTGCTCGTGGGTGATCGTGCGAACTGGGCTAGTTTCCAGCCGCCAACGGATAAGACTCTGGATTCGATGATGGAGGAGGCTTACGGCAAGGAACAGGGAGCGGCTGTTCTGAGTGCTCTTCGGAAGGCTGTCCGTTCCACTCTCACGGAAGCACTGCAGTATCGCCCGGATCTCAGCTACGTTGCCGCTTCGAAATGACGCTCCGCGTCCTCCAACTGCAGACGAGCGTAAGCGCCGGTTCGGGCCAGGTGATCCGGGACGGCACTCCGGTCGATTTCCAGAAGCCGGTCAAAGCCTCGGTCCACGTCAAATTTACCCCGACGACAAGAAGCGTCGGTAAAGGTTATGAGTCTCGAAAACAAGGACATCGCCGAACTGGAAGAACTAGCTTCCAATCTGCGCGAACAAATAGCGCGCGTAGTCCCAATCATTGCAGGATGGAGCGAGTCGAATTGGAAGATGTTCAAGATTGGCTGACGCTGCGCAGAAGAGAAGCTAAGCCTGGCCCTCAGACGACGGCATTATGGTCTAAAGAAAAAACTGCATTTACACCCCACCCAACCGGGACTATGCTCTTTAGAGCGGGGCAGGATGGGGACGGCACAAGGGTTTTCACCGTGTCCACTGTCTTAGGCCCGGCCCGAAGGCGAACGGTGTCAGGCCAGGCCACGTCTCCAAAAATTCCCCACAGGTTTCGAGGGCAACTCCCGCGGCCGCAAATAATGACACGTAACGAGCTCCAGTTGGTTGAGCGCCCCGGTGACATCATCGCCCACGATGGCGACGGTCCGGACTTTCTAGTGTGCGAGAAACCTACCAAGACACTGAAGTGAAGCCACTGTAATCGGCTGTTACCTTGCTTTCCCCTCTGAGGCGTGAGGTGTTTCACGGA
>Ga0209217_1000233_pt1 | contig 13939 bp, 6 predicted proteins | sample JacPinW_OM3H0_M2_FD_187957 | JGI IMG/M metagenome (GOLD analysis project Ga0209217, IMG submission 187957) | Forest soil microbial communities from Algoma, Ontario, Canada - Jack Pine, Ontario site 1_JW_OM3H0_M2 (SPAdes) (version 2) | ecosystem: Environmental > Terrestrial > Soil > Boreal...
ATAGGGGCTGGCCTGGAACCAATCACTGTCGTACGGCTCGTTAGGGCCGCCGGACCCGCCGTCACTCACGGGCGCACCTCATCCCGATTCATAGAGCTCATGTGATCACAACACCCCATAACTGGTGGTGACCCAGCGCAGCGGGTCTGCGCAGCGGAATGGGGCAATGCCGCGCGCGTTCAACTGATTTCCGACGGGCGGTTGGCCCAGGGCCGAGACCACGAAGTAACGATGCGGCAGGGGTACTCCGGTGGACGGGTTTTCGACTGCGGTCACGATCGCACTGCCGTGCAGCCTCAGCAGCAGGCTGCGCACTTCCTCATGCAGCAGTTGCCCGTCAACATCGTCGTACTGCCGGCTCGTCGACGTGTCGCGCAGATAGGACGCCCCGGAGTTGCACATCACGTAGCTCCAGTCCGAACCCTCCACATCGCGTAACGCCCGCAGCGCGTCGAACTTTGACAGAATCACAGCCAGCCTGGGCTGTCCCGCTCCAACCGCCAGCAGCACGTTACTAAGCACCGACCTGGGGTCTCCGCCACCCCATCCCTGCTGCGGCAGCAGGTCCTGCAGCTGATCGCGGATACCCTTGATCCGCAACGGGTCGAACATGAAAAACACGGCGTCGGCATTGGCGAAGAACCTGAAATGCATGGCGTACGTGTTGCCCGCCTCGAGGTCCTCGCCAGCGACGTCGCGCAACACCACGAACCGGCGCACCCCGTTCCACGCACCGATACTGAACGTCAATGGTTCTCGCTGATGCGGCGGCTGGATTTGTGCCGTCGGGGTGGGTGGAATTAGCCCGCGCTGAACATACAGCGGCGTCTCGTAGTTGATGGCGTACGCCTGGGCCGCGCTCGCGTTCGCCGGCTCCATTGACACGCCGAGGCTCTCGCACAGCAGCTCGAGCTGCTTGATCAGCACCGCGATATAAATGCTCTTGCCGGTCGCCCGGGCACCGGCCATCACGATGCAGATCGCGTGACCCTGGCGCCATCCGTCGGGCAGGACGAAGTGACAGATCGGGCAAATTTCGACGACAGGTTGGCTGCCGAGCGCTCGGCTGGCATCGGCGGCGGTGTGAAGCGGACCCCGGTAGCCGGGTGGGGGTGCGACGCTGTAGATCTGCGGCGACATGATTTCGGCTCCGTAGAAAGCCGACGCGTCCGCATCCCGGAACCGCGGTCCGGGAATGCGGGGATCCACCATCCACGCGAAACGGTCGTCACGCAGAAAGGAAAAGCACCGCGGGCACTTCGTCACATCAGCCTCCGCAGCAGCGAGACCGCGATTTGTTCCAGCACCGCGGGCGCTGCCAGCACCTCCGCGGCCGGGTCGGCGCCCCGACGGGGCGGGTGCAGCACCGCGCAGTCGGCTTCCAGCCGAGGGTCGGTCGCGATGGCAAGTACCGGAAAACGTTGCCGCACCGCCATTATCGGGAAGTCGGTGCATACCACGGTGCGCGCACCATCAGTGGTCACGGTCGACCATCGGGCACCGGCGCACCATCGCGGCTGGGCGCTGCGCACACCGTCGGCAAGCGTCGCCGCGCTCGCGGTCAGCACGGGTATGCGGTGTTCCCCGACCAGGACTGCTGACACGTCGGTGACTCCAGCGGCGTCGGCGATCCCGACCACGATGTCGACCGCCGCTGGCACGCTTCCGTCGGCGAACGCGGACCGCATCGACGCCGACGTGTCCACCGCGATGAGAACGGCGCCGGCGGACGGCTCGGACCTGCGCCCGATCACGCTACGAGCAGCCACCCGCGCGGCGGTACCCAACCGGCCCAGCGGTCTGTCGGCTACCGCGCTGACCGCCACCTCGATGCGGGCACCGGCCGGCGTCAGCGTCGCAAGTTCAACACCGCTGTCTCCGGTGACATCGATGGGGTCGAACACCACCTGGACCGGATCCACGTCACCGGGCGCATCGGGACCAATTGATAAGTGGATGACCGTGTTCTGGCCGAACGGGCCATCCCCGACCGGCTCCACGCTGACCGTCAGCGGGCCGGTGACGATCGGCAGCACCGTCAGGTGCGCGGACGAGCGCACCACGGGCTGGTCCGCCGCGGCGCGGATATGCAGCGCGGCATCGCGTACTGATCCGCTGATCGTCAGCGCCAACGCCTGATTGGGAATCGCGACGCTGCGCGTGCGTGCACCCAAGACGTAGATCGGCATCAGTGACCCCACCGTGATAGCGCCGCTACCGGGCCGACTGCGTCGGCGGGGCCGTGCAGCACGTCGAGCACCATTTTGCGCAACCGGCGCAACGACTCCTCATCCCCGGTTCCGTCGATCCGGCCCATCAGATTCGCCACGTCGTTGACCTGGTCCGCGTCCCACGGGAAGGTCGCGGCCAGCCGGGCCGCCACGCGCCGCAACAGCCGCTCTAACCCGGCGGTGCCGTTCGGAGACAGCAGACTGACCGCCAAAACCGTGTTGGCGGACAGCGCATTTGTGTTCACCAGCGCCGCGACCTGCTCGACGACCTCCTTTTCCAGGGTCTCGTCGGTCAGCAGCCAACCGCACGACCGCGGACACGGCGCACCGAGGACCGCGCCGAGCACTGTCAGAACCAGCAGCCGGCGGGCGAAGTCGCGATGCACCGCGTCGGGGTCGGCCATTTCGACCGCATCGTCCCAGTGTGGTGTGTAGGGGGGCTGATGGGTGCGGACATACCCTTGCCGGATCCAGTCGTCGGGTTCGTACAGCCGTACGGCAGCACACGCCACCGCGGTGGCGTCGTTGTTCTCGGTCAGGACCCGGGTCGCCAAATCGACGATCGCGGGCGAGTCGGGCGCGCCGACCAGGGTGCGAACCAGCTCACGGGCGGGCAGCTCACGGTCCCCGTCCGGGGTCAACAATTCCGTTGGCTCCCGCGGAACCTCGTCGTCGTCGGGCAGGTCCGACGGCGAAAGTCCCTGGATACTAAGCCACCACCGCGCGGCCTGGCGGTCACGCGGTGTCTCGGAACCCAACTGCAATGCGCGAAGAGCACAAAGCACCGCGCGGGTCCAGGTATGGTCCCCGGGCTGCATCTCGGCCAGCTCGGCGGCCGTCGGTGACGTCATACGGTGGGCGAGCCAGTCGAGGACATCGTCGGCGACGGGCAGGGCAGGCCGATCTGTCGCGGCGGCCGGCCCCAGAAGGGCGGTCGCCACGTCGAGCCGGCAGGTGACCCCGATGCTGACGCGGAGGCGGCGGATCAGGCGCGGGCCAAGCCGCGGGTCACGCAGCGCAGGCAGCACATGCTCCTCGAGGACAGCTGTGAGGTCACAGTCGATGCCCGCCCTCGCCAGGATGTCGGCGAGGCGCAGTACCCCTTCCGGGCCCCGCTTGCGGGCCGCCTGGACCGCGGCGGGAATGGCAGCCGCCAGCTCGACAGGGATCGGTTGGCGGTGATAGCGGGTGCGGCCCAACGGGATCCGGCCCGGCCGGTCCAGCCAGTCGTCATCGCAGATGGCGCGGGACAGGTAGATGGCGTCAGCCACCATTGCGGCGAGCCCGTCGGGCACGTCGCGCGCGGCCGCGAGCGCGTCGGCGGTGCTGGCTCCTGCGACCGCACGTACCACGTCGGTGATGGTGTGCACGATCACCGCGTCGGCGACCGTGCCGCGTGGCGAGTGGCGCGCGATCACCGAGCGGGCTTCGTCGGCGGCGTCGGCGAATCGCGAGTGGGTGGCCACCGACATGGCCATTGGCCAGGCCGGGTGCAAACCGGTGTCGGTGACGCGCGCGGAGAACGCATCGATGTCGGCGAGCAGCAGCCGCGTCGAGTCGGGGTCCAGCATCGCGACCTGCGCCATCGCCGACCAGGCGGTCACCGCGATCGGCTGTCCCGCCGCCGTCCGGTGCGGTTCGCCGCCCAACTCGCCCAGCGAAAGTGTTTGGGTCTCATCGATTGTCACCACACCGGCGGGGGCGTCGATGAGGTCGTCGCGCGGCACGGCGCTGAGATGCTGGCCGACCCGCATCGCAAACCCGAGCTGCTCGGCGCGGTCGAACGTGGAGAAATTGAGCATCCGTGCGGTTCCCGGCGACATCAGGAAACTCACCAAGCCGATCCACTGCGCGGCGGTGTCGACCGAGTCGACGCCGAGCACGACGAGCGGGCCGCCGTCGATGGCCGCCGCGACCGCGTCGAGCAGACCGAACAGCGCGCCCAGCCGCCACGTGCCGGTGTCGCAGGCGAACTCGACGACGCTGTCACGGGTCACGACCCCGCCAGGCCCGGGCGGATCGGCGGGCAGCTCGGCGCGGGCCACCGCCGTCGGGCCGTAGGGGTAGAGCCACCGCGGCGATCGCCACAGCTCGATCGGCCGGTACGGGGCATCGGGCTCGCCGGCTGCACGGTCCAGCAGCGCGTGAATGAACACGTTGCCCGGCCGGCCGGTGTGGTCGGCCCCCGCGGGCACGGTGTGCCAGTAGCAGGCGTTGTCGCGGTTGACGCGCCGATACGCGAGCCGGCGCGGAATCTGTTGCAGCTGCTCAAGTGTCGGATACGGGGGTATCGGCTTAACTGGGTTCAGCCCGGTGTGCACGCCAGATAGCAGCAGAGTTTTCTCGGGGTCGGCGAGGTCGCCGGCAGTTTGCTTGACCCGCCAGCCGCCAGCCGAGCCCGCGGTGTCGAACGACGTGTAGCTCATTTGCGCGTAGCGGGTGGTCATCGCTGCGTCCAGCCGAGCTGCAGTGCGCCGACCGGCGGGTCCAGCAGCGCGAGCTGCCGTAACCGGTGTGCCTCAAGGCTGGCGAAGAGGCGGATCCAGCCCTCCCGTCCCGCAACGTTTGCGACCCACACTTCCGAAGGGTCGTCGGCTCGCAGCGCCGACCAGTAAAACTCCTTGGCCGGCTGTTCGGCGAACTCGCCGCGTTCGTTCAGCGGTGCCACGTCGATGGGCTCACCGTCGTTGATGCTCAACGGAATTCGGTCGGGGTTGTTGATCAGCACGAATGGTGGAGAACCGATCACATCTCGCTCGGCGCGGATCGTCAGCGACGCGCGTAGCGGGTGACCGTCGCGATCGCGGTCGATCTGCACCGAGTACCACAGCCGCAGCAGGCCTGCGTATTCGATTGTGGTGATGGGCCCGGAGATGCGCCGACCCGCGGAGAACGCGACCGGCGCCAGGTGCAGGGAGCAGCCGCCGGACGGCAGCTCGTTAACGAACTGCCGGCCACCGAATTTGTGGTAGTCCTCGAACGCGATCTCGAAAAACCGCCCACTCAGGCCCATCCGCGGATCGTGGCCCTTGGGGGCCAGATGAATGGACACCGCTGCGGCGCCTTCCGGCCAGGCGAACGTCAGTACCTGCTTGGTGCAGTACTCGGTGAGTTGGGCGTCGGTCATCGCCGCGGCGCGGACCGTAGAGATGGTTTTGCCCAGCCGCGCCCGTCCGTCGAGCACGGTCACCGGGGTGAAGTAGGCGCGACTCCAGCCACTGGGCCAGGGCACTCCGGCGATCACCGACCGGCGGCGTCCGTCCGGGTCGAGGCCGTCGGATATCGGGTGGGCCAGCCGCGTATCGGGGAGCAGGCCGGCTTGCTCCAGCGCGGTTTCGGGCAGCTCGGCCGCTTCAGCGCCGGCACTCGGGCCTTCCTTGGTCCGAAAGATGAGCACCTGACCGGCCTTCGGCGCGCTCCACGCCAGATCCCACACCGTGCTGTCGGGGTCCTGGGGGATCAGCGACAAGTCATCGACCGGTGCCAGCACGGCGGACACCCGGACCTCGGCCTGCGCGGCTTCCGAGAGGCGCACCGTGCCGTCGACGACCACCTCGCAGCGCGTCCGGTAGATGTAGCGGCGGCCGGGTTCGGCGTCGGGGTCGACGAAGCCGTGGAGATTGTCGCTGCCGGTAAAGATGCGGTACTGCAGTTCATTCCCAGCGGCGTCGCCGGCCGGAATGCGGTAGATGTGCACCGCGCTGGCACCGGGGAAAACCGTCCACTGGCCAACGACCCGACCCGAGTCCTCGCCGATGGCGAGGTTTTGAACCGGGCTGGGCCGTGTCCCTTCGGCGTGCAGGACCGGTTGGGCGGCAAGGGCTTCGGGCAGTGAGCCGCCGGTGTTCACCCACACCTGATAGCGTCGCACCGTGCTGGTCGGCGGCTGGGTGTCGCGCATCGATGTGGTGGTGGTCACCCCGACGAACCGTGCCCGGTCGGGAGAGTACGGTTTGTGCTGCTCAGCGCTGACAACCCGGTACAGGACAAACGAATCCGGTTCAGCGTCGCCGGGCTGGTAAGGCGGCCAGGATATTTCAACACCCTGTCCGCCGGTGCCCTGGTCGGGGACTGGACGCAGCACGACGGTTTCCGGTTCGCTGGTTTGCTCGCGGAACACATACGGCGCGAACGCTTCGGGCAGCAACGTCGCGTCCTCGCCGGGCGGCGTCTCGGGCGGTTCCACGACATCCTGCGCGGCGCTGGCCTGCGCGGCGCCGGTTTCGTCGGCTGGTAGCGCCGCTTCGGTATTTTCGGTGGTCAGCTCGTCGAGGACGCGGGCCATGCCTTCGGCGTGCTCGGCCACCGATCCCGGCAGCATGGAGCGGATCTGCTCGACATCGCGGCGCCCGGAGCGCAGGACCAGCCGTACGTGAGCTTCCTTGAAGGTGCTCGCCGATACCGCGCCGGAGGCGATGAGCTGCTGGCGCCACTGCAGCAGCGCCGGCAGGCGAGGATCGCCGTCGGAGGTGTTCGGTTCGGACATTTCTAGAAGACCAGTTTCCCAGCCCCGGGCGGCTCGTCGGGGTCGGCCGCCGCGGCGGCCGCCTCGCGGGTGGCCGCGACGCTGGATCGCGGCGCGAACGGGGCAAAATCGTAGGGCGGCAGGCCATCGCCGGCGTGCACCACCACCGCGCGGTAACCCACGCCCCGGCGCACCACGACCGGCTCGTCCACCACGACCGCCGAACGGCCGGCGGTGAGCGCTGCGTCGGTGAACAGCCACGCGTCAAACGGCGCCGCACGATCGGGCCGGCGCTCAATGACCCCGGCGCTGAACTCGGCGGCGGGTACGGTGCGGCCGGTGGCCGGCACGAACACCGCCCCCGTGAGTGCGTCGGCGGCGGGGCTTTGCGGGTCGGCGAGCATCCGCTGCACCTGCCGCCATAGCGCGTCGGCCCCCGTCGCGTGCAGCTGCCCGGACCCCGCCGCATGCGACCACAGGTCCAACGCGGATCCGCTGCCGGCGCCGGGCATCACGAACAGCACGGAGGGATCCTCACGCAGCTCTGTTGCGGCGGCGGCGAGCATGTCGTCCCACGGCCCGCTGAGCCAGCCCACCTGGTAGAGCCGCTGTTCGATCCCGTGAATGGCGGTGTCCGCGTCATTTCGGCTCGCCGTAGCCACGCCCAGCTGGGTGGATCGTGGGAGCCCGTCGGTCAGTTGCCCCGCCGCGGGCCGCCGCGGTGGGGCGGAACCGAACGGGGCCCGCAGCATCGCGCCGAGGACCCGGCTCCAGGCCAGCAGCTGCCCGTAGGCGCCCGATAGCCGGCTGAGATCCTGCACCGCCGCTCGGAGGTTGGCGTGCATCGCGTCCAGCTGACTTTGTTGGGACTGGCGCAGATTGATCTCGGCGAACAGATCGCGCTGGGCCAGCAGAAACAGCCCCAGTGCGATCACCAGATACAGCCCCAGCAGCACCCCGCCGGTGATCAGCGCGAACTTCCAGCTGACCCAGTCGAGGGCAGCCGCAAAGGCCAGCAGCACCAGCGCGGCAAACAGCGTCCAGCCGAACGTCTTGAGGATCAAGCCGATCGTGCGCTGGCGCCGGCGCAGCCGCTCGTCCACGGCGTCCCGATTAGCGGTGTCGCGGATCTGCTGCACCAGGCCGGCCACCTCAGTGCGTGCGCGGTCCAGAAAATTGGCCAGGATCAATCCGGTCTGCCACGCATAGCTTTTCGTCGCGTTTGCCTGCCAGGTGTCAAGGTCGGCGGCCGCGCGGCGGGCCTCGACCCCGGCGGCAGGGTCGCCGTAGGTGCGGGTGAGCCGGTCACGTAACGCGGCCGCTCCCATGACGTCGGGCGCCTCCACCGTGCTCACCCCGATCACCGCGGCCAGCGACGCAGGGATCGCCGAGAACCTGTCGGCGGCGCTGGGGACGACATCGGCGCAGCTGCGGACGACGCCGACGGCGGCGCCGATCCGCACCGGTTCCAGACCGGCGGCTCGCCGGCCCCCATCGGCGAGGGTCAGCGCGGCGTTGACGAAATCGGTCCACAGCGGGCCGAGGTCCTGATGCGCGATGTGCTCACCGCCGCCCGCTCCGTCCAGCGCCGCGCCGAGCGCGTCTGCGCTGCGGCCGAGGTCTTCCCAGCTGGGCGGCTCGGCGCTGGAGACCACCGCGTAGGCCGAATCGGCACGACCGAAGACCACGTTCTGCACGGTGGTGGCGACGACCGAGGAGACCGAGCCCACGACCGCCGATACCCACTTTGATGGTGCCCTGCGCAGCGCGGCGCCGAGGAACGACAAGAACATTTTCAGCGCCGCCCAGATTGAAAGCTGTTGAATTCCACCGGTTTCCACCGCAACACGGGGCCCCCGCAGCGCGTCGCGGTGCTTTCTCCACAGCCCCTCGGCCATTGACCGGGTGGCCTTGGGCACGTCGTCGATGTAGACGATTGGGACGGTGCCGCCGCGGGGCAGCGGTAGGCGACCGTTCGGGTCGAACAGGTGTGCCCGCAGCTGTTCTTCGACGGCGGTGGTGTCGAGCTGGCGGTAGAAGGCGCGCACCGCGCGGATGGTGAGCCCCGGCAGGATCCCGAGGCTGTCGAACGGCGTGCTCTCGATGCCCGCCCACAGGCCGGCGGCGCCCGCGACGACCGGGGCGACATGGCGGGCGACGTCGAGCGGATCGGTGAGCCGGTCCAGCGTGACCGACCCCAGTCCCGGACCCGCGGAGTCCTCCGGCGCGATCAGCAGATTGTGCCACCCCTCGAGCACCGCCATCGGGTCGGCAGTCACCGTCGCGGCCGCCCCGTGCGTGTACAGCAGGCGCAGCAGGGTGATCGGCGTGCCCATCGCGCCGAACCGGATGATCTGCTCCACTTGCTGCTCGACGGCCAGCGGCACCCGCGAGGCGGTGGGCGCCTCGAGCGGCACGAGAACCGCGAGCCTTAGCCGCTCGTGGCGTTGGGCGGTCACGATCTGCTGTAGCACAACGGGATTCGCACGGCCGTCCGTGACGAGTGTGGCTGGCAGTGACGACGCGCCGGCGTCGGCGGAGTCGACCCACGCGAAGCGGGCGAGCAGGCCGACCGCCGAGTAGTCGGTGAGCACCGCGAGAATCTCCTCGGCCTGCGTATGCGGGGCCAGGAGTACGGTGAGGACCGACATCGTCAGAACGTCCCTCCCTCGGGGATGACCACCTGTTCTGCTGCACCGAAAACCGTTTCGCCGCCGTCGGTTTCGCTGTCGAGGGTTCCCTTTACGTCGCGGATCAGTCCGGTCAGCGCCTCGGTGGCCCAGAACACGTCGGGCGCCAGATCACGAAAGATCGGGGTCTTAGATGCTTTCAGCCGGGTCGCGATTGTCGCGAACGCTCCCCCGCCTGCGGCGCCACCGGGGGCCAGGTATTCGGCGCTGGTGTTGCGCACGGTCGACAGCCAGTCTTCGGCGGCGGCGGCCCGATCGGCCGGTGTCTGCGCGGCCGCGACACTATCGATGCGAGACCCCAGGCCGGGAGCAGACGACCCGGTGAGGATGAACTCGCGCAGCAGGCCGACCACCGACATCGGCACGATCCCGCTGGCGGGGTCCTGCGAGTTGGCGTCGTAGAGGCCGCGCAGCACCCGGTACGGCCGCAGCGAGCTCATCACCGGTGGCTCTTGTGATTGCGCGATCGCCAGCAGAATTCCTTCCAACACCGCCGGCAGCCAGTCATATGGAGCGATGAACTGCGACGGCGGTGTCAGCAGCGGGTTGGGGAAGGAGAGCCATTTCCCGGCCTCGCTGTCGAAGATCCGGACCGGTTCGGAGTAAGGGGATTCGGGTATCTGTATCCGGCCGATGATTTGGCCGAGCAGCCAACCGGCGGTCATCGTGCGCCGTTCGGCCTCGCCCATCGGCAGCGAGGCCGCTAGCGGCCGCGAGCGCCGATACCGCCAAAACTGGGCGCGTGCGGGGCCGGGAATCTCGGCCCACTGCTGGGCTGCGGGCTTGAGCACCGAGTCGAACGCCAGCGGCGAATAGTTTGGGTAGGAGCCGAAGATATCGATGCGGGCGACGCTGTCCTCGTCGGTGAGTGCGCGGGCGAAGTTTTCCTTGCTGGCCTGGTCGATGCGCGGGTTGGAGCGCAGCACGTCGGCGAGCGCGTCGGCGACCGACTGGCCCGCGAACGGCACCTCGGAGAATTTGTAGCGGTATTCGACCTGCTGGCCGGGATGCAGATGGGTCAGCGCCTGGTCGTTGACGCTCGCCAGCGGCCGTGCCAGCGACAGCGCCTCGGCGAACTTGGTGGCGATGTCGCGACGCCGGGTCGCCAGTTCGGATTCGGGCGCCCCGACGCCTTGAACAAAGTCGCGCAGCGAGACCTTGATGAAGTCGTGGAACGCCTCCCCGGGCCGCCCGACGTAGAGCCGTGCCCGCTCCAGCAGCTCGGCGGGGCGGGTGTGGACGTCGAACTGGGCGACCGACGGCACCCGGGACCGCCCGGTGTCGGGGTCGACGCCGAGGGCGCGGGTGACCCAGTTCGCGGTGCGTTCGAGCAGACCGTCAGGCGCGAGCATGCCCCCGGCGGTTTGCCATTGCCCGAGGATCACCCGGGTGGTGGCTTCGTCGACGGCGGCCCGGAACGGGACGAGGGCGTGTCCGACCGCGACGGCCTTGACCAGGTCGGTCTCGTAGCGCTGCTTGAACGCCGACGAACTGATGAGCAGGACCTCGTTGTTGGCTTCGGCGAACCGGCCGGGGACGAGTTCGTCGGCGTCGGCCGGCCAGGCCGCGTACTGGTCGGTGGCGATGCGGGCCAACCCGACGTCGGTGGGCGGCTCGGCCTGGGCGTTTTCCACCACGATCTGCGCTTCGGACAACGCGTCGCGCAGCGGAATGAGCAACTCGCTGCCGATCACGGCGAACACGTCCGCCAGCCGGGCCGATGCCGTCGCGTACACCTGCCGGCGGATCGTGCCGCGGAATCCGTCTAGCGCGGTGGTCAGCACCTGGTCGGCGTTGGTCATCACACCGCGCAGCGAGCCGAGCACCGCGTCGACGTTCGGGGCCAGCGCGACCACATCCGGGGGTCCCATCTCGCCGAGCTGGCCGATCGGCGCGGTGAGCGCGTCGTCGATATAGCGGCGCAGCTGCTCGACCAACGCGCGGGCATACGGCAGGCCGAAGCTGGCGATCGCGTCACTGACGACGGTGTCGAGCCGGTCGGCGAAGGCGCGGTGCCAGCCGAACGCCAGACGGTACGCCGCGTCGGAGCACGCACTGGCCAGCGCGTCGCGCCGGTTGCTGATGGCCTGCCGGAATACCGGCACCCACTGCTCGGCGGTCAGGCCCGCGGGATTGGGCAGGTAGCCGCGCAGTTGGCGCTCGATCAGCGTGTTGATGGTGGGGGCCACCGTCTGGGCGGGAAACGCGGTGTTGGCGACCCAGTTGCCCAGCGCGTTGATGTCCTCGTCGCTTGCCGATGCCGGCAACCCGAGTTCGGCGCAGATCGCCTCCCACTGGCTGGTCAAAAGCGATTCAAGCTGCTCGTTGCTCGATGCCGGGTTACCCGGCTGCATGTGGCCGGTGACCAGTTTGTCGGCGCAGCTTCGCGCGAGCCGCTGCGCGGCGTATTCGGCGTAGCGGTCGCGGCCCATGCTGAGACTGGAAAACCCGTAGGTGCCCCACGGCAGCGGATCCCACACCGTGTTGCCCCAGCCCAGCAGGTCACGATCACCGGGTGGTGACGCGGTGTTGCCGAGGTCGTACCGCACGAACTGGTCGCTGGCGGTGCCGCTGACCATCAGACCGGCGACGCCGCGGGCCAGCCCGCGGTAGACCGCGTTGTACGAGCCATCGCCGAACAGGGTGCGGTCGGCCCCGACGTACAGGCCGACTGGGAAGACCCGCGCGAATGGGATCGGCTCACCCTGGCCGTGCTGCTGGCCCAGCGCCCGAAGGATCCGCTCGTCGTGTTCGCGCGCCGCCCCCGACTGGCTGGCCACGATTTCGCCGAGCATTGCCAGCGAGTTTGCCCGCACGCCGGTCCGCGCACTTTCCGGCAGCGAGTTGAAGATGTCGGGCGTCACCATGAAGACGCCCATCAGTTTCGGGTCCAGCCCGGACACCAGGGTCAGTAACCGGCACACGTCCAGCGCCATCGACGCGCCGGCGCCGCCGGCCATCGACGACACCACTAGCGTCAACGGCGGCTCGTTCGGGTCGAACTGCCCCATGCCCGGGATCCGAACCGACGACATTTCCGAGATGGTCTCGACCCGGAACAGCTGCTCCCAGGCGGCTTGCAGCCGGGCACGGATCTCGGCGGCCTTGCTCAACGTGATCATGCGCCCGATCGCGCGGTACTGCCCGGCGCCGGTAGAGATCGGGTTAGTCACTTCCTCCGAATTGCGGGGCGCCCACGTGGCTATCGTGTCGAGTGCGCGGCCGGCGGCCAGCCGCTGCGACAGCGCGGCGTCCAGGATCGCGTAGCTGCTGCCTTGGGGTCCGCAGCCGATGTAGGTGCCGCCCTGCCCGGGCACGTTGGCCAGCCCGTCGGGCCCTTCCTCGGCGCCGCTGGGCACGTCGATGTGGACGAATTGCCATCCGGACAGCAGCCTGTCGATGCCCGCAGCGTGCAGCTCGGAGCGCAGCTGGTCCATGACATAGGCCAGCGTCGCGCCGCCGGAGCCACCGCACCCAACAATCAGGAATCGTCGCATCAGGGTCCTTCGTCGAACGGGTCGAAGGGACGGGGGTCAGAGCGGCCCGGCTGGCCGGTGCCGGGGGCGGGGATGAACGGGTCCGGGCGCGCAGTCATAGGCGCCGTGTTGCCGAACGGCGATGCACCCCGGGAGTCGCCGGCCCGCACCAGGCCCGCGTCGACGGCGCGGTGCCGCAGCGCGCTGAGCAGCTCGGGCAGCCTTCTGCCGACGTCGTCGTAGGTCCGCTCACGCGCCGCGGTGTCGGTCAGACCTGCCACGAGCAACAGCACCTCGGCCGCATTCGATGGTCCAGCCGGATCGTGCAACAGCACCCACTTGTTGTGCACGGCCAGCGGCAGCACCGCACGCAGGCCGCTGCGGTCAGTGCCGGGAAGCTCTGATCCGACGCTGACCATGCCGTCGGCGTCCACGGTGACGTGTCCGGTGCCGAACGGGCTGCGCCCGGTGGTAGCGGTCAACCGCACCCCGCGCACGGTCAGCTTGCGCGCCCCGCCTGGCGGCAGCCCGGGCACCATCTGCAGCAGGTCGGTGTCGGCCATCGCGAACGGTGTCCCGTTGCGCACCACGACGTCGGAGTCCACTTCGACCGGGATCCGCTCGGCCAGCAGCGGTGCACCGGGAATCTTGGCCACGTACCACTTCGCGGAGTACAGCAGCGCCAGCGGAATGCCCGGGCCGAGCAGCAGCGCGGCCAGGAACACCAGCACGAAGTTCGTCGTGCTGAGCGGTTTGATCAGCGACGCTACGAACGGCATGTCCACAACCTGCGTGTTGTTGGGATTATCAAGCGCCGAGATATGCACCGGCACAGTGCCGTTCAACCCGCCGTGGCCGTCGTGGTCGGTGCGCAGCATGACCTGAAGCTGCGCAGTCTGGCCGGCCGGCACCCTCAGGCAACCCCCGGGTGTGTTGGCCGACGAGGTGATCTGGGTTGTGCCGATGCCGTCGGGTGCGGCGATCACCTTGGCGGCATCGGCGGCGGCGATCCACGCGCATCCGGGCCCGGTGATGCTCAGCGTGCCGTGCGCGCCCTTGGCAGCTTGCACCGTGCCG
>Ga0209217_1000234_pt1 | contig 13924 bp, 24 predicted proteins | sample JacPinW_OM3H0_M2_FD_187957 | JGI IMG/M metagenome (GOLD analysis project Ga0209217, IMG submission 187957) | Forest soil microbial communities from Algoma, Ontario, Canada - Jack Pine, Ontario site 1_JW_OM3H0_M2 (SPAdes) (version 2) | ecosystem: Environmental > Terrestrial > Soil > Boreal...
GTGAAGGATTTGGTCCGGGCCAGACTAGCCGAGCTGGATTAAGAATATCTTTGGCAGATCCACGCTAGCATTGTCTGCGTTCTTTTTTTACATGGTGAACATCCTCGCCTTCGTCACGGCACATCAAGGCAGTCATTATCGCTGTTTTCAGTATTTCCGGCAGCCGTATTCCTTCTGCTCGGAGCATTTTTCAGAGGCTTCAATTTCAGCTGGCCTGAATCCAGCTGGCATCGAGGCACTTAGCCACTCGCTCTCTGTGATGCTCGCTCCTGGAGGTGAGAACCCTTCCATCATGGGACTTGTAAAGTACTGGTGGAGTTGAAGTGCTTGGGCGGCGTCGAGCCACTCGCTCTCTGTGATGCTCGCTCCTGGAGGTGAGAACCCTTCCGTAGGGCACGGCTAGTTCCCTTTTTGCTTCCGACGAAGGATTCGATGTTCTGGATCGGCTTCTCAGCGGAACTCCCATCGGCCGCATCGTTGGTGGTGAGGCGATGAAGTTCGGCTGGCAGCGGCTGAACGCGGAGTACGCCAAGCAGTTTGGTATTGAAACGCCCAACTGGCCGCCTAAGGCGGCTCAAAAGTCGTGAATCGAGGGGATCGCAAAACAATGCACCGACCACGCTCGCGAAGAGGGCCTTGAACGCCGTACTTTGGACCACCCAAGTGTGGTGGGGGCCTTCTTCAGCGTCACCGGCTTCGGCAAAGTTCTCTGTTACAAGCCGGCCCTGTGGAACCAAGCGCTCCATGAAGTGCCTTGGTTTTCCGCGGTGCCGCAAGACCTGTTCATCTTCATCGGGGTCTGTGAGTTTCTTGGAGGCGTCGGCCTGATCCTGCCGGCGATGACCGGAGTCAAACCGAAGCTCACGCCGTTTGCTGGCTTCGGCCTGACGCTGGTCATGATCCTCGCGGCTGTATTTCACATCGTGCGGGGCGAGTACAACTTTGTGCCCATCGATCTGGTGCTGGGAGGGGTCGCCGCGTTCATCGCGTATGGACGGCTGTTGGTGAGGCCCATCGCACCCGCGTCGATCAGCACCTTCCGCGTACTTAAAGGGCTCGCGGTTCTCGGCGCGATGGTCCTCGTCGATTTTGCCCCGGTCTGGTACAAGTTGACACACACTCACTAACTGATGGCTCGGTTTCGCACAGACGGCATGAATGAATGCTCGGCCCACCCTAGTCGATTCGGGTCGACAGACTTCGGCGCTACCTGGTTTCGGCCATCGGTTGGACAAAAAACGAGCGTCCTGAGATGGACAATGATCTTCACGCTGCTGGATTGTCTTCACAGTCACGGACAAGAGTTCGGACCGCCGAAAACCGCAACCGAGAAGCATGGCAACCATGGCGCGGTTGGCGCGTAGAGTCTCGTTCTGAGCTTACATCACTGCCTGTGCAAGGTAGCGTTCAAGGCAGTTCTCCCTAAAAATTCCCAACCCACAACCCAACCCACAGTTTGGTATGTCTTATATGACTTGCGCGGCGACCAAGAAACCCGTAGGCAAGATAGCGTCGACCAACTTGTCCTGTGCCAGGCGGTTGGTCTTCGATGTCGCCTGCAGGTATTTGTTGGTGACGTGAAGGTTGCTGTGCCGCAGGTAGTCGCGGATGGTGAGCTGATGTTCGCCCGTTTCCGCCAGCATGGTTCCGACCGCGCGTGCGATCTACACCCATCCCGCGCTGCAGAGATACGCGATCGACCCTCAGGCGCCGATCCGCATCGTGGTTAGTAACGGCCACGTCGAGCTGGATGGCGTTGTGGATACCGTCATGGACAAGCAGATCACCGGCATGCAGGCCAGTTCCGTTCCCTGTTCAGTGTGCAGAACAATCTCATCGTAGCGAACGCAAAAACGACGTAGTCCAGGCCTGTAGTGGAGTTGTAAGCAGATGAGTATTTGAGGGAGCGAAAATGTTGCGGCCGCCTCTCAGGGACAAGGCAACGCCGAAAGTCGCGATCATGCTGGGGCTGCTGCTTTTGATGTGTAGGCAGCCACGCAGGGTCAGGCCGAATCCACGACCAGCAAACAGAAGGCTCAGCCCGCGGGGACCGGGCAGATCCGAATTCCAAATCGGGCACCGGCCCCGTTATTCAAAGGCAAGCAAGGCAAACAGAAAACCGAAATCATGTTCGATCCTGCCACGCGAATGGTGACCTTGAAATTGCTGGTGCAGGATCCCAGTGGATACTTCATTCCCAACATACGGCGGGACAATTTCGTTGTTTACGAGAATGGCGTGCGGCAGCAAAACGTGACCTCTGAAATTGAACACGCTCCTGTCTCATTGGCGATGCTCCTGGAATTCGGTGGGCGTGGTCGGGGATTCAACCAGGAACTCAGTCAGGAAGTGTCAAGAGCAGCGGAGCAGCTCCTGGAAGAGCTTGGCAGAGAGGACAAGATTGCGATCTGGAAATATAGCGACGATGTCGAAAAGCTGGCTGACTTCTGGTTAGACCACGAACGCAACGCCTTGCTTCGCTGTTGCTGAATCTCGATAGTCCAGAACTGTCAGAGACAAACCTCTACGACGCGATTATCTTCACAACCGCACAGATCCAGCCGGTAACGGGCCGCAAGGCAATCATCCTGATTTCGTCGGGCATTGATACCTTCAATAAGACCAACTATCAGGATGTCTTGCAGACGGTTCGAGACGCCGGCACCCCGATTTATGGCCTCGCTCTTTCGCGCGTTCTGCACCAAATTGCCGACATGGAGTATCGCCCCGGTCCGGTGGCGAAGACTGACTGGACAAGGGCGGAGAGAGAACTCCAGGAAATCGCCACGACGTCCGGGGGCCGCTCTTACGCCCCCGAGAACACGATCAATCTCTCGCCGATCTATGACGACATGATGGAAAACCTCAGAGTGCGGTACGTGATTGCGTACCGGTCTTCCAACGATCTCGACCCGAATTCTCCACGGTCGGTGCGGGTCGCGCTCCTTACAAATTATTGATACGAACGGCAAAACAATCGCTGCGAACGTGATCGTCGAGGACACCTATACACCGAGCAAACTGTCAGGTTTCTGCTGGCCTTGTCGCTGACGGCCTGCATTCAAAACAGATTAGAGTCACTGAGCGCACAGACAGATACGTCGATAAACAGGGTCGCCAAGTGTCGGATACGTGGCATGAGGGCCTGTCATACGACCACGACGAAGTGGTTTTAGTCCGGACCCACAGCGGTCACAAATGCGAGTTGCGGCCTGCGTCCGTTGAGAAGCCACGAGTGTGTCGTTGCAAGAGATGACATGATGAAAGCCCCCGCCTCCATGCCCCCTCAGCGATTTGACCCTGTAATGATGGAGACGGACGGAAAGTCTACCTCTACGTCAGCAAGGAAGACTAGTTGCCATGTGTCTCCTACGAACTATGCCGCTTTCTTCCCCACCTTCAACTTCGCCCACCTTGCCCGTTGAGCCGCTGCAATTTTACGACGAACCGATGCTGACATCGTTCGCTTACGTGTGATTGGAACAACCTTCTGGCTTCTGAACTTGGCCCAGCGTGCTCTCTGTGCGGCTGCAATCTTAGCTCGGGCTCTGACCGACAGACGCCTGCGTCTCGGGCTTCCAGTCCCTCCATAAACGCCGACAAAAGCTGCGATTGCAGCATTCAGTCCTGACAATTGTCGCTCTACTCGGTCACGTTCCTTTTTCAACTGCTTCACAATCCCAGACAAGTTCATGCGAATCCTCCGAGGGTTGGCATTGTAGCAGCACAAAGCGAAAGTTGTATGATGCCCGCGTGGACGAGCCGCAAGCGGGTGCTGACAATCGCTGGCAGGATTTTAGATGTCTATCGCGAGAACGTCACGTACAGTCCGACTCTGAATGCCGATTCTGGATGCCCACAGTGAAGCGACGTTGACCGTGCTGTCACGTTTGTGGGCTTGGACGGGTCGTTGGGTGTCCAAACCGTTCGACCCCGTCCGTTCATTGAGCAAGGCGTATTCTGCATAAATGGAACTGGAAGAGCAAAGAGCTGCTGAAAACATCCGTAAGATAGCGAAGCGGGAGGGATTCACTGCGGAGCCCACAGTAGAGGAATTTCCTTTCCCCGCTGTTGGCTACGTGGAAGGACGACCGACACCTAGCGACTATCATTTGTTTCGCCAGTTCATCTTTAAGCAAGGCGAGATAACCGCCGTGTTCCGACTGTATAGAAATTCTGAGGGCTATCTCAGAGCCAGAAGACTTCTGGATGACGGTACGGAAGTGAGACTTTCTTAGCTCGGTGCAGACTTCGTTCAGAAGGTTAAGCTTTGGGGTTAAGCTTTGGTCGTGCTGTCTGACGGCTTGCTCTAAATCTCCAAGAACTCAGTGCCGCATCTCTCAAGCTATTCGCTCAGGTTCGGTATATCAAACCGCTTCTGTTGCAGGTCGAGCACATCCAACAGAAATTATATGTGCATTTTGCAGCGCGTCGTCCGCCAAATCCCGTTGAGCGGAGGAGTCGAATATGATTTCGCCGCCAGCCTACCCGAGAGTGACCCCACGGTAGGGTGAGCGTGCATCAGCGGAACGTAATACGCTCTGATAATCAAAGGTGCAAGCGTGCCTGCCAGTCAACTGTGATTGCATCACGACAGAGTAATCGTCATTTCGACCCAGTTGCTACGAACCGATGCCGCTGATGAGACATGGGCATACCCCATGGTCTATTTCGACCTCTGGCACCTGTGGGAACTGACCCTTGTGATCGGCGGAAAGCACTATCTCTGCATCTCTTCTGACCTGCAATACGTATTTGCTTCCCGGTACTGAGATGCGGCGAGCCAGTGTGTCCGTCGACTCTGTACAAGCCCACTAAATCCTTTTCTGCGGGCTGATCCTTCAAGAATCCATCCGCCCACGGGTCGTATTGGCAACCAATCAAGCAGGAGCACAGACACCATAAGCCGACCACTCTGAGTCTGCGGTTCGGCAATATCCGTTTTTGCATGCCGAGCTGATACAGAGTGGAGCCTTTGATTTGCACTCCGCCCAGATGGTTGGCGACAAATCGCCTCTCTAACAATGTCGCCCCCTGTCAAGCACTTTTCGAGCTCACTGCGGCATGCACTCGGAGAAGAGCGCCATTTCGCTCTTGTGGAATAAGTGCCATACCCAAACCAAGGCTCGCTCGTAATCGCTTCAGGTCAGGAATCTCGATCCGACCCATGCATCTCTTCGGTCACAACATCGATCATGATTACTACTTCGAACTCCCCCGTGAAGAGGAGCGGGATGCCCAATCAATTACTCGGTGTTCAATGGCACACCATGGCGATTTCCGATTGCGTTGCAGAGTCTTAAGCTGGCAAGAGCTGGCGAAGCCGCTCGCAAGAACTTTGCGGGGATTTCTGGCAGAGAGGTACGGGATCATCTGAAGCCGCCCTGTTCGATGGTCGCCCGATAGCGGAAGATCCGAAGCTCCTGAGTCAGATGGCATGAAGTAATTTGCCCCCAAAGTGCAGGATTCTGCGATTGCACTTTTGCGTCGGTCTCCCAACCCCAATAGTGTCACGGCGTCCGATCACGTACCTCAGTGGCATCAAACGTGCCTTGCCACTCTCAGGCACGTAGCGGTGACTCGTGCCAACCTCCCCTCCGATCTTCCCGGAGGTCGCTTTGTGCGTCGTGAAGACCTGCTGAAACCCGATGTAATGAGCGCACTCATACTCGTGGGTTTCGGCGCGTTAATCTTCGTCATCTTGTTGCTGATCCTTGTCGCAGCATGGACGCAAGCCCCGTCACTGGTTTGAACTGAAGCCCGCGCTTTTCACGATGAGGCCAGCGATTTAGCTGGCATTCTCGCGCTTGCATTTGTGTTCAGTGAATTGGACCCGGAGACTCTCCTGCGCATTGGCGATCCTCTTCAGGGCGGCCATAGGAACGCTAAATAGCCGATCACAGAAAGTGCAGACTGCGACGACGGGGGTCGTGCCCAGCCACTTGACGACTCGAAGATTACCCTTCTGCATCTTGTTGGGCATACTCGACGAACCAGTCAAAACAGTTGGGCCTGAGCAGGCGAGGTATGGTTCACCCGCTAGACTGACACCGCCCTGAAGGAAAACTGATGCCTCCCACTGTTGCCAACGGCAAGATCTGCTACATCGAGATGCCCGCGACTGACATTGCGCGTTCTTCGGACTTCTACAAACGGGTTTTCGGATGGAACATCCGCAAACGGGGTGATGGCAGCACTTCCTTTGACGACACGACCGGCGAAGTAAGCGGCACCTGGGTATGCGGACGCCCGCCCGGCGCAAAGCCTGGCCTTCTGTTTTACGTCATGGTCGACAGCGTGGCCAAGACTCTTGACGACATCGTCGCCAATGGAGGCGAGATCGTGCAGCCCATCGGCGCGGACGCGCCCGAGATCACTGCGAGATTCCGCGATCCAGCAGGAAACGTGATCGGCCTCTACCAGCAACCTGCTTGATCCAGCAATCAGAGGTCGGGGGGGTTGGTAGGCCGACCTCGTGAAAGGCACCGATGTTTTCGGCGCAGCTTGCCGACAACTCGTTCAGAATCGCCATGTCCGCTGCGGATCTAAGGGCGGAGCTAGGTTCGAGTGTCGAGGTGGAAGGGCTTTTGGTATCGCTCGACCGGATAGCCCTTCGCTTTCCAGCCCGCCAGTCCACCTTTGAGAAATTTGATCCGCGAGAAATGCATGGCCTGACCTCGATGCGAGATGTCACGGCTGGTTTTATCACTCGGGCAGGTACAGTAAACGACCGAGTCCTTCTCTTTTGGGATAAGTGTTGGATTTTCAAGCAGGTCTTTTGGGGGAATCCTCGTTGCGCCGACGATGATTTCAGGATCGGCTAACAGGTCCAGCGGCTGGCGAACGTCAAAGAGGAGAACCTCTTGCTTTGACGCCAGCAACGCATGGAGGGCCTCCGGTGTGATGCTGTGCTGCTCTATCTCATTCTGGTCTCTTGCACGTTTGATCCAAATTGCGATCAGCAGACACAACCCCCCAACGCAAACGGTAGTCAGAGTCAGAGACATCCCCTTTCCTCCTCAACACTCCCTAATACCAGATTCCGCAGAGGCTTGAGAGGATTCTTCGGGTGCATCCACTGCTTAAAAACCCTTGTCGCCAGTGAACACCCACTCGGCAGTTATATGCCGTTCTAGGGGCGGATCGACATGCTTCTGTTGGGCGACAATTCGCCAGAACCTCGTTTTTCGCAGCCCAGAAGGGCGTTTGAACTAAGCCGCTAGCGCGGCGGACGCTACCGCGTAGCGTTGCCGCCTGAGCATTGACGGCCACACGATTCACTGCGATGCAGAGCAGAATGAAGATCTTTTCTGGGCCTGCGTGGTGCGGGAGCGAATTTCGGAATCGTCACGGAATTCGAATACCGTGTGCACCCAGTAGGACAAGTGTTGGGCGGCATGATCCTGTACCCTCTGGCAGAGGAGATTCTGCGCTTCTTCGACGAATTCTCGAATAGGGCATCCGACCAGTTGACGACGGTGGGCGTGGTATTGACAGGTCCAAACGGAAGCCCGCATTTGGGATAGTCGTTTGCTAGTGCGGATTCGGTCGATGACGGAGAGAAAGCGCTAAGGCCACCGAGAAGTTTTGCGGCGCCGCTTGCCGACTTCATTGCACAGAGGCGGTACGTGGAAATGCGGACCATCCTCGACCAAGCGTGGCCATCGGGGCGACACTACTCCAACAAAGCGCATAACATCCGCAGGCTCGGCGACGGAGCGATCCAGACCGTTCTGCGATACTCCGCTGTGCTTCCCACAACTCTCACCAATATCGCTTTCCAACAATTGCATGGCGCTGCGAGCCGGGTTGCAGCTAGTGAGACAGCTTTCCCACATCGGTACGTCAATTCGGCCGCCCTGGTGAGACTTGTCCCGATAAGTCGGCTTTGCTGTAGTCAACTTACGAGTCGGCCATCACCCTGAAGGAACCCTTTGAAATTTCCTAGGCTAACTTCCCAGATCCGGCCGTCTGGCCCGGAATAGTTTGCCTGTCATTCAGAAATCCCCACGCTTCCAGTTCATCCAGCACTTACTTGGCTTTGCGACTGCGAGGGTCTGGCGGAGGATCAACATACTGTGTTGAAGAGGGGCCGAAGCCGGTGATCTGGACCACAACATCTTCCTCGCCGGTTTCTGCAAAGTGGGGCTGCCCGGGTGGTTCGGTGTAGAAGCTGCTTGGGGGCAGAGCTTTCAGTTTCGTCTCATCGAACTTCTCCCCGTACCCTATATGCCAGGTTCCGGAGATCACGGTCGCTACCCGGTCATCGCGATGGGAGTGCGCTGCGATCTGTGTGTGCGCGGGCACGCGAAGCATGATCGTGTATACACCTGCCTGGTCCGGGTCACCTTTGAGTACCACAGTTTCGATTCCGCCAACCCCGGAACTGCCGGTACCCGGATTGCCATGTTGGGGGAACTTGTACCCGGCCAGAGTAAGGCGCTCTTCCCCGAGCGGAGAATCGAGGAATTTACGAATCAAGGCCACTGTATACACGGGACGCTCTTCCATCAGCCAATGCCCGGAGCCCGCGACGAGCGCCTCTTCGGACCGAACGATTTCTCTCCGCCGACAGCCAGTACAGGCGTCGTCAGCTTCACCTGCTCGAAGACTTTGTTGTCGGCCGCGTCCTGAGAAAATGCCGTAAACTGTGCGAACCCTGCCCGCATTCCCCCAGGCTGCGCGTAAGTGGCCGCAAAGAAATTTCTGGTGGCCTCATCTGGCTTGGAGGGATCCGCGGTGAAATCATTCCATATAGGATCAAAGTAGATACGCTCACGACCTTGCACGAGCCGTTCGGCATCCGGCCCATGAAAATTGAAATGCCAAACTCCGGGGTTCTGGAGAATCTCAGGCCAAGGTTCGATTCCGGGAATCGGCGCGTCCATTACAACCCTTGTCGTACCCACCCTCGGGCTTTGATGATTTCCCTATTCCACGAAGATCGGGCACGACGACCGTGTGATCCTGCATAAGATCTGCCGCCAGCGGCGCCCACGAATCGCTGTTTTCCGCATATCCATGAACGAGCACAACCACGGGACCCCTTCCTCCCCAGCGCACAAAGATGTCGGCTTTTTCCGGGCTGTGAACAGTCTTTGCCTGAAAGCTGGAGGGCAGAGACGGTTGAGCAGGACTGAAGGTCGCTACGACGGCAAAAACGGCGACGGCAAGAAACGTCGAATCATGATTCCTCCGCAGGTGAGCGTTCAGTTTCAACGCGTATTCGGACTGCGTTGTGCACGTACATAATAGACCGAATTGTCATGTCTATCTGCGCAGGCCTGTCTCTGGCTGAGCAGAGTCCGGGTTGATACCGATGATCCCACTACCGCGTCCGGGGACCGAAGGATCGTTATTATCAACGCCGTCGAGTAGAAAATTGTTGTTGCGGTCTCAGGAGCCATTTACCGCGAACCCGTTGCTGCCATTGTTGGGCTGGATCACTCCCGGAGATAGCAGAACCAACTAGTAAGGATTGCGCGTTAGTAGCGGCAGATCACTCATTGTCTTGCTGTCGACTAGGGTACTGAGTTGGGTCGATTCGAGTTCAATCGGCCCAACCGCTGCACCGCTGACCTCTATGGCTTCCTGCACGGAACCTACAGAAAGCGTGGCATTCAGAACCAAAGCCTGTGCCACCGTTAATGGTGTGTTTTCAATCTTCACGGTGCTGAAACCTTCCTTTTCGAGAGTCACGCTATACACACCCGGACCAGATTCGTGACCGAATAAAACCCCGATGCATTTGTGGCTACCGTGCGAGCGAGATTGGTGGCTTGGTTGGTTACCGCCACTTTAGCACTTGTACCACTGCCCCGCTGGGGTCGGTTGCGATGCCTGGGATGGAACCGGTGTTTTGAGCAAAAAGCAGAAGCGGCAACATTACACAAAGCAGCAAGAAGGTGGGCGTGAGCGCTTTCAGAGATCACTCCCTATCCCTACGAGCGCTTGAGTCGAGCTCCAAATCTCGGAGTGCGCTCCCGCCACGCCACAATCAGCCTGCAGCTCACGCCCAGCATTTCAGGAAATTTGAAGGCTGTTCTCTGAGTATGGCCCACGCAGGCATACGGTCTCCCAACCCCTACGCCATTGAGTAGCTATGCAATTTTGGCCTAGGCAGATGCAGCACGGGCCTGTGGCTTTTTCTTGATGCTGAAGCTCTTGAGCAGCTTCTTGACCCCGAAAAAGATGGCAAACAAGACCAAGGCTGCACCAAAACCCAACATCGCTCCCTGCTGGACACCCTCTGCCTGTGCTTTCACTTCCGCTAATGGAGCAGCAGAATTCTGAGCTTGCAGCTGCTGCTGCAGGTTCTGAATCCGCTCTTGCTGCAACAGGTCTCTGTTTCGTTGTTGCACAGCTTGGTTGTAGTTGTTGATGGCAACATCACACCGTGAGCCGTTGTAGAAAGGGATGCAACTTGGCTTTGCTGGCAAAGGCGTGAGTTGAGTTTCTGTCTGAACTTGCATGGCGTCGACTCCTAATTCGGGAGTTTAGCCCGCAAAGCGTGCAGACCGATCATTACGATGGTCACTAGAAGATGGAAAGAAACATCCCTGCCACCTGTAACCGCCGGTTTCCTTTTGGCGGCCAACGGCCATCCATAACATCGATCTGGAAGGTTACAAAATCGCCGGGCGAATGGGGGATTTTTCAACCGGCTGCTGCAGGTCGAAACTCCATGCCAGGCAAGAATATCGCCCCACACTGCTGAGCTGGCTGGAATGTCGCAATCCCAGAGGATACCGTCCCGGCGGGCTACTGCACTGAACTGGCGACAGTGGAAAAGGCGTTGTTGGCGTTGGAGCCGACCAAGCGTATCGTTCCGACCACAAGCACCAGAATCACCGCCAGCATCACCGCGTACTCGGCAATGTCTTGTCCCTGGTCCTCAAACCACATCCTCTTGATCAACTCGTTCATACTGCCTCCAGCCCCCAACTCTCTCGACCAGGAACTCATCATGAAGCATGGTGGGTCGACTGTCAATGCTTTCGCTGTGGATATTGAGTGCGTTTTTTTCCCCGCACTCCTGGACGGCGGTAGAGTCCACGAAGTGCTTGATGGGCTTGGGTTTTGGAGGGTCGCAAGGCAGTCACGTGCGCGGTACAGTAACCGGTTACCGCCCCGAAGTTTCAGGCAAGCGCGAAAGAAAATTTAGCGGAGTAGCTCTGCCGCTGAGCGGGAAGCATACTCGAGAACTCGTCCGGGCAGGATTCCCAGATAGAGTGTGGCGGCCACGCTGATGGCCAGCGCGGCGCCCAGAGCCGCAGGAATCGGAGTCATGGGAGCATCTTCCCGCGCGTCACGCATGTACATCACCACGATGATGCGCAGATAGTAGTAGGCCCCGACCGCGCTGTTCACTACGCCGATGATCGTGAGTCCAACCAGACTCGCCTGCAATGCTGCGCTGAATACGTAGAACTTGGCAAAGAAGCCGCCGGTCATCGGCATTCCGATCAGCGAAAGCAAGAAAATGGTTAGCGTGGCAGCGAGCAGCGGAGACCGGCGTCCCAGCCCCGCGTAATCGTCCAGCGTGACAAATCGTTCTCCCCGGCCTGCGAAGTGGCTGACCACGGCAAACGCACCCACATTCATAGCGGCGTAAGAAGCTGCGTAAAACATGGCGGTGGGGATCCCGTTGTCCGGCAGGGCGGCAAAGCCCACCAGCAGGTAGCCAGCGTGCGCGATGGAAGAGTAGCCCAGCAACCGCTTGACGTTCTGCTGCACCAGCGCTCCCAGATTTCCCAAGGTCATGGAAAGCGCCGCCGCCACCCAGATCAGCCAAAGGCGTCCGGGCGCGTTGAACTCAAACATGATGCGCAGTAGCACCGCGAACACCGCCGCCTTAGGTGCGGTCGACATGAATCCCGCCACCGGCGCGGGGGCGCCTTCGTACACATCGGGTGTCCATACGTGAAAAGGCGCCGCGGCCACTTTGAAACCCAATCCCACGAACATGAGCGCGATTCCCGCGTAGGCCAGCACGGGTATCGGGCCCGACCTCAGCGCTTCAGCGATGATGCGAATGCTGGTTGAGCCGACTGCGCCGAACATGAGCGCGATTCCGTAGAGGAAGAAGGCGGTGGCAAAGGAACCAAGCAAAAAATATTTCAGCGAGGCTTCGCTGCTGATGGCGGCTCTCCGGCGGAATCCGGCCAAAATGTAGGTCGAAATCGAAGAGATCTCCAGGGCGATAAAGATCAACACCAGTTCGACCGCGGACGACATCAGGCACATGCCCACCGCGCCAAAAAGAATCAGGGCGTAATATTCGCCTGCCCGGATCTGCTGCACTTCCATGTACTCGTAGGAAGTGAGGATGACGACTGCCGTTACCGTTGTGATCAGGAAGTGAAAGAACGTGCTGAAACTGTCCACGTTGACCATGCCCCAGAAACCCAAGCCCGGATACCGTGACTGGCAGAGCGTCGCCGCAATCGCAGCGACGGATCCGATGAGGCCAATGATGCCGAGCAGTCTCTGGCTGCCGCGTTCGTCCAGCAGCGGGTCGAGCACCATGATCAACATGCCGAACAGGGAAAGCACGATCTCGGGCAGAATCCGGATGTATTCAGCCCCTTGCGGCAATGCATGAGCCATTTCCGCGGTGTTCACGGGCCGACCACCTTGCTGGCCAACTGCTCAAGCGGCGCAAAGGCCGCGCGCACGGCGGGGTCAATCGCATTCAGCCAGAGCAGCGGGGCCACGCCCATCACCAGCGCAGCGGCCGCCGCGGGCAGCAGCGCAATGCGCTCCCGGACATCCAGGTCGGGCAGCGTCTGGTTCACTTCATGGGTAAGCTTGCCAAAGAACACCCGCTGATACATCCACAGCAGGTATCCAGCGCTCCAGATCACCCCGGTCGCTCCCAGGATTCCGTAAACCGGGCGCGCCTGAAAGGCTCCGCTCAGCACCAGAAATTCCCCGATGAAGCCGTTCAGCAGGGGCAGGCCCACGGACGCCAGCACCGCAAACAGGAAGAACGCTGCGTACAACGGCATGGGACCGGCGAGCCCGCCAAATTCGGAGATCTCAAAGGTATGACGGCGCTCATACAGGATGCCGGCCAGCATGAACAGCGCGCCGGTGGAAATGCCATGCGCCAGCATCACGAAAGTTGCGCCGTCCAGACCCGCAGTGGTGAAGCTGAAGATCCCCAGCACCACAAAGCCGAGGTGGCTGATCGAGGAATACGCGATCAGCTTCTTCATGTTGGGCTGCACCAGGGCCACGAGCGCGCCGTAGATGATCCCGATCAGCGCCAGAATCATCACCCACCAGGCATTCGCCCGCGACTGTTCGGGAAACAAACCCAGGTTGAAGCGCAACATGCCGTATGTACCCATCTTCAGCAGGACACCCGCCAGCAGCACCGACCCCGCGGTGGGTGCCTCCACGTGTGCATCGGGTAACCAGGTATGAAAAGGAAAAAGCGGGACCTTGACCGCAAATGCGATGAAGAACCCCAGGAACAGCCACTGCGCCGCGCCCCCGAAACCCGCCACCTGTCCGCTGCGGATCGCGTTCTGCAGGGTCACGAAATCGAAGCTCATGACCTTGGCGTAAAGCCAGAGAATCGCCGTCAGCATGAATACGGAGGCGATCATGGTGTACATGAAGAATTTAATGGCTGCGTACACTTTCCGACCGTGGCCATACATTCCGATCAACAACGCCATCGGAATCAGCGTGGCTTCCCAGAAGAAATAAAACACAAACAGGTCCAGGGAAATAAACACACCAATCAACGCAGTTTCCATCACCAGCAGCAGGAAGAAGAATTCCTTTACCCGCTCGTGGATCGATTTCCAGGAAATCAGCACGCACAGCGGCGTAAGAAACGCCGTGAGCACCACCAGCCACATGGAGATTCCGTCCACCCCGATGTGGTAGTGAATATTCGGCGTCGGAATCC
>Ga0209217_1000235_pt1 | contig 13902 bp, 10 predicted proteins | sample JacPinW_OM3H0_M2_FD_187957 | JGI IMG/M metagenome (GOLD analysis project Ga0209217, IMG submission 187957) | Forest soil microbial communities from Algoma, Ontario, Canada - Jack Pine, Ontario site 1_JW_OM3H0_M2 (SPAdes) (version 2) | ecosystem: Environmental > Terrestrial > Soil > Boreal...
GGCGGGAAGACGAGCGGCGGCAAACACCGTGGTGCGGCGGCGCGCGAGCCTTTCCTCGGCCAGTGAGACCGCGGAAATCATCCGCTCATAGGCCTCCTTGGCGCTGTCCCCGAAGGTAAAGATGCCGTGCTTCAACAGCACGAGCCCTTCGACCGCCGGGTCGTCCTCGAAGATTTCGGCCGCCTTCTTGGCGAGCTGGAAACCCGGCATGATGTAGGGCACGAGCCCCATCCGCGCGCCGTAGAGATCGGCGCAGCGCTCGGCCGCGTCGGGCTGGTCGGCTATGGCCAGGACTGCCGTCGAGTGAGTGTGATCGACAAATTTGTGCGGGAGGAAGGCGTGCAGCAATGTCTCGACCGACGGGTTCGGCGCACCGGGATCGATCAGGTTCGCGCGCTGCACTCGCACCATCTCCTCGTCCGAAAGAGACGAGCGGGCCCGCAATTTGCGCAGCGGGGCGAGCCGGGCGGCGGGAAGCCCAGCAGGCTCGATTGCCGCCATGTCCCAGCCGCTCCCCTTGACGCACAGCACTTCGACCTCCTCGTCGAGAAGATCCCTTACGACGGTCTTGACGGAAGTGTTGCCACCGCCGTGCAACACGAGCCTCGGCTCGCCGCCCAAAAGGCGGGAGGTATAGACGCGCAAGGCGAGATCGCGCCCCACACCTTGCTCGGCGTAGCGTTCGACCAGGCGCTCGGCATCGACATCCGACCACAGGCTCTGCATATTCGGACCTCCCGTCACACCTCGGCGGGCGCGTAGCGCTCCTTTTTGAAGAGCCCGCGCTGGAAGTCTAGATAAGCCTCCTTGGTCATCGCCGGCTCGAAGCTCGCGAGGATTTCCCTCGCCGGCGCGGCATCGCCGTGGAGCAGGTCGATCGCGGTCATCGCCAAGAGCTTGGCCGGGGTCAGATAACCGTGCTGCGGCTCGTTGATCCGCCAATCCGCACCATGGGCCTTGCCTTCGGCGGCGACGACATAAGGGTGGATCACCGGCATCATATGGGCGAGGTCGCCCATATCGGTCGACCCGGTGCGATGCCCGCCAATCTGAAACTCGCCTGGTCCGAACAGCGCCTCAATGTTGCCGCCGAAGATCTCCCCCATGCGCCGGTCGTTGCGCTGCGGCAGATAGCCGGGGATCGTGTGGATCTCGACCTCGGCGCCCATCGCCATCGCTCCTGCGCGCAGGCAGCGGTCGACCTTGCGGTTGGCGTCGAGGATCGCCTCGAGCGAGCCGCCGCGCACGAAGGTCTCCATCGTCACCTCCGCCGGCACAACGCTGACCGCATCGCCGCCCTTGGTGATGATCGGGTGGATGCGGATCGTATCCTTCTCCCAGAAGGTTTCGCGATGCGCGGCGATCGCGTTCATCGCGATCACTGCCGCGTTCAACGCATTGATCCCGAGCTGCGGGAGGCTCCCGGCATGCGCCGCCTTGCCAAGAAAGCGGATCTGCTTGACCAAGGCACCGTTCGAGGACTCGGCGAGGATCGACCGCGTCTTCTGCCCGTCGCGCGAGCCGGTGTGGATCATCATCGCCATATCGACATCGTCAAAATGGCCCTTGGCGACGAGCTCCGGCTTGCCGAGCATGAACTCGATCTCGCCTTTGGCGACGCGCGCCATGCGTTCCCCGACGTCGATGAACTCCTCGGCCGGCACCGCGAAAAAGACGATCTCGCCGGCGAGGTGCTCGGCGGCTTTGGCACCGCTGAGGCCAATCGCCGCGCCGAGCATGCCGGCAATCTGGGCATTGTGGCCGCAACTGTGCGCCGCTCCAGTGGTCGGATCGGCCAACGGATGTTCCGAGGTGCGCAAACTGTCGAGTTCACCGATAAAGGCAAACCGCGGCCCGGGGGAGCGGCCGGCGAGCCGGCCCTTGACACCGGTAAGGGCGAGGCCGGAGCGCGGCTCGAGCCCCAATGCCGACATGCGCTGTGCAACGAGGGCAGCGGTTTTTACCTCGTTGAAGCCGGTCTCCGGGTTGCGCAGGATCGTCTCGCCGAGATCGATGATCGTGTCGGCATGGCGATCGATCGCCTCGCAGACCGCGCGCTTCCGTTCATCCTTGCTGCTCATCTCAACTCCCGACGTTCAGCTCGCGGGAGAGTATCCGGGCAAAAAGGCTACGGCGCAACGATCGCGGCGCAACAGCACCAAACCGACCCGGCCCGGCCCGGCCCGGCATCGAATGGTCACCCTGCGGATGATGAAAAGGATACAGAGTTCTCAAGTCGGTTACGAATTGCAGAATTTCTAATAAATATAAAATTTTATCTATTGATTAATACTTGACGTGAAGATTAACATTTACCTTCTTTTGATTTGACATTTTTTCGAACAACGTTAAAAATCGATCAACGTCTTAACAAGTGTTAACGCTAAAAACCCCGTTCATCGCGAAATGATATGTTTTTGTCAGGATGTATCCGATGACGCTGATCTATCCGAACATCGTCCCCGAGAACAACCTCCGACTACCGGATGCCCTGACCATCAAGCACGGCCCAGCACGCCTGCTCGCCCATTTTGTCCTGGAGGGAGACAAGGCGGCGCGGCGCAAGGGGATCCGCTTGCGCCTTCGATATGATTTCCCGGAACTCCTATACTTCAATAAGCAACAAATTGCCCATGGTAACTGGTATCGCCTGCCAGACAACTTTAATCCTGAGTACTCGGATTTACTCCCCGAGAATTCCTACTGGATCTCTGGTGAGAATGAGAACGGTGAGATTGTGTTGACCCAGGCAGGTCGGATTTATTATTGGCCGGAATCGACCTTGGAACAGGAAGCCCGCATGATGTTTTACGCGGGTAAGGACACGGGCCAACGTTGTGTCATCACCGCGGCGGCTGCGAAGTCGATAACCGGGGTCGTCTTCTGCGCCGGTTCGCATTGGATTCGCCCAGATTTACGTGGCCAGCAGTTCTCGCATCTGCTGGCGCGGCTCGGAAGGGCGTATGCGGTGTCTCGTTGGCCGGTTGACTGGGGGGTCGCATTGATCTCCCCCGTTCTTGTGGAGAAAGGAGTTGCCGCGGGTTACGGATACAAGCACGGCAGCCGTAGCATCTTTTTTCCCGCGTCACCCTGGGGTGATGTCGAGTTTGTCGTCTCTTATTTGACTGCTCCTGAGGCCTACGCCGACTTCGCTGATTTCCTAGACCCAAAGCTCACTACCTCGGAAGTCGAAGGTTCGGATAGCGATTCGAGATCGGCATCAGCGTCGATATGGGTTGACGAAAGGGTCACAAGGATTTCATCGGACTGAGTCTTCCACGGCAGCAACAATCTCTCGTAGCGCAACTGAGTCGCTACCGTCTCGGGCCGCCGTTGGATTGCGGCGGTAACATAATCGTACCGGGGCTCTCCTGTTCTCGCCACGTTCTTGTAGTACTGAGAGAGCCAAATTCCGTAGTCCTTGTCTGGAAAATTCTCTAGTTTGTCGCCGATTGCCCGAAAGCGATATTCGCTGTCGAGCCAATTGGCGTGGCCGTCGCCGATGAAGCGGAATACCGGTTCTGATTTGCCCGGGGTCACGCCAGCGATCATCAAACGCGAAAGAAGACCGTGCTTGATCGCGAAGGAAATCACGGTCGGATCGAAATGACCGAACGACGCCCGCCACTTTTGCGCCATTAGCCGGAGAGGATTTTCTTCGCTTTCAAACAAGGTTCCGAAATGCCGTGGTTCAACCAGGAATTGTTCTTTTGGCGTTGGCGCAAATTTCGGGGCACACAATTCCGACAATCGGGAGACAGCGTGCTCCGCCGACGAAAAAATTTCAGATTTCCATGACAAGTCAAAGAACTTAACACGGAACAATTTGGCCTTGTTGGAAATGATCTGCTGCTGTACTGCCAGCAGCGCCGCAAGCTCAACGTTGTGCGGATGCAGCTCGATCTCGATCAGCGAGTCGTCAAAGAGCTGAAACCTGACGAAGCCGAGGTTCTTCACCGCGAACAGCGCCGCGTCGTAATCCGGATCGGGATCGCCCAGCGCCGCCAGAAACTCGGCGCTGTCCTCGAGCACCCACCGCCCGTCGGACGTGACCAACATGGTAAGGCGTTTCACGAAAGCCCTCGCAAGATTAAATCTCAAATGTTCTACACCCGCGTCGGCGATGGTAGCCGCTAGGTGTTAAGGGGATGTGAACTGGCGAATGGTTTCTCAAATGCGACGATCCTCGATTAGCAAGATCAGAAAGCATCAGATTTTATCTTGTTTTCTATTAATTGTCGTCGAAAAAACATTGACCATTTGAGTGTCTTCTGACGTGAGATAGACGATCTGCTGACTTCCTGCATCTAGCCTACCCAGATCTAGTGCGTAAGATCGCGCGACATCCGGTCGACGCCCCAGTCTCGGCCGGGTGGTCGCAGCAGGGTGCCCCGAGCCGACCCCTGTCAGGTACGCGAACGGTTCGTGTGATAGGACTGGATGACCGTCGAAGCCACCATTCTCCCGAGCTCGGGCCGAAGACAGGTAGCCGTGGCGCTGATGATCGCCACCGCGATGCAGGCCTTCGACAGCACGATCGCAAACGTCGCTTTGCCTCAGCTCGAACAAAGTCTGGGTGGCGGGCTCGATCTCGGCTCCTGGGTCATGACGAGCTATCTCTGCGCCTCCGCCGTGATGGCCACGCTGACCGGATGGTTCCGTCGGCGCTTTGGAGCGCGGCAAGCCTTCACCGGCGCCATTGCTCTCTTTGTCATCGCCTCGCTGCTCTGCTCGATTGCACCATCGCCAACCGCATTGATCCAGTTCCGCCTGGTCCAAGGCGCTGCCGCAGGCATCATCCAGCCGTTGGCGCAGGCAACCCTTCTCGACATCTACCCCAAACGACAGCACGGCCGCATGCTGGCGATATGGGGAGCGACGATCATGGCCGGCCCGATCATGGGTCCGGTGCTTGGCGGCGTCATCACCGACTTCGCCTCGTGGCGCTGGATCTTCGTCCTGAACTTGCCCCTCGGGGCGATCGCAATGGCAGGGCTGGGGCAGGTGCCGGCGACTGGCGAATTGAGCCGCGAAACGCGCATCGACGGGCTGGGGATTCTGCTGCTGGTTATCGGCGTCGGATCGCTTCAACTGTCCCTCGAACGCAGCATCGGCCAGACATGGCCTCCCTCGAGAGAGATAATGGTTGAAGCCGCTATCGCCGTCCTCGCCTTGTCGGCCATTGCGGTCAGAAGCATCCGCACGCAGTTCTCGTTGTTCAGATTTGAGGTGTTTCGAAATATTAATTTTGCGACCTCGGTATTTTACAATTTCATGGTGGGGGCATTGGTCTTTACGACAATCGTCTTTCTCCCGTCACTGAGCGAAGGCCCCTTAGGGTATGACGCGACCCGGGCTGGTCTGGTCATTTCCCCTCGCGGCATCGGCACGATGGCGACGATGCTCGCTGTCGGGTACCTGATCGACAAGATCGATCATCGAGCGCTGCTTGTTACCGGGATGGCGATCACGGCAGGCGCGTTCGAGCTGATGTCGCAAATGCCGCGCGATGGAAGCGCAATCTGGTTGGCCGGAGCAAGTGCTGTCCAAGGCATCGGCGTCGGGTTATTGTTCACGCCCCTCAGCACCCTCGCGTTCTCGACCCTCACAGCCGAGCTGCGCACCGATGCTGCGGGGGTCTACAGTCTCGTGCGCCAGCTCGGCTGCGCGACCGGCGTGGCCGGGATGACAGCTCTGCTGCAGGCGAAGATCCAGCATGGCTTTGCGGCGATCGCCGATCACGCCCCGATCGGCGGTGGGCCTTTGTCTCGCCTCCAAGACATCGCGATCTTCGGCGCCTACACCGGGTGTTTTCGAACCATGGCGGTCATCACTGCGATGATCATTCCCGGGATCTTTCTGTTCCGCGTGCTGCGCCGGAATCCGGCGATTCCGACGGTCCTATAAATTTTCCCCCATCCAGGGACCTTGCCGGCGCCGGCGGGAGACCTAAAGGAAGGTTGACGCCGGCCGTTTCGGCTCCCTTGGCAGAACAACACGGACGGTTGTTCCATGACCGGCACGGCTGCTGATCGTCAGCGTTCCGCCGTGCGCCTCGACGAGGCCTTTGGTAATGGGCAAGCCAAGCCCGGTGCCGCCATAGGTGCGCGTCGTCGCCGGCTGGGCCTGCCCGAACGGCTGCAGCGCCCGCTCCTGCTCTTCCTCGTTCATGCCGATGCCGTGATCTTCGATTTCGAATAGAGCGACGTCGGGCCCGTCGGCCACAACCCGTACCTGAACGGTACCACCCTCCCTCGAGAACTTGATCGCGTTTGAGAGGAGGTTGAGGAAGATCTGCTTCATCGAACGCTCGTCGGCCCAGATGTCAACCTCCTCCCTCGACATTTGCGCGATCAGCTCGACATCGCGGCTGCGCGCGCGCTCGTGAACCATGCGCATGACCTCGCCGATTAGGCTTTGCAGCGGCACAACTTCTTGGGCCAGCTCCACCTTGCCCGCTTCGATCTTCGACATGTCGAGTACATCATTGATAATCGACAGCAGATGAAGGCTGCTGGCATGGATATCCCCGATATATTCGAGATATTTCTCGTTCGCGATCGGCCCGAAGAGTTCGTTGGAGATCACTTCGGAAAACCCGATTATGGCATTCAGTGGGGTGCGCAGCTCGTGGCTCATATTGGCGAGAAACTCACCCTTCGCGCGGTTGGCCAGTTCGGCCTGACTGCGCGCTTCGATCAATTTTCGCTCCGATGCTTTGATGTCGGTAATGTCCGAATAGACCGAGACCACTGCACCGTTCGGCATTGCTCTCCGGCGGATCTGCAATAGGCGGCCCGCCGGGGTTATCCTCTCCTTTGTCGTCGGCACATCGCGATAAAACAGGTCCAGACGGTTGGTAACCTCCACCTCCGGCTTGCCTTCGCCAAAATCCCCACGAACTGTCTGCAGCATCAGGATATCCCGCAGCGTTGCATCGGCGACAGCGTCGGTCGGCAGATCGAGCAGCTCGCAGAACCGTGAGTTCCACGCGATCAGCCGTCCCCGGCTGTCGAACACGCTGAGGCCTTCCCCGATGTTTTCCAAGGTGCTTTGAAGCAGCAGGTTGCGGCGCTCTAACCGCAGCTTGCCGCGCAGCAGACGGGCCGCGGCAAGTTGTTGGCGCCCCGAGGACCGAACCGCGAGCCATGCGAGGATCACTGCAGTCGCCGCCGACAACGCATACCCGACGACCAGGGGCGTAATCTGCCCGTACCAGATGAAAGTGCTCACCCCGCAGCCGATCAGAAGCACCGTGCAGAGCACGATTGCGGCATCCCGAGGCCGAATACGCCGTCTGCGCCTCGATGCATGAGGCGCGGAGCGCGCGGGGTCGGCCGCGGCGGTCGGTCCGAGCAATCTACCGATACTCTCGTTCCAGCGAGTCACGCATCCTCCCCGCAGCGGTCCATCCTGCCAGCGGGCGATCGTCTCCGCGGTGCCCGGCATCGGTGGCTCACCGCCGCGAATGTAGGCCGGTCCGGTGCCCGGGTGTGACAATATCCCCTTCCCAGCCGCACGGGGTCAGGCACGCCCGCAAGCCCGCTCCGGGCTAAGCGACGGTTCATCCTCTACAGCGTCTGTGGCGAAACCGGTCGACATTGGTATCAATCCCGTGCATCGCCCCAATGCAGAAGCTCGACTGGTGTGAAGTAGCCGGTATTCGGTAAATATTCTCTTAGGATTAGGCGCGCTTGTAGCCGCAGAGGATCAGCAGAAGGTCGGCGACGCAGTCCCTTATGATAACTGATCGCCTGAAGTACGATTATCCGCTATGCTCCGCGCAGCGACCGGTTTGCAGAGCCCCTCGGTCCAGCGGGCTCCAGGCGCAGGCATGGAGAGTGCAATGGCGGAGCCGAGACCGATGACCGGCGAGCCGACGAGGACCTCCGTTTCGGGGAGCGCTCCCCTCGCCTCGGACCTTCCGGTTGGCCGCAAGGAACTCGCCGAGCTGGCGCGCTGGGTGCCGGCCAAAGAGATGGCCTTGCTGATCGAGATCTGCGACCGCGCGAGCGGCGATCCCGATCTGCTTCGGCCAGCTCTGCTCCTCTGCTCGGCTTATGCTCAGCGCGTCGCCCGGATGCTTGATCAGGACCCGCTGCCGACACTTACACGAAGGATCAACGATCGATTGCAGCAGCTGCGTGAAAAGCAAGGGTTGTGAAAGGGGGAAGATAACACGCGCTCAGTAGAGGTGGCAGGCAACGATGTGCCCGGCGCGGATCTCTTTGACCGCTGGAGTTTCGACCGCACAAACCGGCATCGCACGCGGGCAGCGCGGATGGAAATGGCAGCCCGACGGCGGCCGGATCGGGCTCGGCACATCGCCTTCGAGCATAATCCGCCGGCGCTTGATTGCCGGATCAGGGATCGGAACCGCTGACAGCAGCGCCTCGGTATACGGGTGTAGCGGCGCGGTATAAAGATCCGACGCCGAGGCGATCTCGACTATTCTGCCGAGATACATCACCGCGACCCGCGTGCTGATGTGCTCGACGACCGACAGGTCGTGAGCGATGAACAAGTAGGTCAGGCTGAATTGCTGCTGCAGATCCTCGAGCAGATTGACGACCTGCGCCTGGATCGAAACGTCGAGTGCCGAGACCGGCTCGTCGCAGACGATCAGCTTTGGCGACACCGCCAGGGCGCGGGCTATGCCGATGCGTTGCCGCTGGCCGCCGGAGAACTCGTGCGGGTAGCGCCTCATATGATCGGCACTGAGCCCCACCCTTTCGAGCAGCTCGACGACCCGCTCCTCGAACTCGCGCCGGTTTCTGGCAAGCTTGTGAATGGTTAATGCTTCGCCGATAATTGCGCCTACGGTCATGCGCGGATCGAGCGAGGCGTAGGGATCCTGAAAGATAATTTGCATGTCGCGGCACAGCGCGCGCAGCGCGCCGCCGGACAATGCCGTGACGTTCTTGCCGTCGAACCAAACCTCGCCTGAAGTCGGCTCGATGAGCCGCAGGATGCAGCGCCCAGTCGTCGACTTGCCGCAGCCGGATTCGCCGACAAGACCCATGGTCTCGCCTGCACCGATCTCGAAGCTCACCCCATCGACCGCGTGCACGCGCTCGGCTTCGCGCGACAGCAGCCCGCTTTTGATCGGGAAATGCTTTACCAGATCGGTGACGCGCAGCAATGGTTCGGGCATGGCCCCGGAACTCACAGGATGCAGGCGACCTTGTGCCCCGGCGCGACCACGCGCAGATCCGGCGTGGCCCGGCTGCAGGCGGTCATCGCGAAGCGGCAGCGCGGCGCAAACCGGCAGCCCGGCGCCGGGTCGAGCAGGCTCGGCACGACCCCAGGGATCGCTTCGAGCCTGGTCTTGCGGCCCGCCCGGTCCAGGCGCGGGATCGAGCGGATCAGACCCTGCGTGTAGGGATGACGGGGGCGGGCGAAAAGCTCGCCGACCGGAGCCTCCTCGACGACTTTTCCGGCATACATCACCACGACGCGTTGCGCCGTTTCGGCGACGACCCCCATCGCATGAGTGATCAGCATCACCGCCATGCCGAGCCGCGATTTCATTTCCATGAGGAGATCCAGAATTTGGGCCTGGATCGTGACGTCGAGTGCGGTCGTCGGCTCGTCGGCAATAAGCAGCTTCGGGTTGCACGACAGCGCCATCGCGATCATGACGCGCTGCCGCATGCCGCCGGAGAACTGGTGCGGATAGTCGCGCACCCGGCGCTCCGGGTTCGGAATGCGCACCAACCGGAGCATTTCCACCGCCTTCTCCAGCGCGGCCCGCCGCCGGAGCTTCTCATGCGCCCGGACGGCCTCGGCTATTTGCTCCCCGACCGTGTAGACCGGGTTGAGCGAGGTCATCGGCTCCTGAAAAACGATGCCGATTTCGCTGGTCCTGATGCGGCGCATTTCCTGTTTGCCGTACCCTACGAGATCCTGGCCCTGCCAGAGGATCTCGCCGCCAACGATTTGCCCGGGGGGCATAGCGATCAGCTTAAGCACCGAGAGCGCCGTCACGGTCTTACCGCATCCGGACTCGCCCACAACGCCTAGGGTTTCGCCGCTATCAATGGTGAGATCGACCCCATCGACGGCGCGCACCATGCCATCATCAGTGGCAAAATGCGTCTTCAGGCCGCGAATTTCGAGCAGATGCTCCACGTTACATCACTTTGCGGGGATCGAGCGCGTCGCGCAATCCATCACCGATGAAGTTGATCGACAACACCGCGAGAAAGATCGCGCCCCCGGCGATCAAGGCCCAATGCGGGGCGATGTCCAGGTAATCCTTAGCGTCGAACAGGATGCGCCCCCATGTCGGAATATCCGGCGGGAACCCGAGCCCAAGAAACGACAGGGTCGATTCGAGGAGGATCGCGACCGCGACGTCAATTGTCCCGGCGACGATGACGGGTCCCAGCGAATTCGGCAGGATGTGGCGCACCACCTGGCGCCATTTGGTCGCGCCGAGGGCGCGTGCCGCCTCGACAAATTCCTTTTCGCGCAGCGACAGAAACTGCGCGCGCACCAGTCGCGCTACCGGCATCCAGCGGAATGCCCCGATCACCGCGACGATCAGGATAAAGACGCCGAGTTCGGACCCAACCATTTGCTTCAGCGTGTCGCGAAACAGATAGATGACGAGCAGCAGCACCGGTAGTTGCGGCAACGCCAGGAACAGGTCGGTTAGCCACATCAGTGCCATGTCGATGCCACCGCGCGACATTCCCGCGATCGCGCCGACGAGGGTGCCGACGATGACCGCCACTAGCATCGCGGTGAGCCCCACCGAAAGCGAGATACGGCCGCCATAGAGCATGCGCGCCAACAAATCCTGGCCGAGATCGTCCGTGCCGAGCGGATGTGCCCAGGACGGAGTGGTGAGCTGCGCACTGAAGTCGATGTCGTTGATCGGCACTCGCCAAAAGAACGGGCCGAAAGCCACCGCGAGCATCATCAGTGCGAGGATACCGATACTCGCCACCGCCAGCCGATGCCGGCGGAACCGCCGCCAGGTTTCCAGCGCGAGCGAGGGCTGCCGGGCCCTGCGGCCGGCGCCGCCGACCCCAGAACTAGCGATACGCGATGCGAGGATCGAGCCAGCCATAGAGGATATCGGCGATCAGGTTGAACAGGATCACAAGACCGGCGAACACGAAGGTCACGGCCATGATCACCGGCGTGTCGTTGGCCAAAATGGAGCTGATCAGCAGCGATCCGATGCCGGGAACGCGAAATATCTGCTCGGTGACGATGGCGCCTCCGAACACGGCCGGCATCGACAGCGCCACCAGGGTCACGACGGGGATCAAGGCGTTGCGGACGACGTGCTTGACGATGACGACGCGCTCGGCGAGCCCCTTGGAACGGGCGGTGGTGACATGGTCGAGCCGGATCACGTCGAGGACGGCGGAGCGCACAAATCGCGTCCACGAGGCGCCCTGAGCCAAGCCGAGAACGGCGACCGGCATGACCGATTGACGGAACTGCTCCCAATACCAATGCCAGCCGGTGGCGGCGATGTCCGTGCGAAACACAAAGGGCAGCCAGCCGAGATTGATGCTGAAGACCAGGATCAGCAGAAGACCGGTAAAGAATGTCGGCAGCGAAAAGCCGATAAAGGCTAGCGTGTTGGCGATCTGATCGAAGATCGAGTAGGGGCGGGTCGCCGCATAGACGCCGACCGGCAGGGCGACCAGCAGCGCCAAAACCTGCGAGGAGCCGATCACGAACAGCGTCGTTGGCAGCCGCTGCAGAATCAACACATCCACATCTATGCGGCTGGTGAACGAAAAACCCCAGTCGCCGCGCAGCATCGCTATGAGCCAGCGCAAGTAGCGGAGCGCGATCGGGTCGTCGAGCCCAAACTTTGCACGCAAGGCGGCGCCCACCTCGGCCGGGACATTGGGATTGGTGGCGAGCTCGCCAAACGGGTCGCCGGGGGCGAGCGCCAGCACGGTAAACAGCACGATGCTGATCCCGAGGAGGCTCGGGATCGCGATCAGCAAACGCCTCAGCAGATACCGGCTCACGCGGTCACGCTCTTCGATCCCGGTTGTGCACGAACACGATCGCTCCGGTCAACCTGCAGCCAACTCTAGGTGTCCAACCCATAATGGTCCAGGCGTGTGAGGCAATCCGCGCGACGCGCATTTCTTATCCAAGCCAGAGCGCTCAGGATTCTGCTACTCAAGGTTGTTTAAATTATGATAACCCGCCGCACCTGCAGCGGATCTGCAGCGAGCGTTCATCTTTACGTTGTAAGCCTCCAATCCAGCCGGGTCGTGGGTCGAACGGTTCATCCTCTTAGGCATCGCCCATACGCGCGTCCCGTCGTGTTGGTGACGCACCATCAGGCGTTGCGAGCGGCCTCAAGATTCCATGCTAATTAGGCTATTTTATGAATGCCATACCCACAACCAATCAGGTCGGCATCCCACGGAGACCGCGTTGTTCATTTCGAGTCAGGCTTCAAAGGAGCCGTCAGGTCTCGCGGTACCAATCCTGCAGATTCCAAAACGTGTTGTCCCAGCCGCTCAGGACCGCCTTGAGCTTGCGAGACATCGCATAGACCTGCGGGCGTGATACAATCGGGATGACCACCCCGTCCTCGACCACCATGTCGTTCATCGCAATGAAGAGTGCTGCTCGCTTGACCGGGTCGAGCTCGCTCTCGGCGGCGTGAAAGGCCTGGTCGTAGGCTTCACTGCGCCACCGGGTGACGTTGCGGCCCTGCCATTTGTTTTCTTTAGCGGCAATTTCCGACGAGAGAAATTGTCGCATGAACCCTTCGGGATCGGGGGGCGCACCCACTCCAATCGTATACATCTGGATATCTGCATAAAATTTCCTGGTGGTATCGGGATTTGCAACATCGGACGAAAAGTACACCGACGGCGTTACCGACTTTAGTTCCATGTCGATGCCGGCCTTGCGGCAGGCCTGCTTGACGATCGCCTGGGTTTTCTGGCGCGGCGCATTGGTCGAGGTCTGGAACACCAGCTTCAGCTGCTTGCCGTCCTTGACGCGGATACCGTCCGGTCCACGCTTCCACCCGGCGTCCTCCAACAGCTCGTTCGCTTTGTCGATATTGAATTCCCATTTGGTGTTCTGCGAGACGAACCGCTTTGGAGCATTGACGAAATTCCCAGTCGCAATTCCCGTACGGCCATAGATGTGCGCCTGCACCGACGCGCGATCGACGAGCAGGCGAAGCGCCTGCCTGACGGCCGGGTCGCCGAGCAGCGGATGCTTTGTTCTGACGCTCGAGCGCTCGCCGTCGACTTCCGTCCAGGGATCGGTGGTGTTGATCTGAATGTGTTCGACCGCCATGCTCGGCACGATCTCGACGCGGCCTCGGGCATCGCCGTTGTTTTCGAGCCTGAGCAGGATCTCGTCTTCGACCTGAACGTTCCAGGCAAAGTCGTACTCGCCGGTCTGGATCACCGCGCGTGCCGCCGAGACGGCGTCGCCGCCGCCCTTCAGCTCGATGGTGTCGAAGAACGGCCGGTTGGGCATATGATAGGACGGATTGCGCTCGCCTTTGACCAAATCGCCGGGTTTGAACTCGACGAACCGGTAAGGGCCGGTGCCCACCGGCTTCAGATTTGCCGGCGCGTCGCGTGAATCGGCGCCTTTGTACGGCTGGAACAGATGTTTCGGAATGATCAGGCCGTTCGCGCGCCCTGCCCAGAACGGCGTCGGTTTTTCAAAAAGAACCCGTACCGTAAGCGGATCGAGCTTTTCGACCTTTACATCCTGGTAGCTGCCGATCGTCACTGCCGCTGTGGCCGGATCAGATGCATATTCCCAATTGAAGACGACATCATCGGCGGTGAACGGCCGCCCGTCGTGCCACTGCACGCCTTTTTTCAGCTTCCAGGTCACCGACATGCCGTCGGCGGCGATCCCCCCATTCTCGAGGTCCGGGAT
>Ga0209217_1000236_pt1 | contig 13874 bp, 13 predicted proteins | sample JacPinW_OM3H0_M2_FD_187957 | JGI IMG/M metagenome (GOLD analysis project Ga0209217, IMG submission 187957) | Forest soil microbial communities from Algoma, Ontario, Canada - Jack Pine, Ontario site 1_JW_OM3H0_M2 (SPAdes) (version 2) | ecosystem: Environmental > Terrestrial > Soil > Boreal...
CAGCCGCGAATAGCCTGCAACATCGGCCGCCGGGATCGCCGCCAGCCAGCGTTCGACACGCTCTCGGCCTCCGGAATTCAGGGGCCCGATGCCACCGTATTCTCACCTGCGACGATAGCGGGGACGGGGCGCAAAGCGGTCCGCGCGAGGCTTGAGAATTTCTTCGTTTTGATCGAAGGATCGCTCGGTCAAGTCCAGTGGAGAGGCGCATGCGCATCGCGGTGGTCGGCACGGGCGGCATTGGCGGACCCTATGGCGCCTCGCTCGCCGCGGCCGGGGCGGACGTCACCTTCATCGCGCGCGGTGCGCACCTTGCGGCAATCCGCGAGAACGGGCTGCGCGTCGAGGGGGATCGTGGGGAGATCCACATCTGCCCGGCTCAGGCCACCGATGACATCGGCGGGATCGGCACCGTCGATTTCCTGCTGTTTTGCGTCAAACTGTGGGACGTCGAAGAGGTCGGCGCGCAGCTCCGCGCTATCCTCGGCCCGACAACCGCGGTTATCCCGTTGCAGAATGGCGTCGACGCGGCCGAACGGCTGATCCCGATCCTCGGACCCGAGGCAGTGATGGGCGGCACCGCCTTTGTCACTGGCAACGTTGCTGCCCCCGGCGTGATCCGTCAGACCGGCACCTATCAGCGGATGACCTTTGGCGAGCTTGATGGTCGGCGCAGCGAGCGCGGCCAGCGTCTGGGTGAGATGTGTGAAGCGGCCGGTTTCGAGGGGGTGCTCAGCTCGGACATCCAAGTCCCGATCTGGGAAAAGTTCATCCTGTTGGTGCCGCTCAGCGGGCTCAATGCGCTGACCCGCGTGCCGCTCGGCAAGTGGCGCGACGACCCCGATCTTCTTGCCCTCTACGAGGCCGCCTTGCGCGAAACCGTCGCAGTGGGTGTGGCCGAGGGCGTGAGACTGCCGCCCGACAGCGTCGAGAAGGGCATGGCAATGATGCGATCTATGCCGCCCTACCACATGACATCGATGGGGAACGACCTGCTCCGCGGCAACCGGCTCGAGCTGCCCTGGTTCGCCGGCAAGGTCGTCGAGCTCGGCCGCCGCCACGGCATCCCGACCCCGGTCAACGGCTTTATCTATGCCGCGCTCAAGCCGCATGTGAACGGGGTCCCGGCATAGCGCGAGGTTGCGCAGGCGGGATGCCTTTGGCCCCCGTGGATCTTGGGTTGTGTCCATGCTTCGCCCGAGGCTGCGTTGACAGGTTTCGGGGGCGTTACTATGGTGCGCGCGCGTTTCGGCCATTCTACCGCTGGTACAGGTGTCGGTCATTGCGTTCGTCAGAATGAGCGAGGGCAGGCCACCCGATCCTCTGGGGCGACTTGGCAAAGAGATCGAGAGGGCGCAGGCGCAGCGCGTCCGCAAGGAACCGATAGCGGGCGACCGCTCGGCGCTGCAAGCGGGGCTTGGCGTCGGCCTGCGCATCGGCATTGAGCTCGTCGTTGCGGTGGTCGTTGCGACGGGACTGGGCTGGGCGATCGATCGCTGGTTCGGCACGCGGCCATGGGGAATGATCGTGCTGTTCTTTCTGGGGGTCGCTGCCGGCATGCTGAACGTCTATCGCGCCGTCACCGGGGTAAGCGGGGCAGCAGGCTATCGCACACCCCCGGAGAGCGGCACCGGCTCACGACGATGGGACGACGAGGACTGCTGACTTGGCGATAGAGATCCACCCGCTCGAGCAATTTCAAATCGAGCGGCTCATTCCAATCCACATCGGCCGCCTCGACGTTTCGTACACCAATTCGGCCTTGCTGATGACGATCGTGGTGGTGCTGGTCACGGCACTCCTCGTCCTCGGCACACGCAAGCGCGCTCTCGTTCCCGGCCGGTGGCAGTCGCTCGCCGAGATGAGCTACGAGTTCGTCGCCGATATGATCGAGACCAATGTCGGGCACGGCGGTCGCGAATACTTCCCGTTTGTCTTTACGCTCTTCATGTTCATTCTGTTTGCCAACTTCTTGGGGATGATCCCGTACAGCTACACGGTTACGAGCCAGATCGTCGTCACCTTCGCGCTCGCGGCGGTCGTGTTCATCGGCGTGACGATCATCGGCATCGTCCGCCACGGCTTTCGTTTCCTGCGGCTGTTTGTGCCGCAAGGCGTGCCCGCGCTACTGCTCCTGCTGCTCGTGCCGATCGAGCTGTTGTCGTATTTCATTCGCCCGTTCACCTTGGCGATCCGGCTCTTCGCCAACATGCTGGCCGGGCACACGATGCTGGCTATTTTTGCCGGCTTCGCTGCGAGTATCGGCCTCCTCGGGATTCTGCCGATGGGTATCGATGTCCTGCTCGTGGCACTGGAAATCCTCGTCGCGGCGCTGCAGGCCTACGTGTTCGCCATCCTCACATGCCTCTATCTCAGCGACGCTATCCACCTCCACTGACGCCCCCTCCCCCTTACCTCTGAACTTACGGAAAACCAGATGGATCTCGCTTCCGCCAAAATGATCGGAGCCGGCCTTGCGTGCATTGCCCTCGTCGGGGCCGGTATCGGCATCGGCAACGTGTTCTCGGCGCTGATCAGCTCGGTTGCCCGCAACCCTGCGGCGCAAGGGCAGGTGCAGCCCTTTGCGTTTCTCGGCTTCGCACTGGCCGAGGCGACCGGCCTCTTCGGCCTCGCCATTGCCTTCCTGATCCTCTTCGTCTTCTGAGGACTCCTCGGAAATGGTCGTCGTGAGATCCGCTTATACCTCGTCATTCCCGCGAAAGCGGGAACCCAGGGACGTCAATGAACTTGCGCGGCTGCTCCTGGACCCCCGCCTTCGCGGGGGTGACGATCACGGCTGAAGCTTGACGAGAAGGGCGATCGGCGATGCCGCAGCTCGATGTATCGACCTTCACGCCGCAGCTCGTGTGGCTGGCGATTTCTTTCATCGCGCTCTACCTGCTGATGTCGCGGCTGGCCCTCCCGCGGGTCGACGCGATCATCGAGGCGAGGCGCAAGCGGATGGATGACGACCTCGCCCGCGCAGCGGCGATAAAGGCCGAAGCTGAAGCGGTGATTGCCGCCTATCAGAGGACTTTGGCTGAGGCCCGGGCGCAGGCGCAGGCGGCGGTCAAGGAACGCACCGACCGGTTCGCTGCCGAAGCCGCCGAGCAGCAGCGGCAGCTCGCCGAAGCGCTTGCCGAGCAGACAAGGGCGGCCGAGCGGGAGATCGGGGCTGCGAAAGAGCGTGCTTTCGCCGAGATCCGCAATGTGGCTGTCGATGTCGCCCGCTCGGTTACCGAGAAGCTGACCGGTTCCGCCGCCGATGAGGCTACGCTGGCTCCGGCGGTCGACCGGGCGATGGCCGAGCGTGTGGGCTGATGATGCCGCTTCTTGAGGATCCGGAATTCTGGGTCGTCCTCGCGGTCTTGATTTTCGTCATCGGTGTCTGGAAGCCGGCGCGCCGGGCGATCCTCGGCGCGCTCGACGCCCGGGCTACGCGTATCCGTGACGAGCTTGCTGGGGCACAGCGCCTGCGCGAAGAAGCCGAGCGGGCGCTCGCCGCATACCAGCGACAGCAACAGGGGGCCGCGGCGGAGGCCGCGGCGATCCTCGCTCACGCAAGGGAGCAGGCGGAGCGGGTCGCGGCGCAAGCGGCGCGCAACCTCGAGGAGGTGTTGGCGCGGCGCCAACGCCTGGCGGAGGAGCGGATCGCGCAGGAGGAGGCAAAGGCTATCGCCGAAATCCGTGCTGTTACGGTGGATGTCGCGATTTCAGCTGCCCGCCAGGTCATCATCGCCGAACTCGACGAGAGGCGCGGTGCTGCATTAATCGACGCCGCGATCACCGCACTGCCGCAGCAACTGCAGCGCTAGAACCCTCACCCACCCAGCCCTGCGGGCTGGGTCCCCCCGAGCGCAGCGAGGCGCGTGATGGTACTAGGCACGTAGCGGCCGGAAGAATTCGCGGACGTCACTGGCCAGCGCATCGGGTTGTTCGAGGGCGGCGAAATGGCCGCCGCGCGGCATCACACTCCAGCGCCTGATGTCGCGATAAGTGCGCGCCGCCAGCGAGCGTGGCGGACGCAGGATCTCGCGCGGAAAGTCGGCGTATCCCGTCGGAACGTCGACCGTAGCTCCTTCGGGAATGGGCCACGGCCGGTGCATGCGCGCGTAATACGGCCAGAATGACGAGCCGACCGCGCCGGTAAACCAGTAGAAGCTGATATTGGCGAGCAGGCGGTCGCGGCTGAATGCGGATTCGACGTCGCCACCGCAATCCGACCAGGCGCGAAACTTCTCGATGATCCAGGCGGCGAGGCCGGCCGGCGAGTCGGTCAGCCCGAAGGCAAGCGTCTGGGGCCGCGTTCCCTGAATCCACTGGTAGCCCGTCTCCTCTCGCAGCCACTGTGCCAGCTGATCGGCGTACGCTTTCTCTTCGGGCGGGGCATCGGCTGCCGTCTGCTGATCGCGCCGGACCGCCAGCAGATTTACGTGGATTCCGATCAGCTTGTCGGGATGGGCATAGCCGAGGCGCGAGGCGGTGATGGCACCCCAATCGCCGCCCTGCACGGCAAAGCGGGGGTAGCCCAAGGTGTCGCGCATCAGCTCGGCCGTGCAGTCGGCGATCTCTTCGATGCCGAAACGAGGCTGCCCGGGTTTGAAGGATAGCCCATAGCCCGGGAGCGAGGGTGCGACGACGGTGAACGCATCCGCGGGATCGCCACCGAACCGCGCCGGGTCGGTCAGCCGCGGGATCAGCTCGAGGAACTCGAAGACCGAACCCGGCCACCCGTGCATCAGCAGGAGCGGGCATGGCGCCGGCCCTTTGCCGGGTATGTGCAGGAAGTGGAGATCGATGCCGCACAGCGGCACCTTGTATTGCGGGAAGGCATTGAGCCGCGCCTCCTCGGCCCGCCAATCGAACGCCGTGCGCCAATATTCGACGAGCTCCCGCAGATAGCCGACATCGGTGCCGTAGGCCCAGGGTGCCCCGGGGGCCTGGTCCGGATATCGCGTCCGCGCCAGTCGTTCGCGCAGATCCACGATGGCCTGATCAGGAACGGTGAGGGTGAAGGATTGCGGTTGAGCTGCCATCTCGACCTCGTTGCATCCACTGCCTATTCGGCTGCCATGCTATGCCGCCCCACGACGAGTCGTGCAACACTAACGAGATCGGCCTTGCCCGATCCGAGGAGCGGCAGTTTGTCGACGACCATCACCTCGGCCGGCGCCATCAGTTCGGATGCACCCCTGGCCTTAGCATATGCCTGAAGGGCGGCGCGCGTTGCGCCTTCTTCCTCGGTGACGAGCACGAGCCGTTCGCCGCGGCGGAGATCGGGTTCGGCGACGACAGCCGATTGAGAACCGGGCCACAGCTCCGATGCCAGGGCTTCGACCGCTGCAAGCGAGATCATCTCGCCGCCGATCTTGGCGAAGCGCTTGGCGCGACCCTTGATCGTCACAAAGCCTTCGCGATCGATCGTCACGATATCGCCGGTATCGTGCCAGCCTTCTTCCGGCGGCTGCAGCATACCGGGCCGATCCGCTTTGAGGTAGCCGAGCATCACGTTCGGGCCGCGCACAAAGAGGCGTCCCCCTTGATCGATGCCCTCGACTGGGTCGAGCCTAGCTTCGATCCCGGGCAGCAACCGCCCGACTGTGCCGAAGCGGTTGAACATCGGGGTGTTGAGCGCGAGTGCGGGTGCGGTTTCGGTGACGCCGTAGCCTTCGAGAATGCGCAGCCCGAATTTTTCCGCCCATAACCGCCGCGTCGTCTCCTTGACCGGTTCGGCACCCGCCAGCACGTAGCGCACCGAACGGAAATCATAGGGGTGTGCGGCGCGCCCGTAACCCGAGAGAAACGTATCCGTGCCGAACAGGATCGTCGCGTTCGCGCCATAGACGAGCTCGGGGATGACACGATAGTGCAAGGGCGAGGGATAGAGAAAGACCGGAACTCCGGACACGAGCGGCAGAACCAGCCCGACGGTCAGCCCGAAGGAGTGGAACACCGGCAGCGTGTTGAAGACTTTGTCGGTGCGGCCAAAGTCGATGCGCGCTGCGGCCTGAGCTGCATTGCACAGCATGTTGCGGTGCGAAAGGACCACACCCTTTGGCGTCCCCTCCGAGCCTGAGGTGAACAGGATGGCGGCCGGATCATCGGCGTCGCGCGGCACGAGCGCGCGGCGATAGCGGAGGAGGCCGCCGATCTTGTCGCGGAGCGAAACCCGCTCACGCACATCCTCGAGGTAAACCATGCGGATCGTCTCGGCGAGCGTGCCGGCCAACTGGCCGAGCCTGGCCCTTTCAATAAATCCGCGCGAGGTGATGATCGTTCTCACCTCTGCCGCGGTGCAGGCGGCGAGGATGTTGCTGGCACCTGCGGTGAAATTGATCAGTGCCGGGACGCGTCCCGCCGACATCAAGCCGAGCAAGCTCGCCGCAGCCCCATTGGCATTGGGCAGCATCACGCCGACCGCCTCACCTTCGCCGGCAATCGGAACGAACTTCCTGCCGAGCACGCGCGCCCCGACAAGAAGCTTGCGATAGCTGAGCTTGCCGGCGACCGGATCCTCGACCGCGATGCGGCGCCAGCCTTGGATCTTTGCTGCATCGACCACCGCCTCGACGACCGTGCGGTCGGTCGGCGTCGTGCGGAAGATCAGGTCGGACATGATCTGATAGAGCATTGCCCCCGCCGCCTGACGGCGCGCCTTGCCCTTGAGAGCATCCTCGACAGTAAGACGCACCGGCTCGAGCACGGTGACCCTGACCTTGGGAAACCAGCGCCGCCGGACCTGGTCGCGGCTGAGCCGCGAGAAAATCGTAGCCTCCAGGCCCTCGATACGCACCGGCACGACCATCACATCCGATTTCTCGGCGATCAGCGCCGCCCCGTCATAGACCTTCATGAGCTGGCCAGTGACGGTGATGCGCCCTTCCGGGAAGATCACCAATGTGTCGCCGTTCCGGACCGCCTGAATGAGCCGCCGCGTCGCCAGCGGCCGGGCGGGGTCGAGCGGCATCGCCCGGGTCAGCTTCAGGAAGGGCCTCACCCACCAGCGCTGGGAGAATTCGTGATCGACCGCGAAGACCGGCTCCTTCTCGAGGATCGAGAGCGCGACCGCGCCGTCGAGAAAGCTCACGTGATTGAGCGCGATGATCGCGTTGGGGCCCGCCTTGTCGAGATTTTCGCGCCCCTTGACCTCGAGCCGGTAAAAGGCGCGCAGCAGGATCGACAGGAAGTCGTGGAGAGCGCTGGTCGGCATGGTCTTGCCGATCCACAAGACAGCAAGAAGACCGAGGGTGGCGATGCCGAGGAACAGCACCGGGATACCGACCCCGACCTTCTGCAAGAGTGCTACGACGAGCGCGCCGCCGACCATGAATGCAGCGTTGAGCACATTGACGGCGGCGACGACGCGGGCGCGCCGCTGGGGTGCGGCCCAGGCCTGGATCGCCGCGAAGGACGGCACGATCATCAGCCCGCCCGCGACAGCGAGAATGCCGAGATCGATCGCGGCATGCCAAGCGATCGGGCGAGCAAAAAATGCCGAGGGTGCCAGCGACGCGATCGCGTCGGCCGCAGGCAAGCGCAGTAGCGCCAATCCGAGATCAAGCGAGGAGAGGCCGATCAGCAATGCCCCGAATGCAGTGGGCAGCAGCACGATCCTCCCCGCCGACAGCCAGGCGGCGAGGGCGGAGCCGACCGCGATGGCGACCGCGAAAAGCGCGAGGAAGATGGTCACGACGGTCTCCGCACCGCCGAGCATGTGCACGACGAGCGGCGGCAGCAGCGATAGCAGGATGGCGCCGACCAGCCAGAAGATGCTGGTGACCACGGCACAACGCCAAAGCCGGGTATCCGACCACAACTCGCCGAGCAACCGGCGGGTCGAGCGCACGATGTTGGGGTCGATCGCCAGATCCGGTGCGGCTTGCCCAGTCTTCGGGATAAAGAGGCTGGCGCCCCAGCACAGGGTGGCAAAGAGCATCAGCGTGACGGCGAGCACGGCAGGATCGCCGCCGTCCTTCATCGCCAGCCCCCCGGCGATGGTGCCGCCGAGGATCGCCAGAAAGGTGGCACCCTCGACGAGCGCATTGCCTGCCGGCAGTTCCTCCCGCTTCAAATGATCGGGAAGGATGCCGTACTTGATCGGCCCGAACAAAGCTCCGATCAGGCCGAACATGAACAAGGCCACGAACAGCAATGGCAGCGAATTCAGCTCGAAACCGGCCACGGCGATGGCCGCCGCGCCGATTTCCACGAGCTTCAGCAGGCGCGCCACCAAGGCCTTGTCGAAGCGATCGGCGAGCTCGCCGCCTGACGCCGACAGCAGGAAAAATGGCGCGATGAAAATGCCGCCTGCCAGCGTCACCAGCGCTTCCCCGGTCGCGCCGCCGATTTTGAACAGGATCACCAAGACGAGCGCGTTCTTCAGGAAGTTGTCGTTGAAGGTGGAAAAGAACTGGCACCAGAACAGCGGCGCAAAGCGCCGGGTGGCGAGGAGTGATTGCGACATCGATCCCTCCAAGGATCAGGGCGGGTAGGCCAAAGCCGCGCACTTCCCCCTCGCCCCGTTTGCGGGGAGAGGGTCGGGGTGAGGGGCCGGTTCGCAACCGCTCAACAGCCGCCGATGGGAGAGAGCTTGCCCCTCACCCGGAACCCCCGCTAGGCGCGGCTTCTGACCTCTCCCCGCGAGCGGGGAGAGGTGATTTGCGGCACGGATAATGGCTCCTTGCACAATACACTGTTCTTCAGGGCGATCCTTTGGCGACGTCCATCAGTAGGCGCTCGGTTTTGGCGTCCTCGAGCCGGTACACAAGCTTGCCGGCTTCCTCATTGTCGCGGATCGTCTTGGTCAGGGTGATGCAGGATTGGACCAGCATGACGACGCCCATGGCGAGATAGCCCTTCATCGCGAGGTCGATCGGCGTCAGGGCGATGCCGCCGACGACCATCGCGAGTGCCGCGACAAAAGAGACATAGGTAAAGACTATCCAAGACTGACTGTGGTGAAGGATTGGTTGATTCATCGTCGTATTCCTATCGATTGAGGGTGTGGGGGATGAGATCAGGCGCCGGTTGCCGGCTCGGCGCCGGCGGCGCGCTGCCTCAGCCGGGCGAGCACGTCGGCGGCATTGGGCTTCAGGCGTGGGCCGAAGCCCTCGGCCGAGAGCTTCTCGGCAACGGCGATCGGGCCGGTGGCTGCGTCGAGCGCATCAAACGCTGCCTCGGCGGCCGCGGCCTCGACTTGGCGCTCTCGCAGGCGGGAAAGCGTTGCCTCGGCCTCCACGAGTGTGCCTTCGAAAATCGGGGCGGCCTCGACGCGGCCGCGGCGGGCAACCCGGACTGCCTCTGCCGCGCGTGCGATCCGCCGACCGCGTTCGAGCTGCGAGAACCGTACCTGCTGCTGCAGGACATGACCCCTCAGCTTGGCGATCTCGGCAGCGAAGAGAGCGCGAGCCGTTGCCGAAGCATCGCGTTCAGCCTCGAGGGTGGCGATTGCCTCAGCCGCCTCGGTTGCAAGGTCGTCACGGCCGGCTTCGATGGCGGCGACGGCGCGCGCTTCCAAATCCTCGATCCGGGCGCGCGTTGTTTCCAGCCGCCGGCCTTCCTGGTCCTCCTGTGCGATGGCGATCGCCAGCGCCTTTTTGGCTCGGTCGAGCGCCCCGGTGGCATCACGCATCTGCTGGTCGAGGATTACGAGGGCATGCTGATCGGCGACTTCCTCGGCGATCGCGACGGTCCGCCCGCGAACCAAGGTGATCAGGGTCTTGAACATCTGGCCTCCGCTATGAACATTGTTCATAGCGAGATATAGCCGGTTTATGAACGTTGTTCAAGAAGATTTCGTTCATCCTTCGAAGAGGCTGGTGATGGCAAGGCAGAGCGACCATCACGCGGTGCTGCGAGAGCGGCTGATCGATGCCGCCGAACGCACCATCGCCGCAAACGGGCTCGCGGGCCTAAGAGCGCGCGATCTCGCCCGCGAGGCCGGCTGCGCCGTCGGAACGATCTACAATGTCTTCGAACACCTCGACGAACTCATCCTTTGTGTCGGATCGCGGACGTTGGCGATGCTCGATGCTGCGCTAGAAGCGGGCCGGTTGGGCCGCCCGTATGGTTCGACAGAGGACGCCGCAGACGACCTCGTGCGCCTCGCTCTTGCCTATCTCGAATTCGCTGCCAGGCATACCGTCCGCTGGCGGGCGCTCTTCGAGCACCGGATGAGCGAAGAGCGCCAGCTGCCGCAGTGGTTCGTCGACCAGCAGCATCAGCTGTTCGCGCAAGTCGAGAGACCGTTGGTCACGCTGCTGCCAGATCTCGACCCCGACGCGCGCCGCATCCTCGCGCGCACCCTGTTCTCGGCCGTGCACGGCATCGTCGCGCTCGGCCTCGAGGAGAAGCTCGTGTCCTTGCTATTGCCGGACCTCCGCAGCCAGCTCGCCGCAACCGTGCGCGCGATCGCCTCAGGTCGGCACCAGCTGCGGCACCAGATCGCGTCGTCGCTTCGCTCCTCGCAATGACACCCCTCTTGTTGTCATTGCGGTATCTCTCCCTAAGCGAAGCCGGGGTCGCTCAGTCTCTAATCGGCCCGACGAGAGCGCCGTAGACGAGCGGGCGCAGCAAATGGCGGTAATAGAGGCGCCGTTCGGGTGCCAGCATCATCGTGACGACGACCAGCTGCTCGACCGGGTCGATCCAGAAGGCGGTGCCGTAGACACCGCTCCAGAAATATTCGCCGACCGACCCTGGCAGCGGGCATCGGCCCGCAGCGGTGCGCACGGCAAAACCGAGTCCGAAGCCGTAGCCCATTTCCGGCACCGGTGCGAGTGCGCCGAACCGGGGACGCGCGGTGTCTCCGTAGGCACAATCGGGCGGCAGGTGATCGGACGCCATTAGTGCCACGGTTTTCGGCGCCAAGATCCGGGTTCCATCGAGCTCGCCGCCATTCAACAGCATCTGGCAGAACCTGACATAGTCGGCCGCGGTCGACACCGCTCCGCCGCCGCCCGAGGCCCAGCGGCCCGGGTCGATGACATTGCGCATCGGCGGCCGCGCCCCGCTCGACGGATCGATCTGCGGTTCGGCTACACGCGCCGCCCGCTCGCCGGTTGCCGCGAACCCGGTGTCGCGAAGACCGAGCGGCCGGCTGATCCGCGCGTCGATGAAATCGGCCAGATCCTGCCCGGATACGACCTCGACGACGCGCCCCAGCACGTCGGTAGACATGCTGTATTCCCAGGTAGTCCCCGGCTCGAACATCAGCGGCAACGGAGCGAGCTTGGCCATCATCTCGGCGTTGGTCTGGTCCTCGGTCATCGGCTGGGCGTCGCGCCAGATCATCTGCACGGGCGAGTCGCCGAACGCCGCATAGGTCAGCCCTGACGTGTGGCGCAACAAATCTTGCACCGTCATCGTCCGCTCGGCCGGCACGCGCTCCAGGCCGACCGTGCGCTCCGCGAGCTCCGGAAGGTAGTCGGCGACCGGGGCGGCGATCTGCAATTTACCTTCCTCGGCCAAGATCATCGCTGCGACCGAGGTCAGTGGCTTGGTCATCGAGGCGATCCGAAAGATCGCGTCGAGCTCCATCGGCGTCTTTGCTTCTCGGTCTTGCCAGCCGAAGGCCTCGGCATAGCCGACGCGGCCGCCTCGAGCGATCAGCACCACTGCCCCGGGAATTATGTTGGACTCGACATCCTGCCGGAATGTCGCCGAGAGGCGCGCGAGACGCTTCGCCGACAGCCCGATTTCCTTCGGACGCTCGGCCTTTGGTAGTCCGAGACCGGTCATGTCCACTCCCCGCTGATCTCTCTGAATTCGCCCCCTCCCATTCCCTCTCCCGCGGTGCGGGAGAGGGGCTGGGCACCGCGTCAGTTCGCGAAGGCCGGCTCGGCGACCTTCGCTTTTTGGAACTCGGGCATGACCTCCCGCCCGAACCACTCCAGCTGCTCGAGACAGACCGATTTGGGAACGCCGACTGACAGGCTCACCGACACGCGGTCGAGGCCTGGATAGCGCCGTTCGAGGCTCTTCAGGTGCTCGACGACCTGCTCGGGCGAGCCGCACAAGACCCCGCCATTGGCGATCGCGTCCTCGATCCGCGGCAGCTTGGCATGGAGAGCGCGCTTCGGGTCGCGCATGATCTCGATCTGCTCGTCGCTCAACGCCCGCACCAGCCGCAGCTCGCCGAACATCTTCATGTTCTCTTCGTAGTACTTGGCCGCCTCGCGGATGCCCTGCTCACGGTTCTTGGCGAGGTAGAAGTGGAAGCCGAAGCACAGCCGCTCGCCCATCTCCAGCTGCTGGCCGATGCGCGCGTGCGCCGCCTGCCAATCGAGGACGACCCGGTGCATCGCACCGCCTTCGGCCGAACCGCCGCCGATCAGCCCCCTGATCCCGTGCTTGGCCATAAAATCCAGCGCCCGCGCGGTTCCGCCCTGAATCGGCTGCCAGCACTCGACCGGTAGTCTTACGGGGCGGGGTACGACGGTCAGCTCCTTCAGGTCATAGCCGCGATAAGGGACCTCAGGTGGCAACGTGTAATGCTTGCCGCGATGCGAGAACGACTCGTTGTTGAACGCCTTGAAGATGATGTCGACCTGCTCTTCGAAGAGCTCGCGGTTGGCCGGCTGATCGAGCAGCGGCGACCCGAAGGTTTCCACTTCGCGGGTATGATAGCCCCGCCCGACACCGAAGATGACCCGGCCGCCGGTCAGGATATCCGCCGTGGCGTAGTCCTCGACGAGGCGCAACGGGTGCCACATCGGGGTGATGTTGAAGCCGCAGCCGATCTTTATGTTCCGGGTCAGGTGGGCGAGGTGCAGTGCCGCCATCAGCACATTGGGAATGCACTCATAGCCTTCGTGCTGGAAATGGTGCTCGGCCATCCAGAAGGCGTTGTAGCCGAGGCGATCCATCAGCTTGGCCATCGCTTCGGCCTTGTCGAAGACTGTGGCGAGCTGTTCGTTCGGAAACCGGCGGTCGTTCACCGCGGTGCCGCCATACCCCGCATTCTCCATATCGATGTGCCCGGCGAAGAGACTGTCGAATTTGGTGATCATGGGGAGCCCTCCGCAAAAGTCGCCGATCCTTAACCCCATACTAGACCAGGTTTGACGCCTGGCAACCCGTAACGCCCCCGGTATCATGCGGCAGACATACTGATCTGATACCGATGTCTGCAACCCTGGATTACATTCGTGATTTCGCATTACGCCATGTGCAGCGAATCTGCAGCAAAATATCGCCAATAGGTTGAAGCCCCGGCTTAGCCTGGCGAGTGGGATCCGGCGACGAGCCAGTTTTCGCGCATTACGCGAGGGCTACTTCTTGCCAACCTGATAATGCAGGCGGGATTCAGGCACAGACCCAACCTGTGGTGCTCGGCCCGGTCCGCGACAGGTCCACGCGGCAACTGCCAGTGATCGGCAAACCTAATGTGCACTATCTCATGCTGCCAATTGGTTAGCGGGTATGCATCCCTTACCACATTATTGCGATAATGTCAACAAACCGCCATGAGGTCCTTCCATGTCGGTGGGTCGCAAGCGGACCTACTGGAATAGATTGAAGGCGCGGGCTATTGGTGCCGCGTTGATTTGCCTCGGCTCGGTGCGAAGGGCTATGGCGCGGCCAAAGCGAAGCCGTCGCCCGAGATGACTAAGGGTCTCTATCGGTGGCGCGTGGAGCGGGTAAATGTTGGAGAGCGGGACGCGCCTCGAGCCGCCGCGATGGAGCTGCAGGCTTGAGTTTCCCTTTCGCGAGGTTGCCCCATGAAGCATGTCTTGACAGTTCTGGTTATTGCCGCACTGTTTGCGGTTGCGGCGTCCGGCCGGGCGCAAGTCCAGCAAGGTGCACCACCCCCATCAGCGCCGCCCGCCGATGCTCCTGTCGCGGCTGCTCCGCGGGACACTCTCCGTCCCGCT
>Ga0209217_1000237_pt1 | contig 13843 bp, 9 predicted proteins | sample JacPinW_OM3H0_M2_FD_187957 | JGI IMG/M metagenome (GOLD analysis project Ga0209217, IMG submission 187957) | Forest soil microbial communities from Algoma, Ontario, Canada - Jack Pine, Ontario site 1_JW_OM3H0_M2 (SPAdes) (version 2) | ecosystem: Environmental > Terrestrial > Soil > Boreal...
GATGTTCGACGAAACCGGCGATGCGGCGAAGTCGCAAGGCTGGTCGCCGTTCGTGCTCGACACCAACGGCAACGGCAAGCGCGACGATTATGTCGAGCCAAACGCCCCGCTCGATCCGAGCAAGGACAAGCGGATCGTCCCGGGTTCGGGACCTTACGCGGTGATGCCGTCACCGGTGGACGGCTCGATCTGGTACACCGTCGGTATCTTCGGCGGCACGCCGGCGTTCCTGCGATTTGACCCGGCGACCGGACTGTCGGAAGTCTACAATGTTCCAGCACCTGCGTTCGGAATCCGCGGCGGCGACATCGACAGCAACGGCGTGGTCTGGGCGTCATTGTCGAGCGGTCACCTCGGCAGCTTTGATCGCAAGAAGTGTAAGGGCCCGCTCAATGGGCCGACCGCCACCGGCAATCATTGCCCGGAAGGCTGGACGATCTATCAGTATCCCGGCCCCGGCTTCGACGGCATCGGCGAGAACAGCGCCGAGTCGAGCTATTACACGTGGGTCGACCAGCACAACACGTCCGGACTTGGCGAGAACATCCCGATGTCCACCGCCAATCTCGGTGACGGCTTCGTGGCGCTGAAGGACGGCAAGATGATCACGATCCGGATTCCCTATCCGCTCAGCTTCTATGCCAAGGGCTTGGATGGGCGTATCGACGATCCGAACGCCGGCTGGAAAGGCCGCGGGTTGTGGAGCACGAACGGCGACCGCACGCCTTGGCTCAAGGAAGGCGGCAAGGGCTCGATGCCGCGCGCCGTGCACATCCAGTTTCGGCCCGATCCGCTGGCGAACTAAAGGTTCGCTGAGCCGATTTGAACGCGCCGCGGCCCTTGGCTGCGGGGCATTGATGCTATTGCCCCCTCCACCCTTCGCAGCGGATCAGCGATACGTAATCCGCCGTTACGAACCGCGCGTCGTTGGGTGTGAGCGCATTGTCTCCCCGCCGATGTACGTGGTGTGGCGGATTACGCATTGTTCACGACAATGAACGCTCCATTCGGCGCTGGTTCAGATTGACTGCGCCATTCTCTCTCGCATCGCGCGCTCTGCCGCTCGACGGCATGGTGGCGCGGCCGACACGACGACATCGCGGTCGGTAACACGGTCGTCATGTCGATCAGTGGTCACGAGAACGAGCGAAAGGAGTACCGGTGGCGATACAGCGGGGCTGAGCGCCCGATTGTCGCAAGCTCGCGCCAAATTAGGGGCAGCTTCCACCCCCGAAATATTTGCCTTGCAGATAAGTGTACCGGGCAACCTCCATGGCCAACTTTACGCCTGGATTGTCGCCGTTCGTTCGCGGGCAGCTTCCGCCCGATACGGAATCAAGTTCATCGTCACTGAGGATGCGATTGGTTTCGGTTTTCCTCGTCATGGTGAGTCTCCTTTTGACTATGCCGGTTGACTATGCCGGCAGGAGTATCGCGACCTGATCGATCTCTCCGTGAGGAACCTCACGGAGGCGCAACGTTTCCACGAATTTTAGGAGTGCGCAGGATGGGTTGAGCACTTTGCGAAACCCATCACGTCGCCGCATCACCCGCTAGTGTTGCGTCGCATGGTCAAAATCGGAATCTATCCCGAGAATTGGGCATGCGATGTCTCGACGGCGGGGGATTTCGGCGAATGGCCGTAATGTCGCGCGGCAAGGTGATGGGTTTCGCAAGGGCTCAACCCATCCTACGACCTCTTACGCCGACTTCCGCACCGCGTTGTCGACCAGCGTCTTGCCCAGCGACCAGATCGCGCCGGGGACCTTGTGGCTGGAGGCGATGACGGAATCGAACGCGGTCTCGATCCAGTTGCAGTCTTGCTCGGTGATGGTCAAAGGCGGCAACAGTTTGATGGTGTGACTGCCATGGCCGGAGACTTGGGTGAGGATCTTGTGATCCTTGAACAGCGGCACCGTGATGAGCTGGCAGAACAGGCCTTTGCTCGCGGTCTCGAGTACATTCCAGGACGCTTTGAGCCGCAGCGATTTCGGCGAGCCGAACTCGATGCCGATCATCAGGCCCTTGCCGCGAACCTCCTTCACCAATTCGTAGCCGGGCACCATCCGCGTCAGCGCCAGCCGAAGCTCGGCGCCGCGCTTGGCGGCGGCCTCGATCAGCTTTTCCGACTCGATCACCTCGAGCGTGGCAATGCCGGCCGCCATCGCCAGGTCGTTCTTGGCGAAGGTCGATCCGTGCACCACCGCGCGATCCATTTGATTGAAGATCTTGTCGAAGATGCTCTTGCGGGTCAAAAGCGCGCCGACCGGCACGTGTCCGCCCGATAGCGCCTTGGACAAAAGAACGATGTCCGGTTCGACGTTCCAATGCTCCACCGCCAGGAATCTTCCGGTCCGACCCATCCCAGTCTGAATTTCGTCGGCAACCATCAGCGTGCCGTACTTGCGGCACAGCGCGGCCGCGCCCGGCAGAAATTCGTCTGTGGGCATGTTGACGCCCTTGCCCTGGATCGGCTCGAAGATAAAGGCGGCCATCTGGCGCGACGACAACGCTTGCTCGAGAGCGGCGAGATCGTTGAAGGGTATCGGCGTGCACCCGGGCAACAGCGGCTCGAAGCCAGAGCGGAAATTGGGATCATCGGTGAGCGACAGCGCGCCGTAGGTCAACCCATGGTAGCCGTGGGCGCAGTACACGATGCCCGGCCGGCCGGTCGCGCCGCGGGCGAATTTGATCGCGGCTTCGACACATTCCGCCCCGGAATTTGCGAAAAAGACCTTGTCCAGATAGGGCACGAAATCCAGCAGCCGCTCGGCCAGCACGCCGGCCAAGGTCGACACGTCGAGCTGCACGAGGTTGGGCAGGTCGCTGTCGAGCACGCTCTTCAACGCCCTGCGCAGCGCCGGATGATTGCGGCCGATCGCAAAAACGCCAAAACCGCTCAGTAGATCGAGATAGCGGGCCCCGTTACGATCGAAGAGATATTGGCCTTGACCCTTCTGGAAGCCGACATCGTAGCCGATCGTCTTGAGGACCCGTACCAGTTGCTCATTTAAGTGGCGCGAGTGCATGGAACTGCGCTGCGACTGGCGGTCCACAAACATCTCGGAAACGTCTAGATTTGAATATAGCATCAGCTACATACTTCGGTTGATAGCCATTTCGTCAACTGAAAACGCTCAATGCGGCGTTTTGCCCTCGTTCGGACCATCTACTTAAGCACAGGTTTAGGCAATGTTGCACTGCCCCCGACAGTTCGCACGTAGAATAGTATATGCCGGATTCCTTTTGGCGACAGGCCTTGCACCCGCTTTGGCGCTGGATCCAACCGGCGACTGGAAGGTGGCGGACGGCGTCGCCAACATCCGGGTTGCCGAATGCAATGGCAGCATGTGGGGTGTGGTTGCGTGGGAGCAAACGCCTGGCGGCCGCGACACGCATAATCCCGACGTCTCAAAACAAAGCAGGCCGACCCTTGGCATGCCGATCCTGATCGACATGAAGAGGAAGGCTGGCCTCGATCAATGGGAAGGCCAAGTCTACAACGCCAAGGACGGGCAGACCTACAGTTCGACGATCAAGCCGGTCGGCCCGGACCAGATAGAGATTCAGGGCTGCGTGCTGGGCTTTCTCTGTGGCGGCGAAACCTGGAGCCGGGTCGCGGGCCCTATCCCCTCCAGCCCCGCCAACAGCATGGCCAAGGGCATGCCGAAGACCCCGGGCACGCCGCCTCACACCGCCGGGACAGCGCTGCCGAAGACCACCGGGTCGGTTGGTCCGAAAACGCCGGGTCAAAAACTGGCGACGGCCGGCCACCCGGCCGACCCGGTCGGCGATATCTGTCTACTCCCCGACATCGCGCGGTTTGCCCATTAGCGCCGGCTGGAACAGCAACACAGCGGCGAGTGTGGTGACGAGGGAGAGCGCCAAAAGCTTGCCCATGCTCGACGTCCCGGGATGACTGGATAGCCAAAGGCTGCCAAATGCGGTCGCCGTCGTCAGCGCGCTGAAAAATATGGCTCGCGTCAGGCTCGACTGCAGCAAATTCGTTCTGCCCGACCGCCACGCCGTTACATAGTAGATCTTGAACGCCACGCCGACCCCGAGCAACAGCGGCAGCGCGACGATGTTGGCGAAGTTGAGCGGCATTTTGATCAAGACGCAGATTTCCAGCGTCACTGCCCCTGCCACCAGCAGCGGGACCAGCGTCAGCAGCACGTCGGTGATCCGCCGCAACGTAAGCCAAAGCAGAAGACTGATCACGACCAGCGCGCAGATGCCGGCCTGGATGAAGGCCCGGACGACAAGGTCGCCAGATTTCAGGATCGATACCGGTCCACCGATCGCGGTCGGCTCAGCGGCGAGAACCGCGGCGGCAAACCTGCGCAGCGTCTCATTGTCATTCGGATCACCGCGAGGCAGCGCCTCAACCCGCATCAGACCATCCTTGGTTTTCCAGGAGCTGACGAGTTCGGGTGGCAGGTTTTTCAGGCTGACCGGCTGCGCCTGCAGCGAGCTTTTGAGCTGGCCGAGCATGATCTTCATCGGGTCGACGAAGACGGCCTGCGCCTTTTCCCGGGTAGCTTGGCTGGAATCGGCAAGTTTGGAGAGCGCATCGGCAAGCCGGCGCGATGCGACGGCACCGGGAGATTTGGCAGCGCCGGCGGTCTTGCGCAAGTTTTCCGAAGATCCCTTCAGCGACTCTACGTTCTCCTGGTCGGAGGGGGCGGGATCAATGGAGTCCGGGTTGAGTGCGGGGTTGAGAACTTTGGCGGCTTGCGCGATCAGTTTCAGCTTCGCCGGCTGCTCTTCGGGCACAAAATTGTCGAGCGAGCGGACGCTCAAGACTTCCGGCACCTTTGCCAGCCGCTCCTCGATCTTTTTCGCCTCAGTGTCCGAATTCGTCATCACGTTGATGGCGTTGGCGCCGGTGTTGGGGTCCTTCCTCAGATCGAGAAAGGTTGCGATCGACTCGACCTTGGGATTTCGCAAATTGACCGGGTTGAAGTCGAACCTGAGGAAATAAAGCAGCGGCAGACCGGCGACCGCAATCACAAGCGTGCCGACGATGATGATCACGCGATGGTCTTCGAGGAATTGATCGACCGGCGCCAGGAAAGCATAGCCGACCGGCTCGCTTTCGCCGGGAGGGTTGAGCAGGTTCAAAAGCGCGGGCAACACGGTGATGCTGGTAGTAAAGGCGACCAGCATGCCGACCCCGGCGATCTCGCCGAGCTCCGAGATGCCTTTGTAGTCGGTCGGCAGGAACGAGAGGAATCCCGCCGCCGTCGCCATCGCGGCCAGCGAAAGCGGGACCGCCGAACGCTCGGCCGCCTTCTCCAGCGCCGTCCGCAAATCGTCACCCTTGAAGCGCTCCGAGCGGTAACGGACGCTGTACTGGATGCCAAAATCCACGCCGAGGCCAACGAACAGAACCGCGAACGCGATCGATAGCAGGTTCAGTGAAGACACCATCCACAGCCCGACGGCGGTGGTGATGGAAAGGCCGATAAAGAGGTTAACGAACACTGCAAAGATGATCTTCGGCGAATGCAGCGCCATCCATAGAATGAACAGCACCACAAGCACGGTGCCAATGCCGTTGACGATGGCGCCATCCTGCACGGTCGCGAATTCCTCGTTGGCGATCGGAACTGGGCCGGTCAGCCTGAGCCGCGCGCCATATTCACCTGGCAGATTGACGTCGCGGGCGGCCTGCCTGATGGCATCGGTCGCGTCCTTGCCGGGCTCCAGCGCATTGAAATCGAGGACCGGCTTGAACTCGATGAAGGAACGTCGATCCGAATCGGTCAAAGGCTTGTCGCTGACCATTTCGCGCCAGGAGAAGGTGCCGGTCCCGGTGTTGAGCACGCTCTCGACGGTCTGGGCGATCAGGTTGAAGGGCCGCTCGGTGCTGTCCAACTTGACCTGCCCGCGCTTGATGCCGGCAAGGCCGGTTTCCAGCGCGCCGGTCAGTCCCCGTATCGAGGGATCGCCGGCCATGATTTCGATCAGGGGGGCTGCGGATTCGAGCTGCCCGGTCAGCTGGCCGACCTCGGGCACCGGCAGGAACAAGAGCCCGTTTTTTTCAAAGAATTCTCCGGAACCGAGCGGCTGGACCGATTCGAAATGCTGGCTGTCGCCTGACAGCTTCCGCGCCAGCGCGTCACTGGCTGCGCTGGTGAGTTCCGGCGTCGGAGCCTCCACCACAGCAAGGATAGTCCGGTCCCTGTCGAAGGCCCGTTCGAACTGATTGTCGCGCTGGCGCCAATCCAGCTTTTGCGAAATCAGCGTGTTGATATCCGTGTTGATCGAGAAATGCCGGGCCGTGTAGTAGCCCGCCGCTACCGCAAAGATGAGTGCGATCAGGACAATGGGTAGGGCAAACCGCGTACAAACTCTAACAATCGATACAACAAGACTTGTCAGCACATTTTTTCTTTCTAATGTTTACGGCCTGCCCGAAACGCCCGCTATCTACCGGAGTTCCAGAAGCCGATCTAATGTTGTTTTTTGGGCAGTTTTCCGCCGGGTGGGACAGGGACAAGGGCGCAAAAAAACATGGCCGCAAACAACAAGGGGCGCAAGACATGGCGGGATCGCGCCGGCAGGCTCATATAGCCCGGATGGGCCTGGGGTAAAGTGACGAACAAGTGAGGGTTTCGGGGACTTTATTCGGGACGATTTGGGGACTACCGTACCATACTACCGGCAACGAGCCGTTGTGTGCGGCGGGTCACCGCGCGATCCGCCTTTTCTAGCCGATCATTTTTTGAGACAAAGCCTTGGACCTCCATGGTTCGGGGAGGCGACGGGCTCGGGGAAGCGACGGGTGCGGGAACCGGGGTGGTGCGGATATTGCAGCCGTCCATGCCGCTACGAGAGGCAGAAATGAGTTTGGTGCAACTTGCGTAACGGACGTCCCATGGAAGTGTATCTTGCGCAACCCCGCGGATTTTGTGCGGGGGTGGTGCGTGCCATCGAGATCGTCGAGCGGGCGCTGCAGAAATACGGCCCTCCGGTCTATGTGCGTCACGAGATCGTTCACAACAAGTACGTGGTCGAAAGCCTGAAGAATAAAGGCGCGATTTTCGTCGAGGATTTGTCGGAAGTGCCGCCGAAAGCGGTCACCGTGTTCTCTGCCCATGGTGTGGCGCGGAGCGTGGAGGAAGAAGCCGCAGCCCGCGGCCTGCCGGTCCTCAATGCCACCTGCCCGTTGGTCACCAAGGTCCACAACCAGGGCAAGCGCTACATGTCGAAGGGCCGGGCGCTGATCCTGATCGGCCATGCCGGGCACCCTGAGGTCGAGGGAACCATGGGTCAGGTTCCCGGCACGGTACTTTTAGTCCAGAATGTCGACGATGTGGCGGCTTTAACCATCCCTGCCGACACGCCGGTGGCCTACATTACCCAGACTACGCTCAGCGTAGACGACACAAAAGACATCATTTCGGCCCTTCAGCAGCGATTTACAGATATTCAAGGCCCGGACATCCGGGATATCTGCTATGCGACACAGAACCGCCAATCTGCGGTAAGGGACCTTAGCAAGCTCGTGGACGTCATTTTGGTGGTGGGGGCCACCAATAGTTCCAATTCAAACCGGCTGCGCGAAATCGGCACCGAAGTCGGTGTCGCGAGTTATCTCATTGCCGACGGCAGTGAGCTGAACCCGGATTGGTTGAAAGACGCCAAGGCCGTCGGCATCACCGCCGGCGCCTCGGCCCCCGAGGTTCTTGTCGATCACGTGATCGAGGCGCTGCGGCGCATCGGGCCGGTCGCGGTGTCGGTGCTTCCCGGTCGGGAAGAAAATATCGAATTCCGGCTTCCGGCCGAACTAACTGTGGGCTGATCAACCTCTCTACCCGAGTCCAGAAAGAAAACTTGTAATGGCAATACCGTTCTTCAAGGAACTAAGTATCGGCGGCTATCTGATCAAGCAGAAACTGCTTGGCAGAAAGCGCTATCCCCTGGTGCTGATGCTCGAGCCGCTGTTTCGCTGCAACCTGGCCTGCGTCGGCTGCGGCAAGATCGACTATCCCGACGCGATCCTCAATCGCCGCATGTCGGCACAGGAATGCTGGGATGCCGCCGACGAATGCGGCGCGCCGATGGTGGCGATCCCCGGCGGCGAGCCCCTGATCCACAAGGACATCGGCGAGATCGTGCGCGGCCTCGTGGCGCGGAAGAAGTTCGTCTCGCTGTGCACCAATGCGCTGCTGCTGGAAAAGAAGCTGCATTTGTTCGAGCCGTCGCCCTATCTGTTTTTCTCGGTGCATCTCGACGGCCTGAAGGACCATCACGACAAGGCGGTCTCGCAGGAAGGCGTGTTCGATCGCGCGGTCTCGGCGATCAAGGCCGCCAAGGCCAAGGGTTTTACCGTCAACGTCAACGCCACGATCTTCGACGGGCATGCGGCGGAGGACATCGCCAAATTCCTCGACTTCACCACCGAACTGGGCGTCGGCGTTTCGATGTCGCCGGGCTATGCCTATGAGCGCGCGCCCGACCAGGAGCACTTCCTCAACCGCACCAAGACCAAGAAGCTGTTCCGCGACGTGTTTGCGCTCGGCAAGGGCAAGAAGTGGAATTTCATGCATTCCGGCCTGTTCCTGGATTTCCTGGCCGGCAATCAGGACTATGAATGCACCCCGTGGGGCATGCCGGCCCGCAACATTTTCGGCTGGCAGAAGCCCTGCTATTTGCTCGGCGAGGGCTATACCAAGACCTTCAAGGAGCTGATGGAGACCACCGACTGGGACACCTACGGCACCGGCAAATACGAGAAGTGCGCCGACTGCATGGCGCATTGCGGCTACGAGCCAACCGCGGCGAAAGCAGCGCTGGACAATCCGTTCAAGGCGATGTGGGTGGCGCTGCGCGGGGTACGGACGACGGGGCCGATGGCGCCCGAGATCGATCTCAGTAAGCAGCGCCCGGCGCAGTACATCTTCTCCGCCGAAGTGCAGAAGCGCCTGTCAGAGATCCGCCGCGACGAGGCCCTCGCCGCCCAGCAGAAAGCCTCGACAGCCGCGTAGGCTTTTGAGCGCACGATTGAAATCGATCCCGGTCGAAACTAGCGCGCGCAGCGTCAGTGGGTTGCGCGCGACGGCGCGCAAGATCTTGCGCAGATCGATATCGCCGTTCGGCTTGATCGCGCTCAGCGCCAGCGCCGGCAACGCGCGGCTGGCGGGGTCGCTGATGACGCGCAAAGCCGCGAACGGAAGGCCTGCCTCGGCCGCGTAGGCGGCTGCGATATGGCTTTCCATGTCGACCGCCGCGGCGCCCGTCTCCAAATGCAAGGCTGCCTTTAGGGCGCTAGCGGCAATCACCTTCTCCACGCCGGCGAGACCGCCCCTGATCACGCGCCGGCGCCCCAGCGCGGCGCGGGCGATCATGGTCTCGTTCAGCGCCAGGCCGGCAAGCCAGCGGGTGTCGCCGGCCAGCACCTCCGTCGCCACCACGACGTCGCCTGATTTCAATGAGGGATCGAGGCCACCGGCGACGCCGAAACTGATGACGCCTCTGATCGTCTTTGGGTCAAAAACGGTCAGCAGCTCCCGCAATTGCTTTGGATCGCTACTGCTGCAGATCACGGTCAATCCGGGCCCGGCCGCGATCCGGGCCTCCTGGACAAGACCAGTCACGATAAGCACCGGTCGCGGGTCAATCCGATCGCCCGCGGAGGTGCCTTCCCCCGCCCCCAGTTTCACATCCCTACCCCTACCACCTTGCTGTTAGTATTCCTCAGATTCCGATACCGCGCCAACGCCCACAGCGGAAAGAACTTCGAATATCCATGGTAACGCAGATAAAACACCCGAGGAAAGCCTGTTGCCGTGTAGCGCTGCTCGTCCCACAGTCCTTTTTCGTTCTGTGTGGCAATTAGGTACTGCACGCCGCGCACGACTGCCGGATGCCCGACCTCACCCGCCGCCATCAATCCAAGCAAGGCCCATGCCGTTTGCGAGGCGGTGGTCGGCGCCCCGTCGAAGCCGCGGTAGTCGAGCCGGTAGCTCTTCGCATCCTCGCCCCAGCCGCCGTCCTTGTTCTGGATCGACAGCAACCAGTCCACGGCCTTGCGCATCACCGGGTCCTGATGGTTAACGCCGGCGGCGTTGAGCGCGCACAGGACCGACCAGGTGCCGTAAATGTAGTTCAGCCCCCAGCGGCCATACCACGACCCTTCCGCAAGCTGGGTCCGGCGCAGGTAGGCGACGCCGTCCACGACCGCCTTGCTGCTTTGGACGGTCTCCCCGAGCTGGGCCAGCATCGACACGCAGCGGGCGGTGACGTCCTCGGTCGGCGGATCGAGCAGCGCGCCATGATCGGAGAACGGAATGTTGTTGAGGTAATATTCGAGATTGTCGACGTCGAAGGCGGCCCAGCCGCCATCGCGGCTCTGCATGCCCGCGATCCATTCGCGGCCGCGGGCAATCGCCATATCGTATTCGGCGCTGCCGGTCGCGCGCCGCGTCCGGTCCATCGCCATCACCACGACCGCGGTGTCGTCGAGGTCGGGATAATAATCATTGTTGTACTGGAAGGCCCAGCCGCCGGGGCGAATCTCGGGACGCTTGACGGCCCAATCGCCTTTGAGATCCAGAATTTGCCTCGGCTTCAGCCAATCGAGACCCTGCTTGGCCGAAGACTGCGCCGCCTCGCTGCCAGCTTCGATCATGGCATGAGCGCTCAGCGCAGTGTCCCACACCGGCGAGACGCATGGCTGGCAATAGGCTTCGTGCTCGCCGATCACCAACAGCCGCTCGAGCGCCCTTCGTGTGAGGGCGCGCGGCGGATAATCGGCCGGCTTGCCGAGCGCGTCATACATCATCACGGCGTTAGCCATCGGTGGATAGATCGCGCCGAGGCCGTCTTCGCCGTTTAACCGTTCCTCGATGAACGCCACCGCGCTGTCGATGGCGCGCGCGCGCAGCTTCTTCGGAAACAGTGGCTCGATGACGCGCAATACGGCGTCCAAAGCGCGGAACAGGAGAAACCAACCCCGGCTCTGGTGCGGCGCTTTCGCGGTCATTCCGATCGAGCCCGGCGGCTGCAGGAACAATTCATCGATGCTGAGCCGGCCGGCGTTCCTCGCCAACGGCTTCAGCGCCGCCAGAACCATCAGCGGCACCATCGTGGTCCGTGCCCAGTAGGAAATCTTGTTGAGATGAAACGGCGACCACATCGGCAGCAGCATGATCTCGATCGGCAGCACCGGCACGCTGCGCCAGCTCATCACCCCGAACATTGCCAGCATGAAGCGGGTGAAGACGTTGCTGTGGATGGCGCCGCCGCGCGAGCGGATCGCCTCGCGCGCCCGCACCATATGTGGCGCATCCGCCGAATCGCCGATCGTCTTCAGCGCGAAATAGGCTTTGACGCTGGCGCTCATATCGAATTCGCCCTCATGCACCAGCGGCCAGCCGCCATGGGCGCCCTGAACCCGGCGCAAATAATTGGCGATCTTGGCTTCGAGCACGGCGTCGACCTCTTCGCCGAGGTAATGGCGAAGCAGCACATATTCCGCCGGGATCGTGCAATCGGCTTCCAGTTCGAACACCCAGTGTCCGTCCGGCTGCCGGTAGCCGAGCATCCCGCGCGTCGCCGACGCGATGCCCGCCTCCAGGGCGCCAGTGGCCTCAATCCCAACGGTGTTATTGCCGGAATGCATTTCGCTCGAATTCCTCCCGTTCAACCCTGACGGTGACAGGTTATCCAAAAGTCGCCTGTGACCTGGGTCACGCTTACCGCAGCGCCAGCACAAGATCGGCGGCGCGGTTTCCCGACCGCACCGACCCCTCGATGGTCGCTGGCAACCCCGTATCAGTCCAGTCGCCGGCAAGGAACAGGTTTTTCCAGCCGGTCTGCGCCCCCGGGCGCAGCGCATTCTGCTCCGGCGTGGCCTCGAAGGTGGCCCGGCGCTCGCGCACGATCTGCCAGGGCGGCAGCTCGCCCGCAACGCTTCCGGCCTTGCAGATGTCCCGCCAGATCGCCTGGGCGAGCTCTTCCCGCGGCATATCCACCAGCCGGTCGCCATTGCTGATGGTAATGGACAGCCGCTGCGGGAAGGCAAACAGCCACTCCACCAGTCCGCCCACCACCCCGAGGATTGGGGGCATGTCGCGCGGCGGATCGAAGCGGAAATGCGCATTCACGATCGCCCGGAATTTTGTCGGCGTTTTGAGGCCAGGCAGCAGCGCTGCGGCCGGGCGCGGCGGAACGGCCAGCACCACGGCGTCCTCTGGCCCGATTGCCACCGTGCCGTCGCCAAAATTCAACTCGCCGATCCTGTCCGCCGACATGGCGAACGCGCGCAGCTCGTGTCCGAAGGCGATGCTGGCGCCCTTTTGCTGCAACAGCTTGACGGCGGGCTCGACCAGCACCGCGCTCAAGCCATCGCGCGCGATCAACGGCCGGCACGCCCGTCCGCCCGCCAGCAAGGTTTCCCGCACCACCGCGCCGGCAAGGCCCGCCGAGCCCTCGGGCGGATCGACGTTAAGCGCCGCCAGCAACAACGGCTGCACCAGCCGCTCGTAAAGCGTTCCCTTGCAGGGGATCGCGTCGCCAACCAATTTGCTCTTCGCCGCCCAGATCAGCGGCATCAGCGCGAGATAGTCGAACAGGCCCGTATCGGGCACCCGGCGAGCCTCGTCGAACACCCACAATGGCAGCCTGCCGTCACCGAGGTCGAGCTGCCAGCGCTGTCCGGTTCTAAGATCGACGAACGGGAATTGCGCGCTCTTCGGCCCGACCAGCCCCGCTTCCGTGCCGATCGATCTGGCGTAAGCCACGGCGTGACGGTTGCCGGACAGCAAGAGGTGATTGCCGTTGTCGATCGTCAGATTGGTTGCGGCATCGAAATACGACCGGCAGCGGCCGCCGGCCTGTTGGGTCGCTTCATGGACATGCACCTTGAAATTCTCGTTCGCCAGCCGAACGGCTGCCGACAGGCCCGAGATTCCGGCGCCGATGATGTGGACGGTCTTTGTCATCAGATGAAGGCGTAGCGAACAATGATGGCGAGACGGGCGATCTTGTTGAGGCGAACCGGCCGCCGTGGCGATGCAAAACCTCTTTCGACCAGCAATTCAAGGATCGCGCGATAATATTTCGACATGATGCGCGGCGCGCGCACCACGCGCCGAGCGTTGCGGCCCATGACTTCGTCGGCCTCTCGAAAATGCATCCGCGCCCGCTCGACCAGCGGCGCGCAAACCTTCGGCAGCGCCGGATCGGAGATCACCTTGGGCGGATCGAATTTTGTTATTCCGGCGTGCAGCAGCCCCTCGAGCGGCAAATACAGCCGGCCGATCGCGGCGTCTTCATCGATATCGCGCAGGATATTGGTCAGTTGCAGGGCGCGGCCAAGATGATGCGCAAGCAGGATGCCATCGTCCTGCGGCAGACCAAATACCCGCACCGACAATCGTCCGACCGCGCTCGCGACGCGGTCGCAATAAAGATCCAGCGTTGCGAGGTCCGGCGCGCGAATGTCCTGCGGCACATCCATTTCCATGCCGTCGACGATGGCGAGGAAATCCTCGCGCTTTAAATCAAACCGCCGAACCGAGGCGACATAGTCGGTGAGCCGCGGCGGCGGATGGCCCTGATACAGCGCCTCGATATCGTCGCGCCATTGCTGCAGCGCGGCTAGCCGCCCAGACCGCGGACCATCGGAATCGGCGATGTCGTCGACCTGCCGGCAAAAACTGTAGATCTGGAACATCGCCTCGCGCTGCTCGCGCGGCAGGATGCGCATCGCCGCGTAAAACGAACTGCCGGACGCGGATGTCCCGTAACTGGTGCTCGCTGCCGCCGCCTCGAGCGTCATGCGCCGGCCGCCGGTTTGGACACGGGCCGCCGTCCCACCGCGCGGCGCGCA
>Ga0209217_1000239_pt1 | contig 13832 bp, 13 predicted proteins | sample JacPinW_OM3H0_M2_FD_187957 | JGI IMG/M metagenome (GOLD analysis project Ga0209217, IMG submission 187957) | Forest soil microbial communities from Algoma, Ontario, Canada - Jack Pine, Ontario site 1_JW_OM3H0_M2 (SPAdes) (version 2) | ecosystem: Environmental > Terrestrial > Soil > Boreal...
GACGTCACGGCGGAGGATCTGCTCGCCGACGTCGTATATCAGATCGGTGCGTTGCGCGGACTCGCCCGGGCGGCTGGCTCAGCGGTGTCCTACGTCAAACCCCATGGCGCGCTGTACAACACGATCATGACCAACCGTGAGCAGGCCGCCGCCGTCGCGCAGGCGGTGCAGATGGTGGACGCCGGCCTGCCGGTGCTGGGCCTGGCGGGTTCGGCGTTCTTCGAGGAGGCGCAAAGCCGTGGCTTGCGCACCGTGCCGGAGGCATTCGCCGATCGCGCCTACCGACCGGACGGCGGACTGGTGTCCCGCCGGGAACCGTTCGCGGTGCTGCACGATCCGGCGGCCATCGCCGAACGGGTGGTGGCCATGGTTACCACCGGACACGTCACCGCGGTCGACGGGTCAACGCTCGATGTGTACGTGAAATCGGTTTGTGTGCATGGTGATTCACCCGGTGCAGTGCAGATCGCGACGGCGGTGCGGGATCGGCTCAAGGCCGACGGGATTGACCTGAAGGCGTTTTGCTGATGCGGCTGCGGCCCGGGCGTCCGGACATCGAGCGCTATGCGCACCGGTTCAGCGTGCCGGTCGCCGAATCCAGCGCGCCGCTGACCGTGACGTGGCTGGGGGTGTCGACGCTGCTGCTCGACGACGGGGCTTCGACGTTGCTGACCGATGGCTACTTCTCCAGGCCCAGCGTGGCGCGGGTGGCGTTGGGCAAGGTATCACCGTCGCCGGCCCGGGTAGACGGGTGCCTGGCCCGCCTCCAGGTGACACGGCTGGAGGCGGTCGTCCCGGTGCACACGCATATCGACCACGCGCTGGATTCCGCGCTGGTCGCCGATCGTACCGGCGCGCGATTGGTTGGGGGCGAATCGGCGGCCAATGTCGGCCGTGGCTACGGCCTTGCCGCAGACCGCCTCGTCGTCGCTGTATCCGGCGAACCAATTCGATTGGGCGCCTTCGACATTACGCTGATCAAGTCGCGGCACAGCCCACCCGACCGCTTCCCTGGAGAGATCACCGCGCCGGTGATACCGCCGGTGAAGGCATCGGCCTACCGGTGCGGCGAGGCCTGGTCGACGCTGGTGCATCATCGACCGTCGGACCGGCGGCTGTTGATTCAAGGCAGTGCCGGCTTCGTCAAGGGCTCGCTGGCCGGGCAACGCGCCGATGTCGTCTATCTAGGCGTTGGCCAGCTGGGGCTGCAGTCCGAGCCGTATCCCGTCGACTACTGGACCGAGACGGTGCGCACGGTGGGTGCGCACCGCGTGGTGTTGATCCACTGGGATGATTTCTTTCGCCCGCTGTCAAAACCGTTGCGCGCGTTACCCTATGCGGCCGACGACTTGGACGCAACGCTGCGCGTCCTGAGCAAGCTGGCCGAGCAGGACGGTATCGCGCTGGATATGCCGACGGTGTGGCGGCGCGAAGACCCGTGGGCCTGAGTTTGACGCTGGTTCTGGCTCTTCTGTCGCTGGCGGTGGTTTTGGCGTTCGCGGTTGCCCGTCCACGGGGTTGGCCCGAGGCGTTCGCCGCCGTCCCGGCGGTCGTCGTCCTGATAGCCGTCGGCGCGATCTCAACGCACGACGCGGCTGCAGAGGCGGCCCGGCTGTCGCGCGTCGTCGCTTTCCTGGGCGCGGTGCTGGTGTTGGCCAAAATGTGCGACGACGAAGGTCTGTTCGAGGCGGCCGGGGCGGCAATGGCACGCGCCCGCTTCGGATCCCTGCGCCTGTTGCGGCAAGTGTTCGTGATTGCCGCCACGATCACCGCGGTGCTGAGCCTGGACGCCACCGTTGTGCTGCTGACGCCGGTGGTGCTGACCACCGTGCGACGGCTGCGGGCACCGGTGCGGCCGCACGCCTACGCGACGGCCCACCTGGCCAACGCGGCGTCGCTACTGCTTCCGATGTCAAACCTGACCAACCTGCTCGCTTTTCACGTCGCCAACGTGTCGTTCACCAAGTTCGCAGCGGTGATGGTGCTGCCCTGGCTGGCCGCGGTGGGCACCGTTTACCTCGTCTTCCGGGTGTTCTTCCGGCGGGATCTCAGCGTGCAGCCCGATCCTCCTGAGAATGAGCCGGCACCGCAGATACCGGTGTTCGCGTTGGTGGTGGTGGCGCTGACACTGGCCGGGTTCGTTATCGCGGAGGCGGCCGGGGTGGCGCCGGCCTGGGCGGCACTCGCCGGGGCCGCGGTGATGGCGGTACGAAGCCTGGCGCGACGGCACACCACGGCGGTGGCGATCGTGCGCGCGGTGAACATACCGTTTCTGGTGTTCGTGCTGGCGTTGGGCGTCGTGGTGCAGGCGGTCATGCAGAACGGTGTGTCCGACCGGATGGGCGCGGTGTTGCCGTCCGGTTCCGGCCTGCCAGCGCTGCTCGGCTTCGCGGTGGTGGCCGCGGTGCTGGCCAACATCGTCAACAACCTGCCCGCGACACTCGTGTTGGTACCGCTGGTGGCACCGAGCGGGCCGGCGGCGGTGCTGGCCGTGCTGATCGGCGTGAACATCGGACCCAACCTGACCTATGTCGGCTCGCTGTCAAACCTGCTGTGGCGCGGCGTGTTACGTCGCTACGACGTTCCGGCTAGCGTCGGCGAGTACACCAGGCTCGGGCTGTGCACCGTACCCACAGCGCTGGTGGCGGCGGTGTTGGCGCTATGGGCCGGCGTGCGACTGCTGGGCATCTAGACCTCAGGAGTATCAGCAGCCCCTGGAGTCGCTGCGAGGAGGGACAGGTTCTTCTCCAACTTGATGGCGCATGTGATATCGCTCTGCGACACCATGTCACGAACATCTGGCGGCGCCGACGTGGCCGGTATGGCGAGGCTGCCGCTAGCGGTGGTACGCCGGCGGCAGCGGCATACCGAGTTCGGCCATCACGGTGCGCAGTGTCGCGGGATAGTTGGTGATGATGCCGTCGACGCCGTCGGCGATCTGGGCCCGCATGTCGTCGGCGTCGTCGACGGTCCACGGAATGATACTGAGCCGCAACGAATGTGCCCGGTCAACCAAAGACTTGTCAACCAAAGAATAATCGGGCGAAAGGATGTTCGCGCCAACCATCGTGGCGCCAAGCACCGGATCACCGACGATAGCGGGGTTGACGCCGGCCAGCCAGGGCGAATCCGGAACCCAGGTGTGCGCATTCCATAAGGCCACCAACGGAATCGCCGGCTCGGCCTGGTGCACGAGCGGCAATGTGCGCCAGTCGAAACTTTGGATTTCCACCCGGTCGACCTTGCCTGCCGACCTGACTGCAGCCAACAGCACGTCGACGAACTCTTGCGGCTCGGCCGATATGGCCGGGCGATCGGCCGCGACCTTGGTCTCGATGTTGAATCGCACATTGGCCCGATACGAGTCGACGAGTGAGAAGACGTCCGGCAAAGTAGCTATCTTGTTGCCCCGCATCACTTCAGCGTGTGGAAACTGGCTATTCGGCTTTCCGCAGTCCAGCGTTCGGATCTGCGCCACGGTCAGGTCGTGCACCTGTTTTCCGACGTAGGGATACGACGGGTCGCCGCCGAAAGCCGGCCCGGTGTCGGCGCACTGTTGCGGCTCGATGATCGGGTCATGCCATACCAGTGGTTGGCGATCCTTAGTGATGTTGATGTCGAGTTCCAGTGTGCTGACACCGAGTTCGAGCGATTTGGCGAAGGCACGCAACGATTCGCCGGTCGCCTCGCCGCGGCCACCGGCGTGGGCCTGTAGGTCGAATTGCGGCAACTCGGCAGCCGCCGGCGGCGCAAAAGCCAGCACGACGACAGCCGCCAGCACCGCGCCAAGGCGCACGGGCCACTGGCCAGCCAATTCGACTAGCGCCTGCGCTGACGGGCGATCTCAGCCAGCACCACCCCGGCGGCGACCGCGGCGTTCAACGATTCGGCGGGGCCGGCCATCGGGATCGACACCACCGCATCGCAGTTCTGACGCACCAGCCGCGACAGCCCCTTTCCTTCCGATCCGACGATCACCACCAGCGGACCCTCGGCGTCCAAATCGTCGAGGACGGTGTCGCCGTCGGCATCCAGCCCGATTAGCTGCAGACCGCGATCAGCCCAATCCTTCAGCGTCCGATTGAGATTGGTAGCTCGCGCGATGGGAATCCGTGCGGCAGCGCCGGCGCTGGTTCGCCAGGCCACCGCTGTCACCGAGGCGGAGCGCCGCTGCGGGATCAACACCCCGTGACCGGCGAACGCCGCGACCGACCGAACGATCGCACCGAGGTTGCGCGGATCGGAGATGTTGTCCAACGCGACCAGCAGTGCGGGCGGGGAGTCCAAGGCCACCTCGAGCAGCTCGTCGGGATGGAGGTACTCGTACGGCGGCACCTGTAACGCGATCCCTTGATGCAGGCCGTTGGTCGTCATCCGATCCAGGTCGGTGCGCGGCACTTCGAGGATCGCGATACCGGAATCGGCTGCCAGCGTGACGGATTCGGTGAGCCGCTCGTCGGCCTGGGCTCCGAGCGCAACGTAGAGCGCGGTCGCCGGAACCCCGGCGCGCAGGCATTCCAATACCGGGTTTCGTCCCAGGACCGTTTCGACGTCGTCGGCGCTGCGTTTAGCGGGCCGGCGCTGCTGCGCCTTGAGCCGCTTGGCGGCCGGATGGTACAGCCGCATGTGCGCGGGCGGAGTGGCGCCGCGGCCTTCCACCCCGCGGCGTCGTTGGCCGCCGGAGCCGACGGTCGGCCCTTTCTTGGTGCCGGGTTTGCGGACCGCTCCGCGGCGCCGCGAATTACCGGCCATCGGCTTGGGTTCCCAGCGACCACTGCGGGCCGTCGCCGGTATCGGTGACCTCGACACCGGCGTCCTTGAGCCGATCCCGGATCTCATCGGCCAGCTTCCAGTCGCGCTGCACGCGGGCCTGTTCGCGCCGCTCTAACTCGGCGCGCACCAACACGTCGACCGCTGCCAGCGCGGCCGACCTCTCGTCGTGTGACTCCCAGCGCTCGTCGAGCGGGTCGCAGCCGAGAATGCCCATCATCGCGCGGATGGCTGCGGCGTTGGCCATCGCGCCGTCGTGGTCACCGGCGTCAAGTGCCCGGTTGCCCTCCGCGCGGGCGTGGTGCACCTCGGCCAGCGCGACCGGCACCGCCAGGTCGTCGTTGAGTGCTGCGGCGAACCGCGGCGTCCACTGCCCCGGTTCGACGGCGCCGACCCGGTTGCGCACCCGGTGCAGGAGGTCTTCGATCCCGACGTAGGCGTTGACCGCGTCTTGTAACGCGGTCTCGGAGAACTCCAGCATCGAGCGGTAGTGCGCGCTGCCCAGGTAGTAGCGCAGCTCGGCGGCCCGGACACGCTGCAACATCGCGGGGATCGCCAACACGTTGCCCAGCGACTTGCTCATCTTCTCGCCACCCATGGTGACCCAGCCGTTGTGCAACCAGTAGCGGGCGAACCCGTCGCCGGCCGCTCGGCTTTGAGCAATCTCGTTCTCGTGATGAGGGAAGACCAAATCCATTCCACCACAATGGATATCGAACTCCGGACCCAGATACTCGTGGGCCATTGCCACGCATTCGGTATGCCAGCCGGGGCGTCCGCGCCCCCACGGCGTGGGCCACGACGGCTCACCGGGCTTGGCGCCCTTCCACAGCGTGAAGTCGCGCTGATCACGCTTGCCGGTAGCCACTCCCTCGCCTTGGTGGACATCGTCGATCTTGTGTCCGGACAGCTGGCCGTATTCGGGGTAGCTCAGTACGTCGAAGTAGACATCGCCACAGCCGGTATAGGCGTTGCCGGTCTCAATCAACCGCTCGATCAGCTCCACCATCTGGGTGATGTGGCCGGTGGCCCGCGGCTCCGCCGACGGCGGCAAGACGCCCAGCGCGTCGTAGGCGGCGGAAAACGCCCGCTCGTAGGTGGCGGCCCATTCCCACCACGGCCGCCCCGCCGCGGCGGCCTTGTTTAGGATTTTGTCGTCGATGTCGGTGACGTTGCGGATGAATGCGACGTCGCAGCCCCGCGCCATCAGCCAGCGGCGCAGGATGTCGAACGCCACGCCGCTGCGCACGTGGCCGATGTGCGGCAGACCTTGCACGGTCGCGCCGCACAGGTAGATGGAGACGTGCCCGGGCCGCAGCGGAACGAAATCACGCACGGCACCGGTTGCCGTGTCGTATAGCCGCAGGTCGGCGCGATCGGTCACGACGTGCCAGCTTACCGGGCCATAGCTCTGCCGATGACCAGCGCGGGCGCCAGGGAGTCGATTCGATCCACAAAGCTCACCGGATACGGCATGTGCGCTCCGGAGCAAGGGAAACGATCACCGCGATGCGAAAAGTCCGATAAGAAGATTGTCATCGCAACGGCTAGCCGGCGGTTCCGTCGACCTCGATCAGCAAAGCCGTGGCGATCGCCGCCCGGCCCTCACCGCGACCGGTCAGCCCCAGCCCGTCGGTGGTGGTGGCCGACACCGACACCGGCGCGTCCAGTAGATCTGACAACACTCGTTGCGCCTCGGCGCGGCGCGGGCCGACTCTGGGACGGTTGCCGATAACTTGCACGGCCGCGTTGCCGACCCGGTAGCCCTGCCCGGCGATCAGGTCGGCGACGTGGCGCAGCATGTCGACCCCGCTGACCCCGGCCCAGCGTGGGTCGTCGACACCGAACACGTCGCCGATGTCGCCCAGTCCGCTCGCCGAGAGCAGCGCGTCGCACAACGCATGCACGGCCACGTCGCCGTCGGAATGGCCGGCGCACCCCTCGACGTCGGGAAACAGCAGACCTAGCAGCCAGCACGGCCTACCGGCTTCGATCACGTGCACGTCGGTGCCCAGACCTATCCGCACGCTCACTGCTTCACAATCGCTTGCGCCAGCAAGATGTCCAACCGAGTGGTGATCTTGAACGCCAGCGGGTCGCCGTCGACCACCTGTACCTGACCGCCGATGTGCTCGACCATCGACGCGTCGTCGGTGAAGTCCGCCCCAGTAAGGTCAGCGGCTCGCTGGTAGGCACGCAGCAGCAGTTCGGTGGCGAATCCCTGCGGGGTCTGTACGGCTCGCAGGCCGGCCCGATCCGGCGTCCCCAACACCACCCCGTTGGCGTCGACGGCCTTGACGGTGTCGGAAAGCGGCAGCGCAGGCACCACAGCCGAATGCCCGGCTCGCAGCGCCTCGACCACGCGCACCACCAGTCCGGGCGGCGTCAGCGCCCGCGCGGCATCGTGGACCAGCACGAAGTTGGGCTGTTCTGCGTCGGCGAACGCCGCTAACGCCCGGCTCACCGACTCACCGCGATTCGCCCCGCCGGCGACGACGGTCGCCTCGCGACCGAGGATCAACTTGGCCTGCCCGGTGCGGTCGGCCGGCACGGCGACCACGACGCGGTCGACCACACCAGACTCAAGCAGGCCCCTGACGGCGCGTTCAACCAGCGTGCGTCCATCGAGGTGAAAAAACGCCTTGGGCACACCGGCGGCCAGCCGTTCGCCCGACCCGGCGGCCGGGACGACCGCGACTGTGCCCGTCACCCCTAGCCCTGCGCGTCAGGGATTCAAGACGCGGCGGCCAGAACCTCGTCGAGGATGGTCTCCGCCTTGGCGTCGTCGGTGCTTTCGGCCAGCGCCAGCTCGCCCACCAGGATCTGCCGGGCCTTGGCCAGCATGCGCTTCTCGCCGGCGGAAAGGCCGCGCTCCTGGTCGCGGCGCCACAGGTCGCGCACCACCTCAGCGACCTTGTGGACATCACCGGAGGCCAGCTTCTCGAGATTGGCCTTGTAGCGGCGGGACCAGTTGGTCGGCTCTTCGGTGTGCGGTGCACGCAGCACCTGGAACACCTTGTCGAGGCCTTCCTCTCCGACCACATCACGGACGCCGACGTACTCGGCGTTGTCAGCGGGCACTCGAACTGTCAGGTCTCCCTGCGCCACTTTCAAGACGAGATATTCCTTTTGTTCCCCTTTAATGGTTCGGGTTTCGATCGCCTCGATTAACGCAGCACCGTGGTGTGGATAGACAACGGTGTCTCCGACCTTGAAAATCATCTGATTCGGGCCCCTTTCGTTACTCCATGCTAGCACGCGGCTCCGACACGTGCGGAACAACGATGCAGGTCAGGGGCACCGCACGTGAAGAGAGGGGGTTGACAGACGGGAAAATTCATGCAAGGCACCGGCCTATCGGGAACCCGATGGGCGCCCCCCGGAGGGCTCCAGGTTTGCGCTGTTCGGCACGCTCAAGATCATACTGCGCTGCTCTGAGACCTCAGCTACCGCCCGCCTTATCGACCTACTACTGTGCATAGTCGAACGTTTAGCCAAGAGAGCACAGTGCCATGAGTCGGCCGAGCAGGAGGCTTTGAGTGAATCGCTTCGACTACCGCGACTCCAAACCCCGCTCAAACCGCCGGTCAACCAGGGTCGCCGCGCTCGCGGCGGGTGGCTTAATCGGCGCCGTCGCGCTCGCCGGCTGCAGCGCCGGTCAGCTCTCCCAGACCTCCACCCAGGAATCGGCCGTCGACGGTAGCCAGGCGGTGATCAAGAACGTCGCGCTACGCAACGTCCGGATCCAGGCGCAGCAGAACACCGACTTCCTACGCCCGGGCGCAACGGTGGACTTGGTGCTTGTTGTCATCAACCAGTCGCCGGATGTTGCCGACAAGCTGGTCGGCATCTCCACCGATATCGGCAAGGTGACCGTGACCGGCAATCCCACTTTGCCTGCCGGTGGGACGCTTTTCGTCGGCACTCCGAACGGGCAGAACAGGAAGGCCGTGGATGCCGTGGAGGCCGCCGACACCGCCAAGGCGACGGTGGCACTGGACAAGCCGATCACCAACGGCCCGAACTACAACTTCACTTTCGATTTCGAGAACGCTGGCAGGGTGAGCTTGGCTGTGCCGATTTCAGCGCCCGAGGGCCCCCCGTCGGCGGCCGAGCATCCGTAGATCTGTCGGACCGGCGGGATAGCGTCACCGCGTGGCCAAGGCACGTTCGCAGTACCGCTGTTCGGAATGTCGCCACGTCACCGCCAAGTGGGTAGGACGCTGCCTGGAGTGCGGCACCTGGGGCTCCGTCGACGAAGTGGCGGTACTCAGCGCTGTCCGAAGCGCCACCCGCCACTCGGTGGCCACGTCCTCGGCTGCGGTTCCGATCAGTTCCATCGAGCCCCGCGGCACCTGTCATTGCCCCACCGGTATCGATGAGCTCGACCGTGTGCTGGGCGGCGGCGTGGTACCGGGCTCGGTCACCCTGCTGGCAGGCGATCCGGGAGTGGGCAAGTCGACGCTGCTGCTCAAGGTCGCCCATCAATGGGCAGCGTCCGGGCAGCGCGCGTTGTATGTCTCCGGCGAGGAGTCGCGCGGCCAGATCCGGATGCGCGCCGACCGGACCGGCTGCAGCCATCACGAGCTCTACCTGGCCGCCGAATCCGACCTGCAGGCGGTGCTCAGCCACATCGACACGGTGCAGCCGACGCTGGTCGTCGTCGACTCGGTGCAGACCATGTCCAGCACTGACGCCGACGGCGTCGCCGGTGGTGTCACCCAGGTGCGCGCAGTGACCACCGCGCTGACCGCCGCAGCGAAGACCACCGGTGTGCCGCTGATCCTCGTCGGTCATGTCACCAAGGACGGGGCCATCGCCGGGCCCCGCTCGCTGGAACACTTGGTCGACGTCGTGCTGCATTTCGAGGGTGACCGCAACTCGCTGCTGCGCATGGTCCGCGGTGTGAAGAATCGATTCGGGGCAGCCGATGAAGTTGGTTGTTTTCTATTACAGGACAATGGGATTGAGAGTGTTGCCGACCCATCCGGGCTTTTTCTGGATCAGCGGCCGCAGCCCGTCGCGGGGACTGCCATCACGGTGACCCTCGACGGTAAGCGGCCTTTGATCGGCGAAGTCCAGGCGTTGCTGGCAACGCCCTCGGGCGGCTCACCGCGACGCGCCGTCAGCGGGATCGACCATGCCCGGGCGGCGATGATCGCCGCGGTGCTGGAAAAGCACGCCCGCCTCAAGATCGCGGTTAACGACGTCTACCTGTCCACCGTGGGCGGTATGCGGCTGACCGATCCGTCATCGGACCTGGCGGTCGCGATCGCGCTGGCTTCGGCGTACGTCAACTTGCCGTTACCGGCCACCGTGGTGATGATCGGTGAAGTCGGTTTGGCGGGCGATCTGCGGAGGGTCAGTGGCATGCAGCGACGGCTGGCCGAAGCCGCCCGCCAAGGGTTCACGACCGCACTGATCCCGGCGGGCTGTGATGCGGTACCGACGGGTTTGCAGGCTCTGGAGGCGGCCAACATCGTCGCCGCGCTGGAGCACATGCTCGACATCGCCGAGCACCGCGCCAACGTACCGACGCCAGCACATCGGTTGCATGTAGCGCAGAATGACTGGCAATGACTGTTGGCAAAGCAACGACAAACGGCGCCGTGCCGGCGCCGCGGCCCACCCTGCGTGAGGCCGTCGCACGGCTGGCGCCGGGAACCGCGCTGCGCGACGGCCTGGAACGCATCCTGCGCGGCCGGACCGGTGCCCTGATAGTCCTCGGATGCGATGACAGCGTGGAGGCGATCTGCGACGGCGGCTTCTCGCTCGACGTGCGGTATGCGCCGACCAGGTTGCGGGAGCTGTGCAAGATGGACGGTGCGGTGGTGTTGTCCACCGACGGCAGCCGGATTCTCCGGGCCAACGTGCAGCTGGTGCCCGACCCGTCGATACCCACCGACGAATCCGGGACCCGGCACCGCTCGGCCGAGCGGGCCGCCGTCCAGACCGGCTACCCAGTGATCTCGGTCAGCCACTCGATGAGCATCGTCACCGTCTACTCCGGCGGTGAACGACACGTACTGGCCGACTCGGCCACGATCTTGTCGCGAGCGAACCAGGCCATCGCCACGCTGGAGCGGTATAAAACCCGGCTCGACGAGGTCAGTGGGCAATTGTCACGAGCCGAGATCGAGGACTTCGTCACGTTGCGCGATGTGATGACGGTCGTGCAGCGGCTCGAGCTGGTTCGCCGGATCGGTCTGGTGATCGATTACGACGCCGTCGAGCTGGGCACCGATGGACGTCAGCTGCGGCTCCAGCTGGAGGAATCGCTCGGCGGCAACGACACCGCGCGCGAACTGATCGTGCGCGACTACCACGCCAACCCCGAACCGTTGTCCAAAGAGGAGATTGGGGCAATCCTCGACGACCTGGATCAGCTGTCCGACACCGAATTGCTCGATTTCACCGCGCTGGCAAAGGTTTTCGGGTATCCGCCGACGGATGAGGCCCAAGACTCGGCGATGAGCTCACGCGGTTATCGGGCGATGGCCGGTATCCCCCGGCTGCAGTTCGCTCACGCCGACCGGCTGGTCCGCGAGTTCGGGTCGCTGCAGGGTCTGCTGGCGGCCAGTGCCAGCGATCTGGAGGCCGTCGAGGGGATCGGCGCGATCTGGGCACGGCAGGTGCGCGAGGGGCTTTCGCATCTGGCCGAGTCGACCATCGCCGACCCGCTCGGGTGACGCGCGGCGACGATGCAGTGGGGGCACCCCCAGCCGCGCAGCGGCGAGGGGGACGCGCAGCGCGATGAGGAGGAGCCGGCCAATCGGAAGGCGCCGCGCGGCGACGGGCGCGGTTAGCCGCCGGGGCCCGGCGGCGGACCAGGCGGCGGGCCAACCGGCGCCGGGCCGGGCATTCCGGGTGCGGGCGGAGGCGCGGCGCCCGGCGGTGGCGGCGGCGCCAGGATGAACGGGACCGCAGCCGAGCGCAGGTTTCCCAGCTGCACGACAAGGTTGTAGGTGCCGGGTCCAATCGGCGGCCGTGGCAGCGGGCAGTGCGGGGCCGACCCCATGCCGGTCCAGGTCACGGCGGTGGTCACCTGCTCGCCCGGTGCGAACGTTTTGACCAGTGTCTCGTTGGAGGGCGCACAGTCCAGGTTGGACCACAACCGCTTGTTGTCCAGCGAATAGACATAGGCCGCCAGCACGGCCGCACCGACGTCACGCTTGCAGGCCACCAGCCCGATATTGGTCACGACCATCGTGAATTTCGGCTGGTCACCGATGAAGTACTGGGGCGCGTTGGTCAGGCCCAGAACGGCAAGTGTGGAGTCGGGGCAGTCGTCGCCTTCCTTGAGCACCGGCGGTGGCTGTACGGCTGCCGTCGGCGTCTCGGCCGGCTGGTTGGGGTTCTGTCCGGCCGGCGGCACCACCGGGCTCTTGACCTCTGGGGCTGCTCCGGCTGCGGCCGGGGGCTGCTGCGCGGCCGCAGCACCAGACTTGCCGCCGGTGGTGTTGGCGCCGGCGCTGCTGCTCAGCACAGCGACGATGATTGCGATCACAATGCCGACCGCGACGACCGCAATGCCCAACGCCAATCCGCGGCGTCGCCAGTAGATCTCCGGCGGTAGCGGTCCCCGCGGTTCCAGATCCAGCACATTCACACCGTAAGCCCAGGTCACGTTGATAGGTCCGACCCGAGTCGGCGTGTCGCCCAGTTAGCTGAGGTCGCGCTGAACCGCCGGCCGGGTAAAAGGCTGATCGGCCAGAGCCGCTCCAACGCCGAAATCGCTGAGGAGCTTTGCATTTCCGAGTTGACCGTGAAAAGTCACATCGGGCGCATCTTCGTCAAGCTGGATTTGCGGGACCGAGCCGCGGGCATCGTCTACGCCTACGACCACGGCGTCGTCACACCGCGGTACCCGGCCTAGGGCTCGTCCCCGATATCGCCGATTGCATCGCGCAGCACCACCCGCCCGTCGGCAAGGTGGTAGGTGGCGCCGACAATCCCCAGCGTTCCTGCCTTCACCCGCTCAGCAATCGCCGTCGAGCGAGCCATCAGCTGCACACCGGTCTCGGCCACATGCCGTGCCTCGAACTCGTCCACCCGGGTCAATCCCTCACGGCGGCCCAGCAGGATCGACGGTGCCACCCGCTCGACCACGTCGCGCACATAGCCGCCCGGCAGCACGCCGTCGTCGAGTGCCGCGAGCGTCGCTTTCACCGCTCCGCAGCTGTTGTGGCCCAGTATCACGATCAGCGGCACGTCGAGCACCGTCACCGCGAATTCAATTGAGCCCAATACCGCGGAGTCGAGCACGTGCCCTGCCGTCCGGACCACGAACATGTCACCTAGTCCCTGATCGAAGATGATCTCGGCGGCCACCCGGCTATCCCCGCAGCCGAACACGGCCGCGGTTGGCTTTTGACCGCTGGCCAGGCTGGCTCGGTGCTCTACGCTTTGGCTCGGGTGCGCAGGCTGGCCGGCGACGAACCGCTCGTTACCCTCTTTGAGTGCTTTCCACGCGGTTATCGGACTGGTATTGGGCATGCCGCACATTCTGCCGCAGCCAGCCATGAAGCTCTCACCAACGCCCAGGGAACTCCTCGACTGGTACGACCGGTCGCGACGCGACCTGCCGTGGCGGGATCCCAGCGTGACCCCGTGGCAAATCCTGGTCAGCGAGTTCATGTTGCAGCAGACGCCGGTGTCGCGGGTGCTGCCGATCTGGCGCGACTGGGTGGTGCGGTGGCCGACGGCATCGGCGACGGCGGCGGCCAGCGCGGCAGACATCGTGCGCGCTTGGGGCAAGCTGGGCTATCCACGACGGGCCAAGCGCCTGCACGAGTGCGCGACCGTGATCGCCCGCGACTACGGTGACGTGGTTCCCGACGACGTCCAGATCCTGCTGACGCTGCCCGGGGTTGGCAGCTACACCGCCCGCGCGGTGGCGTGCTTCGCCTACCAGCAGCCGGTGCCGGTGGTCGACACCAATGTGCGCCGGGTAGTGGCTCGTGTTGTGCATGGTCGCGCGGACGCTGCCGCGGCGTCGACAGTCCGTGACCATGCTGATGTATCCGCGTTGCTGCCCAATGATGGTTCAGCACATCGGTTTT
>Ga0209217_1000240_pt1 | contig 13830 bp, 12 predicted proteins | sample JacPinW_OM3H0_M2_FD_187957 | JGI IMG/M metagenome (GOLD analysis project Ga0209217, IMG submission 187957) | Forest soil microbial communities from Algoma, Ontario, Canada - Jack Pine, Ontario site 1_JW_OM3H0_M2 (SPAdes) (version 2) | ecosystem: Environmental > Terrestrial > Soil > Boreal...
CAGGTCCGGTTATCTGCCCGGAGGTTCCGCCACCGCCGAACAGCTTGTGGTTCCCGATATTGAACTGGCCGAGCAGCCAATCGAACCCGAGCTCTTTCAAATTATTTTGATTGATCTCGATGAATTTCGCTTCGATCTCGACTTGTTTCGGCCCGGCAACGCTCGCCTGTTCCACAATCGCATCCACCAACTCAAGATTGTCGGCGGTGTTGCGGACGATTAAGCGGCTGCTTTGCGGCAGAAAATGCGCGCTTGCTCCAGGCGGAAACGGGACACCCTGACTTTCGAGAAATTCTCGCGCGCCTTCACGATTAACGAGTTGATGTCCGCCAGTCGATTCGTGTGTGCCTTCGCCTGTGCCGGTTGTCGCAGCGCCTGCAGCAGCCGGCGCAGCCGCTCCGGTTTTGTACGCACCCTGCCCTAGCGCTGACACTCCGAGATTCACGCTCGTGCTGATGAATCCGGGCGGCACACGATATTCTTTTGTGAGCAGGTCGTTGCTTTGCTCGCTGATCGGAATGATCGAAACCGCGTAGGGCTCTACTTTCACTTTCAGTCCGGCCTGGCTGGCGATGTAACGCAACGCTTCGCCGAGCGGAATTTGATTGAGCGTAATTGTAATCCGCGCTTCAGCGGGCGAGATCGCAGACGCCGCGACCACGGCCGGCGCAACAATCGGACGCGCTGGAACTGGAGTCGCGATCGCAGGCGCACCTTCCGGCGGAACAGCCCCGGCTAGTGGTGGGGCGCCGGCGGCCGGTTGCGCAGGTTCGACTGGTATCGGCGGCGGTGCGATTTGGCCGAGGGGCGCCAGACGCAAAACGATATCGACACCTTTCTTACCGTCACGCGCAGGATCATTGGCGGCGGCTTGTTGCCGGAGAAAATCGATCGCTTCGCGAACGCTGGCGTCACGAAACTCGACTCGTGGGATGATGATCGTGTTTAGCTTCTGAGTAATTCTCGCCGTCCCAGTAATGTCGCGCTGAAACGCTTCGGTCATGGGCTCGACGGTCTTGCCATATCGTTTGACCGGTTGTTCCCAGCCCTTCTCAACCTGCCAGAGCTGGCGCGCGCGGCTTTCGTTATAAGCCTCCTGATTGTAATTGTATTTCGTGTTGTCGATCTTCTCTTCGCCGTGGCGCGCGGCGGTGTTGTAAGGATCGATCGCCAGGACCTGTTCATATTTCTTAAAGGCGAGATCGTAACGCCCGGAGTTGTAATAACCGTCGGCATCGGCCAGCAGCTTTTTTACTTCCTCAACTTTTTCGATGAACTTCGGCCCCATCGTTTTGTTGAAGTAGCCGGGCTGCTGCAAGTGCGCGAGCAGCTCCAACGCCGGCCGGCAATTTGGATCGTAGCGATCCTCCACCATTTCGCGCACAACTGATTCGGCTTCGGCAAATTTCCCGTCGGCGATGTTTTGCTCGGCCACTTTCACGCCGCTCTCAGAGAACCCGGTCAGCGCTTCGTCGTGCGCTTTCGCCGACGTGACGGCGTCCGGCAAGAGATTCAGCGCGTTTCGAAATTCGTCGTGCGCCACTGCGTAATTTCTGGTCTGCATCGCCGCTTGCGCGCGCGCCAGCGCTGCCACGCCGCGCGGCAATGCCGCCTGTCGGCGTTCCACTTCGTGTTTGGTAATTCGATTCACGTTTTGCGCCGCAAGCGCAAAACCGAAAATGAGTTGGAAAGCTAGGAATAAAGCGGCGGAAACGAGCCGGTCAGGGCGGAAGTTTGGTATCATGGGGGGAACTTGGTTTCATTTACTGTAGTTTAGGGATTGAGCAGGCCAATTTCGATCGGCTCGTCTACCCGTTGCGAGTTCACGATCACCGCCTTGGCCGGCCCAACGTCTACCAGTTTATATTTGATCTGCTCCTGCGGTTTCAATGAAAATTCCTGATCTTTTCTGACCTGGAATTCCTGTCGCTTGACCCAGGTGTAAACAAAGGTCGCGACTGATTCCGGCGACATCGCGACTTTCTCTTTGATGAGCGTGAGCTGCTGTTTGGTTTCCAGCTGTTCGAGCGTTAACTCCGAAACATCGACATTCGTCCCGTATTTGTTCGGCTCATATTTTTCGAGGAATTTCACGATCTTAAAACGCGTTCCTTTGATCGAGTCGCCGACTTTCAAAAATTGCGTCGGTTGTTTCAGGTCGATCGCGTTGATCGCGTAGGTGTCACCGACCCACGATGAGAAAACGAGGCGAAACGGTTCCTCGGTCGCAGATCTGAGTTTCAGTTTCGTGTAATACTCGGGGTACGAATTGACGTCGGTCGGATTGGTGTGCCCTGACCATTCGTCGAGGTTGTTGAAACCGTCGCCGTCCGGGTCCTTATCGAGCACATCGGCATCGGTGATTGGCAATCCGAATTGCTCCAGCCATTCGTTCGGCACGGGGGGATGGACTTCGGTCGTTTGCAAAGTCGCGGGTTGTCCGTTCGCGCCGATGAAATGTTTTTCCGGCACAAAAAGTCCGGAGCGACCGCCGAACGTCCACTGCGGCGGTTGATGTAATTTTTCGGCGGCGGCGGCAAGCTCTTCCGCCTTCGCCAACGGCGACACGCTTTTTAACGAGGGCGTCGGCGGCATGACGGCAAGTTGCGAGCCAAAGCTGGATGCGTTACGCCAAATGAAAGTCGAAGAAAGAAAGACCACCCCCGCAGCCGCAATCAGGCACACTGCCTCATAATGAGCGCGGACCCAGTTCATATTTAGAACGTGAAACGGAGCATCTCGATCCTCGCCGTATTTTCGACGTGTTCGTTGCCGACGATAAATTTTATCGCGCCAGATCCCGTAGCCGCCGCTGTCTCAGCGGCTTTCCCGCTGGTAGCGCCCGTTGCTTCCCGGGACGGACCTTTCAATTGCTCGTTGCGAACGTACAACGTGCGAACAATAAAAAATTGGCGCTCTGAGCTCGCGAGCTGATTCACAACTTTGCGCATCGCCGACGGCGAAGCCGCGAATGTAAGATCGACAATCGACCGCTCGACCGGTCCGGGCGCGGCATTGGCCGGGCCGGGAGGTTTGCGCGCGGGCGCTGCCGCTACCGCCGTCTCTGGCGGCAGAGTCGCGCGCTTTAGGGTCGTGATCGCGTCGACTCGGGCGTCGATCAAAATGCCGAGAAGCAATTCAACCTGCGCCAGCTCTTGCCCAAGGAACGCCGCCGCGGCGGCGCTGCCCGGAAGCGTGGTCGCGAATTCATCGAAGCCAAGATGAAAATTCTCCGGCAGTTTCACCCGGTTGGCCCGCGCTTTTTCGGTGGTGCTGACAATTGCCTGGCGCAAGCGCGATTGAAATTCATTCGGCGCGATCGGCGCCACCGGCAGGACCTGCGCTCTCAGCTCTTCTTTTAACTTGGTGAGCGTGGCGCCATAATTATCGAGCGCGGCCTGCGTTTTTCGAAAATTCTCCTCGTTCGGAAAAGGATTGAGATGCTCGAGCCGATTGCGCTCGGTCGCGGCCTCGTTGAATTGCGCGGATGCTTCGGCAAAGCCGCTTCTGGCGTGGAAGAGAAACCAAAGCGCGATCAGCGCGGCGCCCGACACTGCAATCAGAAAATTCCCGAGCCAGCGATTTTCGCGGTACCAGTTCATGGCAGCTTCACTGGTTTTCGGAGCTCGAGGCGCAATTCATAGGGAAAGGCCCAGTCGGTGTTATTCGGGATGGTGGACTTGATCACGCGCGCCTGATTGTTCGGATCGACATTTAAAAAGGGTGAGCCGACAAGATTTCGAAAATAATCGGCCACGACTTCCTGTTGTTTCGGATTAAACAAATAGAGACCGCGCAGCAGAATGCCATCGATCGCCGCCGCCGGTTGTCCTTTCGCTGTCGATCTTGAAGCCGCTGTCGCCGGCGTAATTTCTGCCGCGTGTTTCTCATCCACATCAATCGATTTGCCGCCGGTAAGCGGAATCAGTTCTGTGACCCAAACATCTTCTTTCGGGAGTCGCGCGTTGAGATCCTCGAGAATTTCTGTCCAAAAAAAGCGATCGTTGATCGCGGCGGCAAGCGGCGCCCCGAGCGCGTCGAGCGATGTTGCCTGTTTGCGCAACTTTTCGATCTTTGCTTCCGCTGCCTGCATCGGCGCATTGATGTTTCTGATCTTTTCGGCGCCGGATCGAGCCACTTGCGCGGCGCGAGTGTAGTAGAATCCCCAGCCGAGCAAGGCGAGGATGACGGCGGCAGCGGCGATCGCAAAAAACGGGCGCCGCTTTTCCAGTTCCTGCCGGCGCACGACAATCGCCGGCCGGAGATTCAGCTCCATCGGGCAGGCGCCCACTGAGCGCAGCGCCAAGCCGACCAGTTCGCCGAGCAAATGCGCAGAGTGCGTCAATTCGTTGACCGGCGCCGAGTGCGCGACTGTGACATTGCGGAGAGGATTGAAAAATTCGATCGGCACTTGCAATTTCTCGCGAAAAAATTCGCGCATATAGGGAGTGCTCGCGCTTCCGCCACAAAGAAAAACACGCTCCGGCGCGTTGCCCTGTTGCTGCGCGCGATAATGGCTGATCGAGCGAATCACCTCGGCGTGAAGTCGCGTCATCGTGCTGCGCATTAGTTTGGAAACGCGGGCGACTTCGGGGTCTGCCGGCTCGGCATAAGCACCGCCGAGACTGACGAAGCCGTCGCGTTTCTTGCGAAATTCCGCCGTCGCAAATGGCTCATTGAATTCCTTCGCAATTGCGACCGTGATGGAACTGCCGCCAACCGGAATGCTGCGCGAGAAAATTCTTTGCGGCTCGATGAAAAGTAGGTTGGTGGTGCGCGCGCCGATGTCGACCAGCAGCGAACAACCGCCCAAGTCGGCGTAGTTGTAACGAAAGGCATTGTAGAGCGCCATGGTTGCAACATCGACAATCGCCGTGCGCAGCCCTGTTTCTTCGACCGCGGCGTTCATCTCGTCGAGCAAGTCCGATTTGATCGCGACCAGCACGACCTGGACTTGCTCCTCGCCGCCTCCGCCAATCAACTGATAGTCCCAAACAACTTCGTCGATCGGGAACGGCACATTTTGTTGCGCTTCAAAGGCGATGATCCGTTCGATCTTTTCCTCTTCGACCGCGGGCAATTTTACAAAACGGGCGAACACTGACTGCGCCGAGACCGCGTAATTGACCGCTTCGTGCCGGATTTGAAGTTCGGCCCTCATTTCGCGCAAGGTCGCGGAAGTTTGCGTGCGGCGGATCCCCTCGCCCGCGGGATCGATCAAAACCTCACGCAAACGGTAGTTTTGCAAAACAACGCCGCCCTGCGCTTGCGCCTGAAATTCCGCGAGCCCGATCGTCTGCGAGCCAAGATTCAAACTGATGATGCGCGCAGACGTGGCCATGAGTTAAAACTTGGAATTTCTTTAGAGCTTGGGGGAATTTGAAACTTGCCGCGTCTGTGCGCGGCTTTGTCGATCTTGCAGTAGGTGTCTATTCCACAGCGAGCCGAAAAACTCCACGCTTCGCCGATTTTAATTCCAGCCGAAACCCGAACGATTTCTGATATCCTGGTCCGGTCGGAGATGTCATGACTGGTTCGGCTGATGAGCTAAAAAGAGCGGGCTTTAAAATAATTGTTTTTTGCCTGCTTGCCGGGCTGCTGGTTATCGCTCTGTGGCCTGCGTTTCAGTCACCGGGACAGCCTGAGGATGAAGGTATCACGCTCGTTTATCCCGAACTGCTTTTGAAAGGACGCCTGCCGTATCGAGATTTCGAAAGTATCTACGGCCCGGGAAACCTTCTCATCTTGTCGGCGACTTACAGCATTTTCGGACCGAACATTTTCGTCGAACGCGCGGTTGGGCTGATTTATCGGCTCATCATTCTGCTGGCGATCTTCGGAACGGCGCAACGCTGGGGAACATTTGTCGCCTCCGCATGCGCTCTCGTGGCAGTTGTAATACTCGACCATAGTGAGGCGTGGGCGAATACCTGGTTCGCCGGGACCGCGTTTGCGCTTTGTGGCGTGTGGATGATGGCAAATGTGAGGTCGGGCTGGCGCTGTTTCGCGGCGGGCCTGTTCGGAGGTATCGCGCTGCTTTGTCGTTGCGACCTTGGCCCGGCCCTAGCCATTTCGGCTCTGCCACTTTTCCTCTCAATGGAGCGAGCAGCGAAACACAAATTTCTCGGAGGCCTGGTAGTTGCATTGCTTCCGTTACTTTGGTTCGGGATCGTCGTCGGACCGGCGCAGCTTGTGGATGATTTATTTCTGCTTCCGGTTTTTCGGTTAGGTCCAGGAGCAACTCTGCCAATATCGACGGCGACAGCGGACGTAGTTTGGATATTCTGCTTCTATCTGGTGGCAAGCGCCGTCAACGTCGCCGCCGGCTTTGTCGCGCTGCGTGAACCTGCGCCTGAGCGTGGTCGACTGCTCTTGGGCGCAGCGCTTTTGGGACTTTCACTGATTCACTACTCCCTCTCGCGCTTCGACAGCGGACATGTGACTAATGGCGCTGTGGTCTCTTTCGCGTTCCTGCCGGTGTCGATTTCGGTTCTCTTCTCGCTGGTAACAAAACCGCTATCACGCCGGGTCAAGATAATTGTCGCAAGTATCGTTGCGCTGGGTGCAATCGCACTTCTCAAATTGGGGCCACACCACAAGGGAGTTTTTATTAAACAAAACGGGCGTTTGTTCCCGCTGGCGAAAACGAGTCTGCCGCAAGCCGCGGATCAGGCACTGTCTGAATTACAACGCGCTTCATTTCCCGGCCAGAGTCTGTTTGTTGGTCCGGCTGATTTGCGGCGGACTATCTATTGTGACACCTGGATTTATCATCTCTTCCCGCAGTTGCGTCCGGCCACGTATTTTCTGGAAATGAATCCGGGCTCAGCTAATGCGCCCGGTTCTCGACTGACGCGCGATGTAGCGAGTGCGGATTGGCTGGTTCTTAATCGCGCGTGGGATAACATCGTCGAGCCAAACCGTTCGTCGGAATTTGGTCCGGACGAGCCGAACAACATCGTGCGGGCAGAGTTCGACCTGTGGAGAGCATACGGTCCTTACCTGATTCTACGGAACAAGCGGCTTCGCAACATGATCGAGCAATAGTCACCCCATGGTTAGCCGGCGACTCGCACGTTCTACCGAGCCGCTGCCTCGATTCCAGCCGAAACGCTAACGAAAATCCCGCGTTATGGCACCGCGCGCTTAATTAGATGCAGTTGAGTTAGTGCGATATCGATGCGAGCGATATCGATATTTCTCGCGGGTCGGTCCATAAAAGACGATCGGAATAATCGCTACCGCCAGAGCGTCGAGGACGACAGCGATTTTAGATGATAACGTCAAACCGAGATCCGCAACTGACTTCGATGTCGCCAGAACGAGGAGGATAACGAGAAGAACGCAAGCGAGTAGCTCAAGCTTAAGAAATGTCAGCCATCGCTTGTGTCGTCTGCGATCCTTAGCCTGCAATTCCCTGGCAGCGGCGAAGGGGACGCTAAGCAGCGAAGGATACCGAGGTAACTTGGTTGTCGCGGGCGATTCAACCAGGAGGGGCGTTTCCTCAGTTTCGAGATTGACCGCCCTTTTGTCCATGGTTCCAGCTCCTGCGCGGTCGCCGAGCGAGCGCCGTGCTTTCCGCCAAAATTTTTCTACGCTGTTCTACGATGACGGAAAAATCTATCCACGCCTATCGCAGCGCAAAGGCTCAGAATCGGAAACACTGCGGACGGTTCCGGCACAGGCACCGCGACACTGCCAATATTGGAGATCTTTGTCCCAGCGTCCGGTCCACTATTGCGCGTCGCTGAAGCCGTGAACTGACCGGTCTTGAGCTGGTCAGTCCCGGTCATAACTGAAAAGATTCCCAACGCAGCTGAACCGGTGATCGGCGTTGTGCCAGTATAAGTCCAGGTCAGGTTCAAAATGTTCGGATTGTCGGTCGGCGAAGTCAGGGCGGCGGTGGGACCAATCAACGACTGTGAAAATGTCCAGCCGGTTGGTTGCGTATTGGATCCGGGCGCGATTGAACCGAAATCGTAAATGGTGAAAAAGTCGCCGGTGTTGATATTTTCGTTCACGGTCACGTTGGCCGAGTAATTCCAGGTGAAATTTGGACTCGAGCCGGTGACAGACGATAAGGTCGGAATAATGTCGGCGCGCGTCGCGAGAGAAATTGAAGTGATACCGATCAATACCAGAAAGAGTTTTTTATTCATAAGCTCCCTTTTTCTACCAGCGCCCACTTTGGGCAGGATTGAATTCCAATGTCAATCATAATAGCCATAAGTTTTCCGCCCGATCAGAGTGTAGGGAAAGACCCTATCAGCTAGCCTCCCTCGACCCACAGAACCGGACGTATGCGGGGGAGAATCCGCGACTGAGCGATCGCTCTTTGCCCCTAAAACTCCGAGCAGTTCATCACCACGCGGCCACGGCATTTTTCGCTCCGGCAGATCACTTTGCATTTCTCCCGCACCAGTGTTGATCCGCAAACGGGACAGATTAATTCGCCAGTGGCGTCGCACGAATTCGTCGGAGCGGCAGCTCCAGACGAAAGCTCGAAGAGACTCTCCGAATCTTCAGTTCGCTCGGGATTCAAGGACGCGAGCGCGAGAAATGCCCGTTAAATTCCTGATACGATGCGCCGACGTTGATTTGCATCTTGTCGTTGCCGACGCCGCCGACGATGTAGCTAAGGAATTCGTCGCCGCCGAATTTTCCAGACGAGTGACCGTACATGAAGCCGACCTCGCCACCGGTGAACACCAGTGGATTGTTTTGTAACGACATCGTCTCGGTCGCCGAATAATCCTTGCTATCCTTTGCATCTTTCGCAGGCGCCGACGCAGACTTCGTTTTTTGCCGCGGAGCGGCGCTGACCAGCGCCATTGGGAAATCCGCGACCGGCGCCGTTCCCATTCGTCCCAAAGGCGTCGAGCCGGGCAATCGCCCGTCCAAGAATTTGGTCATCGGCAGTTCGCGAACCAAATCTGAACTATCGACACTCGTCAAAAGCTCCGGCCGATAGAACGCGAATATCGCGTCCAGATCGTCAGCACGAGTGCTTTCCTGCCCGGAAATCGAAAAGCACATGGCCAGCGACAAAACCAATCCAGCGGCCGCGCGCTTAGTCATGAGGGAATTCAAAGCCGAAACGCCGCGAATGCCAGTAAAATTTTGCACAGTGGAAATTTAACGTCCCAAACCTCGAATGGTTGCGGCGTTTCATTTCGCCTCGATGTGAAAGCGGTGCAGGAGCCGGTGCGCAAACGGGGCGATCATCAACCCTGCGATGCCAACGAAAGCGAGACCCGAGAACAGCGCATAACACGAAGCAAAAATCTTGGCAGCATCCGAATGGAGCGGATCGATCGGGCCCATGCCGCCCAAAATCATGGACGCATTCAGAAGCGAGTCGATCCAGCTCAAACCACCAAGGCAATGGTATCCGAGCACGCCAATGCCTAGTGCGACGCCGACCAGAAAAAGCGCGAGCAGCATATGACGAGCGACGCGGCGCGCGAATTTCGCGCGACTTAACAATGGGTGGGTTCGATGTTCGTACATCTCGGGCTTATGTCACGCACCTTTCAACGGTTCTCGAGAATATGCGATCATTTCCTTGATATTTACCATCTTCCTTCGATTGAGGCTTCGAGATTAGCGCGGTTGGCCTTCGAGTTGTCGGATCTTTTCCGCAGTAACCGGATTCGGGTAGATCCGATAAATTTCCTGATATTCGCGGAGTGCTTCGCTTTTCTTTCCGGCTGAAGCGAGTGATTGGGCTTGCTGCAAATGCGTCTCGGCCTCGTCCCTTAGTCGATTGCACAATGACAACGCCGAAGTGAGATAACGCGATAATGGTTTCTGATTATCAGCAGTCGGTTCATGATAGCGCTTGAGAAAGCCCGATAATTTCTTACGTGCAGCGGGCGCGTCCTTGGCGGCTATGTCGCGCGTAATTTCATCGACCAGAATAAGCGCGTCGACTGCTTCGATTTCGGCCAGGCATTCGTAAGCCGCTACTTCGTACCCCACCTTCGCGCGAAAATCGCGTGCTCGATCGGCCAGAATAGTGACGCTGGCTGAGACTGGCGCTGGTAAATTTTGCACGGTTTCGAGCCGATCGATCTCGTGGAAATTCCCAGTCGCGTCGCGCACTTGAGCAAGAACGGATTCTATCTCTTTTCTGAGTTCTTCAATCATCCGATGCTTTTGGGTCGGATCGACTCGCAGTGGACTGGCGGCTGGCGATGCGCTCCGCGCAATTGGCGATGATGGCGCAGGCCGCAGCGCTGTTTCAACGGGACTTGAGGAAGGCGGACTGCCTAATTGAAGAGGCTCGTGGACTCGCCCTTCAACGACCTCATCCAAGCGAAAATCTCTCTTGGCTGGTTGTTCAACGGGCGACGGCATCGAGGATCGTAATGGTGTCGGCGTTGCTGATGGTGGTGACCGCGATGGCGCTGGTGACGGCGTTGAGGTTGGCGACGGCGTTGGTGTCGATGTTGGTGTAGCCGTTGGCGTCGGTCTTGGTGTTGAGGTCGGCGGTGATGTTGGCGTTGGCGTAGGCCTTGGTCTTGAGGTTGACGTCGAAGTCGGCGATCGCGTTGCCGATGGCGATAGTGTTGGTAATGGCGACAGCGTCGGCGTTGGTGACGGCTGCTCGACTAACGGTTCCTCAGCCGGCTGCGTCTCATCGGCCTTGGTCGATGGTTTCTTGGGTGGAGGAGTTGGAGTACGTATTGATCCAGGCTCCGACCAGTCGCCGACTTTATTTCCATTGACGAACGTGGTCTGCAATCTCGTTTGACCCTGTTCCCTAATTACGGGGCCATCAAACTTTCCGTGGACCATTCTGCCGGTATAGCTGTTGACGAAATTTCCAAGTCGATACCATGTGAGGGTACCTTGTCCGGTCGCATATCCGTTTAAGTCTCGGACGCCCGACCACGTCGCTTGCTCAGCGACTCCACGCAGATTATTCCAAACCAGGGTTTGTCCGTCTTGCGTACGCTGATACCTCGCGCCATTCGCGCCGTTCGCAAACAGCAAAAGGAGAGTGCCGCAAACAAGAAAGCATCGGGCACTCACGGTAGGCTTTGTTTCAGTTCGAGCCAGCACCCTTTAACGCATTCCTGAAATATTCAATCGTCTTCTTGATTCCTTCCTCGAACTGAACTTTTGGTTCCCAACCGAGAACTTTTTTCGCCCGCGAAATGTCCGGCTGCCGCACTTTCGGATCGTCCACCGGGAGCGGCTTATATTCGATTGTCGATCTTGCACCGGTGATCCGAATGATTTCCTCGGCGAATTGTTTAATCGTCATCTCCCGCGGATTGCCAAGGTTGACTGGCTCGTGAAAATCGCTCATCGCGAGCTTGAAAATTCCGTCGATCAAATCCGCCACGTAACAGAACGAGCGCGTTTGGGAGCCGTCGCCGAAAACGGTAAGCGGTTTTCCGTTTAACGCCTGGCCGATGAATGCCGGCACCACGCGACCGTCGCGCAAACGCATGCGCGGGCCGTAAGTGTTAAAGATCCGCACGATCCTGGTGTCGACCTTGTGATAGCGGTGATACGCCATCGTCATCGCTTCGGCGAAACGCTTAGCTTCATCATAAACGCCGCGCGGCCCGATCGGGTTAACGTTGCCCCAGTAATCTTCCTTTTGCGGATGCACGAGCGGATCGCCGTAGCATTCCGATGTCGATGCGAGAATGAACGTCGCCTTTTTGTCCTTGGCCAGTCCGAGCGTGTTGTGCGTCCCGAGCGCGCCCACTTTCAAAGTCGGGATTGGCAATTCCAGATAATCAATCGGGCTGGCCGGAGACGCGAAATGAAAAACGTAGTCGATCTTTTCGTCCGGCAGGAAAATGAAATTGGAAACGTTGTGCTTGATGAAATGGAAATCCTTGTTGCCGGCGAGATGGCCGATGTTCGCAGTATTGCCGGTAATGAGATTGTCGATCGCAATGACGCGATGACCTTCCGCCAGCAAGCGATCCGTCAAATGCGATCCCAAGAAACCCGCGCCACCGGTGACGACGGAAACGGGTTTGGAGCGGGCGGCCATTTGCGGATTATCTAATCACCGAATATTCAGCAAGAAACAATCCAAATTGCATTTGTCATTTCGAGCGAAGTCGAGAAATCTCTTACTGTTTCAGTAGCCTAAAGCATCATGCGCATCTTGTCCGGCATTCAACCCAGTGGCGTCCTCCACATCGGAAATTATTTCGGGATGATGCGGCCGGCGATCGAGCTGCAAAAGGAAGGCCAAACGTTTTATTTTATCGCCGATTATCACGCGCTCACGAGCGTCCGCGATCCGAAAACCCTGCGCGAAAATTCACGCCTCGTCGCACTCGACTTTCTCGCGTGCGGACTTGATCCGGACAAAGGTGCGCTTTTTCGACAATCCGATGTGCCGCAGGTCACCGAGCTAGCATGGATTTTATCAACCGTCGCGCCGATGGGACTTCTCGAGCGCGCGCACTCTTATAAAGACAAACTCGCGCGCGGACTCGCGCCAACAGCTGGGCTCTTCGGTTATCCCGTCCTGATGGCGGCAGATATTTTGATTTACGACAGCGACGCTGTGCCGGTCGGCAAAGATCAAAAGCAACACATCGAGATCACGCGCGATCTGGCGGTGAAGATTAATGAAACGTTTGGGTCCGAGCCGGACCGGCCTATTTTCAAATTGCCGGAGCCGCGCATTAATCCCGACACTCAAGTCGTTCCCGGCCTCGACGGCCAGAAAATGAGCAAGAGTTACGGCAACAACATCGACATTTTCGGTGATGAGAAAGAAACCCGGAAACGAGTGATGAGCATCGTGACCGATTCCACGCCGGTGGAAGCGCCGAAAGATCCGGAAAGATCAACAATCGTCCAGCTCTACTCGCTTTTTGCATCAAAAGAGGAGCTCGCGAGCATACGCGAACGATTCAAAAAAGGCGGAACCGGCTACGGCGATTTCAAAAAGGAACTCTTCGAAAAACTGTGGGAATATTTTGCCCCGATGCGGGAACGCCGCGCAGAAATTCTGCGCGACAAATCGTACATCGACAACGTCCTCGCCCGCGGCGCGAAACGCGCCAACGAAATCGCCGACCAAGTCATGGAGCGCGTCCGCGCAGCGGTCGGTTTGCGTGACCGACGGTCATAGACCGCCGCTACAGTTTCAAACAAAGTCGCGTTTGACCCATTCTCGGACGAGATTCGGATTCACATAAAGCCCGTCGCACATTGAAGCGCGGCCGTTGAGAACTTGTGGCTGGGAAGCGTTGGCGAGGAAGAATCCAAAATCGCGCGTCAGGATTTGGTGAACATCGCCGAACCAGGAACCGCCGTCGTATTGCGACATGAAGTTCAACTCAATGAGCAGGAACTTGGTTTTCGCGAGCGTTTGTTTCGCGCCTGCGAGCACTGGTTTCTCGTAACCTTGGACGTCGATTTTCAGAAGCGAAACTTCCGCAAGATCGACAAGTAAGCGGTCGAGTCTGGTCATTGGCACTTCGACTTCAGACGTGATCGTCCAATTGCTCCCGATGACTGCGCGCATTTCGTCCCGCGGTTGAAGAAGAGAAGCTCCGGTTATATCGCGCGTAATTTTCAGCGTCTCAAAACTCTCGCGCTCGCCGATCGCGACATTGTGCAACTGAACGCGTCGGTTGTTTGCGAATTTCTTCTGCAAAACAGCAAACGCATCCGGCAGCGGCTCGATGATGATTAATTTCTCCGGTGTGACGCAATTGAGCAACATACTCGACCATTGGCCGGTGTTGGCGCCGACATCGACAACGTTCCGGAGTTTCCCGGCATGGCCCGGCGCGAAAAGCAAGAGACCGCTTTGTTCGGCATCAAGCGCGAGGCGATCGC
>Ga0209217_1000242_pt1 | contig 13817 bp, 11 predicted proteins | sample JacPinW_OM3H0_M2_FD_187957 | JGI IMG/M metagenome (GOLD analysis project Ga0209217, IMG submission 187957) | Forest soil microbial communities from Algoma, Ontario, Canada - Jack Pine, Ontario site 1_JW_OM3H0_M2 (SPAdes) (version 2) | ecosystem: Environmental > Terrestrial > Soil > Boreal...
CCGGATCCAGATGGTCGCCGACCGGCAGACGCATTCCATGCCCGAGGAGCCGCGCGAGCGGGAGCGACTCGCGCGGCGCGCGGGGTACGAGAACGCCGAGGCGATGGAGGGCGACCTGGCCCTGCACCGCGCCAGGGTGGAGGCCCGGTTCAATGACCTGCTCCGGATGGCGTCCGGCGGCGCGCCGGGCGAGGACGCGCGCGCGGCCGCCGCGGCGGATCCCGAGGCCACCACCGAGCAGCGGGCGGCAGCGCTCGCGGAGCTCGGGTTCGACCAGCCGGACGCGAGCGCCGAGGAGCTGGCGCGGCTGGCCAGCAAACGCGGCACGCCGTTCCACGACGGGGAACCGCTCGGCGCCGCGCTGGTCACCGAGCTGGCCGCGGCGCCCGACCCCGACCAGGCGCTGCGGCACCTCGCCGACCTGTTCGGGAGGTTGGCGAATCCGCACGCGACCCGCGAGCTCTTGGCGCAAAGCCCGCGCACGACGCGGCTGCTCATCTCTCTCTTCGGGTCGAGCGACTACTTCTCCCGACAGCTCCTCCGGCATCCGGAGCTGATCGATCAGCTGGTCTTGCGCGGGGCGGCCGCGCTGATCCGCGAGCGCGCCGATCTTCGCGCGGACCTCGGCGCCCGCCTGCGGGCCCTTCCCCAGGGAGACGTGGAGGCCGCGCTCACCGAGCTGCGCCGGTTTCGCAACGAGGAGGAGCTCCGCATCGGCCTCCACGACGTCGCCGGCGCGCTGGACGTGGAGCAGGTCTCGAGCCAGCTCTCCGATCTCGCCGACATCTGCGTCGAGGCATGCTTCTCGCTGGCCGCGGCGGAGATCGAGAAGCGCCACGGCCCGCGGGAAGCCACCATGGTGGTGATCGCGCTCGGCAAGCTGGGCGGCCGCGAGCTGGGCTACCACTCCGACCTCGATCTGCTGTTCGTCTATTCGCTGCCGGGAGAGCACGGCTCCAACCACGAATACTTCGCCCGCATGGCGCAGAAGCTGATCAGCCACCTCACCCTGCCCCTGCGCGAAGGGACGCTCTACCGGATCGACACCCGGCTGCGCCCCAGCGGGAGCGCCGGGCCGCTGGTGATCTCCTTCGAGGCGCTGGCCACCTACCACGCCCGCGAGGCCCGCCTCTGGGAGCGGCAGGCATTGCTGCGCGCGCGACCAGTGGCGGGCGACGAAGCGCTGTTCAGCCGCGCCTTCGCCCAGGTGCTCGAGCCCAGCCTGTTCCGGCCCATCGACCGGAGCGCGGCGGCGAAGGAGCTGCTGGCGATGCGCGAGCGCATGGAGCGCGAAATTGCCGACGAATCTCCCGGTCGGTACAATTCGAAGCTGGGCCGCGGTGGCCTCGTCGACGTGGAGTTCGCCGTGCAGTTCCTCCAGCTCGTGCACGGCGCCACCGACCCCCGGATCCGCTCGGCCAACACGCCACAGGCGCTGTCGCTGCTGCTCCAGAACGGCCATCTCTCGCTCCAGGAGCACGCGCCGCTCGCTCGGGGATATCGCTTCCTGCGCAGGCTCGAGTCACGGCTGCGTATCGTCCGGGACCGCTCCGTCGATCGCCTTCCGGAGAGCGGCCTCGAGCTGCTGCGGCTGGCGCGGCGCATGGGCTACTCGGGCCCGCGCGCCGGCGAGGAGCTGCTCGCCGACTACCAGCGCACCGCCGCGGAGGTGCGCTCCGCGTTCCTGCGCGTCCTGGGAGCAGCATGAGCGGTGCGCGCGGGCACGGCAGCGCATGACGCTGTTACAGGAAAGATTCGCGGAGGTCGGCCCGATCACCGCCATGGAGGCGCAGCTTGCCCGCGCGGCGGTCGCGGCCCGCGGCCGCCTGGACGAGCGCGACGAGACGGCGATACGCTATGCGCTCGCGCTCACCCGCTGCTGGCACGTCCGCGCTCCCGATGGCCGGGACGTGGCCGTCGCCGCCGTCCTGCGGCCGTTCCGGGAGAAGCTGGTCCAGGTGCTCTGGCCGCTGCTCGATCCGCAGCGCCCGACGCTCGCATCGCCGCACGAGCTGCTCCCGGCGGCGCGCGAGGCCCACCGGCTCGCGGGAGCGGCGCTGGCGGAGGTGGAGCGTCAGCTCGGGCACCGCCTGCCGCAGGAGCGCCTCGACCGGGAAGTGCGCGAGCGCCATCTGGTCCTCGTCTGCGGTGGCGGCGGAGGCACGGGCTACGTGCACCTCGCGGCCTTCGCGCTCCTCGAGGCCGCCGGCCTGCAGCCGGCGCTGATCGCCGGCAGCTCGATGGGAGCGATCCTCGGCCTGTTTCGCGCGCGGGAGCGGCGATTCGACCTGGCCCGGATCCCCGAGATTCTACAAGACTTGACCTACCGCAAGATCTTCCGACTGGTCCCGCAGCCCAGCATCTACGGCCTGCCCGGGCCCCTCCGGCTTCACCTGCGGGCCGCCATCGGCCACTGGTTCCGGCACCCGGACGGATCGCCGCTGCGGATCTCCGAGCTTCCGATCCCGCTGCTGGTCACGGTCACCGGGATCCGGCGGGGCAAGCTCCCCCGCCCCCTGGAGGAGTACGAGTCGATGATGGGCGTGCAGGACCCCGATCCCTCCCGCTGGGGAGTGCGCGCGCTGCACCGCAGCGTGCAGCGCCTCACCGCCGCCATCTCGGAGCTGGCGCGGATCCCCCGGCTCACCGCCCGCCTGGTCTTCGGCGCATCCGAAGAGACGCGCCAGGCCGACGCGATCGACGCTGCCGGCTTCTCCGCCAGCGTTCCCGGCGTGATCCACTATGACGTCCTCCGCGACGATCCCCGCATGCACGAGCTGCTCCACGGCCTGTTGGAGCGCCACGATCTCCTCCGCCTGTGCGACGGCGGCGTGGTGGACAACGTGCCGGTCCGCACCGCGTGGCAGCACGTCCAGCGGACCGGCCTTCCCGGGGCGGGCAGCCGCAACGTGGTGATCTTCGCTCTCGACGGCTTCGCCCCCAGGCTCATCACACCGCTCTGGCTTCCCCTCCAGAGCGTCGCCGCTCCCACCGTTGCCCGGAACCGCCCGTACGCGCACGTCTACAAAGCCTTCCGCAAGACCCTTTCCCCTCTGGCGCTCTTGCCCAGCCAACGCGCCCTCGAGTCCATCGTCCGCTCCGCCAAAGAAGAGCTCCTCGACGAGCTCCCCACCTTGCAGCGCCTCCTCGCCCCGATCCCCGCCCTTCCCAGCTGAACAACCTCACCGCAGAGCGCCCAGAGATCATTGGTTTGAAAGAAAAAAACTCTGCGCGCTCCACGCGCTCCGCGGTTGATGGGAAGCTGCATCTATCTTTACGGGTAGGCGCGTGTTAAGAGCGCGCGGACTGAAGACTCAGAGGCGAAACGTGGCCGCGAAGAAAGTCGAGAAGCTCAAGGAATCCAAGTTCATCTGGATGGACGGCAAGCTGGTCCCCTGGGCCGACGCGAAAGTGCACGTTCTCACCCACTCCCTCCACTACGGCGTGGCCGTGTTCGAGGGAATCCGCTGCTACCCGCAGCCCGACGGCGGCGGGGCCATCTTCCGCCTGCGCGAGCACGTGCGGCGCCTCTTCGAGAGCGCCCACATCTGCTTGATGGAGATGCCGTTCAGCAAGGACCAGGTGCTGGACGCCTGCAAGCAGGTGATGGTCGCGAACAAGATGAACGAGGGCTACCTGCGCCCGATCGCCTACTACGCCGACGGCCTGATGGGCGTCGGAGCCGTGAACCCCGTGCGGCTCTGCATCGCCACCTGGTACTGGGGCGCATACCTGGGCGAAGAGGGCCTCAGGAAGGGCATCCGCGTGAAGATCAGCTCGTTCACGCGCATGCACATGAACTCGGACCCGACGCGGGCCAAGGTGACGGGCCACTATCTGAACGGCGTGCTGGCCAAGCGCGAGGCGCTGATGGCCGGATACGACGAGGCGATCCTCCTCGATCAGCAGGGATACGTGGGCGAGGCGACCGGCGAGAACGTCTTCGTCGTGCGCGACGGGGCGCTCTACACGCCTCCGGTCGCTGGCGGAATCCTCGAGGGGATCACGCGCGAGTCGATCATCCGCATCGCCAAGGACAAGGGCATCTCCGTCGAGGAGCGCCGCTTCAGCCGCGACTACCTGTACTGCGCCGACGAGGCGTTCATGTGCGGCACCGCGGCCGAGATCACCCCGGTGCGCGATGTGGACGACCGGCGCATCGGCAAGGGCGAGATGGGGCCGATCACGCGGGAGATCCAGTCCACCTTCTTCCGCGCCGTCCGGGGGCTCGAGCCCCGCTATGCGGACTGGCTGAGCCCGGTCGACGCGAAGGCCCAGGCCGAAGGCAACGGTACCCGCGCCCTGGCGCGCTAACCCCGCAAGAAGCAGAGCTGTCGCCCCCGGCACCGCGTTTCCGCGGCCCGCGGAATTGCGGCGGAATGTCGCGATCGGGACCCTTGTTCGCTCAACGACAGAAGAGTCGGGGGCGTGGCCGTCCGGAAAGCGGGCGGGTCGGCCCCGATGTCGCAGAACCACGCACCATCAGGGCCGAATTTTACGTTGACGACCACTCTCCTAACTTGCTAGCTTGGTTGCCCTACGACCAAGCTAAATCGCTGAGTTCGCTGGACAAAGGAGCCGCCTCCGTGAGCCGGACCCAGTACCTGGATCTCGACGATCGCACCGAGGATGTTCGGGAGCTGATGCGGGAGCGACCCCGCGAGACCAAGGACTTCCTCGAGAAGTACGAACTGTCGTGGATCTATCACGAGTGCGCGCTCGAGGGGATGGTGCTCACGCACGCTGAGCTGAGGCAGGCGCTCGACCTCAACCCGGGCATGGTGGACTCCAGCATGGTCCACTCCTTCACCGAAGTGCGCAACCAGCTCAACGCCATCGAGTACATCAAGCAGGAGGCCAAGGCGAAGCAGGTGAAGTACCACCTGAGCCTGGTGAAGAAGCTGTACGAAATCCTGTACAGCAGCTTGCCCAATCGCATCCCCGTGCAGTTCCGCCGCGACATGCCTCTGCACCGGACGTACTTCCACGACATCGTCCAGCCGGTTCAGATCCAGCCTGCGCTGGAGCAGCTCTTCAACTTCATGGAGAGCGAAGAGTTCCTGCGCATGCACCCGTTCAAGCAGGCGACGCACTCGCACCACCGCTTCATGGAGATCTTCCCCTTCTCCGACCTCTCGGGAAAGGTCGGGCGCATGATGATGAACCTGATCCTCATCCGCGCCGGCTACATGCCGCTCGTCATCCACAGCATGGACCGCGAGGCGTACTACGACGCCCTCCGCCTGAACGCCACGCAGTTCGGCCAGGTGATGATGGAGAGCATGGACAACGCGCTCGACAACGCGTTCAAGTTCTTCCTGCCGCATTGGAACGAGACGTCCCGGCGCCGCGCTGCGAGCGAATAACGCTCGCCCGCTCGAAGGCCGAAGCCGTCTGGCGCACCAAGCCGCGTAGATCGCAATCCAACACTGGCCCGAGCACTCGGCGCTATGCTCCGGCCCCATGCTCCTCGGCGCCCACGAATCCATCTCAGGGGGATTGCACGAAGCGTTCTCCCGCGCCCTGGCGGACGGGGCGGAAGCTGTCCAGATCTTCACGAAGTCGAGCCGGATGTGGCGGGCGAAGGAGATCACGCCCGAGGATGCGGCCCTCTTCCGCAAGGCGGCGAAGGACGCTGGGTTCTTCGCTAGCGTCCACGCAAGCTACCTGATCAACCTCGGCTGCGAACCGGGCGATCTGCGCGAGAAGTCGATCGCCGCCTTCATCGACGAGTTGCAGCGTTGCGACCTGATCGACGCGCCGTATCTGATCGTTCATCCGGGCTCCCGCGCGGACACCGTGAGCGGACTGAAAGCCGTGGCCGAAGCCCTGGACCGCACCTTCGCCGCCCACAAGGGCAAGTGCCTGGTGCTGCTCGAGACCGCAGCCGGCCAGGGGAGCTCCCTGGGCCGGACCTTCGAGGAGCTGAGGGACATCCGCGGCCAGGTCCGAAGCCCGGAGCGGGTGGCCTTCTGCCTCGACACCTGCCACGTGTTCGCCGCCGGATACGACATCTCGACCGATCGGGGTTACGAGAAAACCTTCAGCCAGTTCGATGACTTGTTGAGCATCGAACTGCTCAAAGCGTTCCACCTGAACGATTCGATGAAGCCGCTCGGGTGCCGGGTGGACAGGCATGCGCACGTCTGCAAGGGCGAGATCGGGCCGCTGGCGTTCCGCCGCCTGGTGAATGATCCGCGATTCCGGGACGTTCCTGGATACTTGGAAATCCCGCCGAAGGGGAACCGCGCCTGCCTGCAACGGCTCAAGCGGCTGCGGGAGGAGCGTTCCCGACATCGCCCCCGCTCCCGCGTTGCTACCCCGACCCGGGGCGGCTAAGGTACCGGCCCACCTCCATGGGCAATGCCCCCTCGCCGCGAGAAACCGACCGGCCTCCCGAAGCTTCCGCCCCGTTCGTCCTACGCGACCGGCTGCGGCAACTGCTCCAGGTCGCCAAGGGACACCAGCGCGCGGTCGTACTGACCCACGACAATCCCGACCCGGACGCGGTGGCGAGCGCCTGCGGCCTCGCACACCTCCTCACCCACTCCGCCGGTGTGGTCGCGACGCCCGCCTACGGGGGCATCATCGGCCGGGCCGAGAACAAGGCGATGCTCAAGGTGCTGCACCTCCCGATCCAACCTGTCTCCCGGATCGAGCACCAGCCGCGCGACCTGATCTGCCTGGTCGATACGCAGCCCGAGGTCGGGAACTACTCGCTTGCGTCCAGCGAGCTGCCGCAGCTGGTGATCGACCATCACCCGGCGCGCCCGGCTTCGCTGATGGCGGCGTTTCACGACGTAGGCGGACCGGCGGGCGCGACCTCCACCATGGTCACGCAGTACCTGCGCGCCGCCAAGCTGGTGCCGGGCCCGCAGCTCGCCACCGCGCTCTTCTACGGGATCAAGAGCGACACCCGCGACCTCGGCCGCGAGTACGAGCCGGCGGACATCGACTGCTACAACTGGCTCTTTCCGCTGGTCGACAAGCCGGCGCTCTCGCGGATCGAGCACCCTTCCGTCCCGGCCCGCTATTTCGCCGCGTACCACCAGGCTTACGAGCGGGCGCGGCTGCACGGGGGCGGCGAGGCGGTGGTGGTGGATCTGGGCGAGGTGTACGTCCCGGAGATCGTTCCCGAGGTGGCCGAGAAGCTGGTGAGCCTGGACGGCTCGCGCTGGTCGCTGGCCACCGGCTCCTACAAGGGCGAGTTGTATCTCTCGCTGCGGCTTAACGACCGCCGGGTGAACGCCGGGAAGCTCGTCCGCGAGGTCTGCGCTCCGCTCGGCGGCAGCGCTGGGGGCCACGGCGCGATGGCCGGCGCGCGGGTCCCCCTGCGCGGGCGATCGCCGGAGCTGCTGGCGGCCGAGATCTTCACCGCGTTCCTCAAGGCGTTGCACGTGCGGCAGGGGCCGGGGACGCCGCTCGTTCCGCCGGAGTCGTGAAGCCGTCGGGCATCTATCTCGACGCGAACGCCACCACCCCGCTCGCGCGCGAAGTGATGGCGCAGATGATGCCGGCCCTGGCCGAGCTCTTCGCCAACCCGTCGTCGGTGCACAAGCCGGGACAGGACGCCCGCTCGCTGGTCGACGCTGCCCGCGAACGGTGCGCGGCAGCCCTCGGGTGCGCGCCGCGCGAGGTCATCTTCACCTCCGGCGGCACCGAGGCCGACGCGCTCGCGGTCCTCGGAACCCGCCCGCGCAAGGTCGTCACCACTGCGGTCGAGCATCCGGCGGTCCTGGGCCCGTGCGCGGCCGTGCCGGAGTGCGTGCGCGTCCCGGTGTCCGGGTCGGGAGAGCTCGACCTCGACGCCCTGCGAAGGGCGCTCCCCGGCGCCTCCCTCTGCTCGGTGATGGCGGCGAACAACGAGACCGGCGTGATCTTTCCCATCGGGCGAATCGCCGCGCTCTGCCGCGAGGCCGGCGTTCCGCTGCACGTCGACGCCGTACAGGCCGCGGGGAAGGTTCCGCTCGACTTCCCCTGGGACCTGGTGAGCCTCTCCGCGCACAAGATCTCGGGACCCAAGGGCGCGGGGCTGCTGGCCGCTCGCAAGAAGATCTCCGCGGTCCAGACCGGCGGACATCAGGAACGGGGCCGGCGGGCGGGGACGGAGAACGTGGCCGCCATCGTCGGAATGGGCGCGGCCCTCGAGCGCGCCGTCGCGCAGCAGCCCGAGCTCGAGGTCCGCCTGGGCGCCCTGCGGAACCGACTGGAAGCGGCGGCGCGGGAGATCCCGGGTGCGCGGATCGCGGGGGGGGAGCTCCCTCGCACCTGCAATACCCTGAACGTCGCGTTCGAGGGCTGCGAGGGAGAGACGCTGCTGGCGGCGCTGGACCTGGAGGGCATCGCGGTGAGCACCGGGAGCGCCTGCAGCTCCGGGTCGCTGGAGCCCTCTCCGGTGCTGCTGGCGATGGGCTATCCAAAGGCGCTGGCCCGCGGCGCGATCCGGTTCTCGCTCTGGAGCGGAAACACCGAGGAGGAGATCGAGCGCGTCTGCGCCGCGCTTCCGCGGGTGGTCGCGCGCGCTAGGTCCTGAACAGGCCGCGGACGACCGAGGCGATGCCCAGCGCGCCTCCGGAGATCTCGTCGTGGAACGGCTCCAGCGCGGCCAGGAAATCCTGCGCGCTGGGATAGCGCGCGGAAGGATCGATCTGCAGCGCGCGGTGCACCACGTCGCCCAGGCCGGTCGGAACGTCGGGCCGAAGCGATTCGATGCCTGCGATGCGGCCGGCGCGGAGCGCGTCCTGCATCTCGTCGTTGCTCCCGCCCTCGATGGCGCGCTGGTTCGTCAGCGCTTCGTAGAGGATGGTGGCGGCGCCCCAGAGATCCACCTGGGGCGAGAGCGGCCGGCGGTCGAGCTGCTCCGGCGCGAGGTAAGCAAGCTTGCCCCAGAGCGTGCCTCCCTGGTCGCCGTCGCCCAGGGAGCGCACCTTGGCGATCCCGAAATCGCCCAGCTTGATCTCGCCGAGGCGCGAGATGAACAGGTTCGAGGGCGAGACGTCGCAATGCACGATGTTGAGATGCATCCCGCTGGGCCCGCGCGCCGCGTGCGCGTAGACCAGGGCGTCCAGCGTGGCCATCGCGATGTGCACGGCGAAGTTCACGGGCAAGAAAATCTTCCGCTCCCGGCAGCGTCCGAGGATCAGCGCCAGGTCGCGTCCGTCCACGTACTCCATGGCCAGGTAGTAGACCTCGCCCACCACGCCCGCCTCGAATACCTCCACGATGTGGGGGTGCTTGAGCATGGCGGAGACGTCGGCCTCGCCACAGAAGAGGTCGACCGCCTCGGGGTCGCTGGCGAGACGCGGTGTGAGCCGCTTGAGCGCCACCACGCGGTCGGCGCGCGGGCCCTCGACGACGCGCGCCTTGTACACCTCGGCCATGCCCCCTCTGCCGAGGAGCTGCAGGATCTCGTACTTTCCGAAGCGGGGGGGCTGGGTCACGGGGTCGAGTTGGCTGCCGGTACGACGAGCAGGAGGGCGACCATGTCGATCACTCTACGGGTGCTCACGGGTGGGCGCAATGTTGCGTTGACAGCGCCCGGCGCCCGCCTCAGACTTCGATCGGAGGAGGAATGGAGCAGGGCCTCGAAGCTTCCCCTGCCTGGACTGCGTGATGGGTGGCTGACCTCGTGCCCGATAGCTGTATCCAGGGGTCCCGACATTTCCGTGGTGTGCAAGCCCCCGCCGCGCCCCGCGCGGCCACCGGGGAAGCCTGAAGCGGGAGAACAGGGATCCCACCTGCCATAGCGCAGGGCACCACCAATGCTGCTCACACGGCCAAGGCGGGGGTTTTCCGAGGGAGCCGGCTTCTGAAGCCGGCTCTCGCTTTTTCTCCCCATGCCTTCCCTCGACGAACAGAAGCGCGCCCTCCGCGCGGAGCTCAGGGACCGGCTGCCGAAGCCCGGCTCGCCGGAGTTCGTGGCCGCCTCGGTCCAGGCACAGGACCGTCTCGCAGCCGCCGCACTGGGGAGCGGCGCCCGCATGGTGGCGCTCTACCGCGCGCTCCCCTCCGAATGCGGCACGGCATCGGTGGCCGCCGCGCTCCAGGCGCAGGGTTGCGAGGTCTGCTATCCGGCCGTGGTGCCGGGAGAGCGGGCGCTGCAATTCCGCCGGGCGTCCGGGGTCTTCGTCGCGGGAGCGCTCGGGGTAGAGGAGCCGACGGGCGCGCCGGTGGCCCTCGAGCAGATCGGGCTCCTGGTGGTGCCCGCCCTGGCCGTCGACTCGTCCGGGCGGCGGCTCGGGCGGGGCAAGGGCCATTACGATGCGACGCTTGCGGCCTGCCAGGGGCCGAGCGTCGCACTGGTCTTCGATTCGCAGCTTGTGCCGGAGGTCCCGGTCGGCGAGCATGACCGCCGCGTCGGCGCGGTGTGCACCGATTTGCGCTGGGTGTCCGTCCTATGAAAATCCTTTTCGTCGGCGACATCGTGGGCAAGCCGGGGCGGAACGCGGTGCAAAAGCTCCTTCCGCGGCTGCGCGAACAGCACGGTCTCGATCTCTGCATCGGCAATTCGGAGAACTCCGCCGGCGGCGCCGGGATCACCCCGGACAGCGCCGACGAACTGCTCGACGCCGGCCTGGACCTCCTCACCAGCGGCAACCACACCTTTTCCAAGCGCGAGATCGCCGCATACCTCGACCGGGCCGGATCCCGGCAGCTCCGTCCTGCCAACTACCCGGAGGGCGCACCCGGGCGCGGGCAGGCCGTGATCGAGTCCCGCTCCGGCGCCAGGCTGGGCGTCATCAACCTCGAAGGGCGCGTCTTCATGAAGCCGCTGGACTGCCCGTTCCGCACCGCGGACCGGCTGATCCAGATGCTCCGCGGCGACGGAGTGCGCTGCATCCTGGTCGACATGCACTGCGAGGCGACCAGCGAGAAGAACGCGATGGGGCATTACCTGGACGGGCGCGCGAGTGCCGTGCTGGGATCGCACACGCACATCCAGACGGCGGACCAGCGGGTGCTGCACGGCGGGACAGCGTACATCACCGACGTGGGGATGTGCGGGCCCTGGGACAGCGTGATCGGGCTGCGCAAGGAAGCCGCAATCGAACGGTTCCTGACCCAGCGGCATGCCCCGTTCGATCTCGGGCAAGGCGACGTTCACCTGCAAGGCGCCGTGGTGGAGATCGACGATCAGAGCGGGCGGGCCCGCAGCATCGTGCGTGTGCAGGAGAGACTCCCGGAATGAGCGAGGCGCTGCGCAAGGCGACGCCGGAGGAGCAGCTCGCGGAGGTGACGCGGGGCGCGGTGGACGTGCATACGCGCGAGGACCTGCTGCGCAAGCTGAAGAGCTCCTATGACAAGGGCGCTCCTTTGCGCGTGAAGATGGGATTCGACCCCACCGCGCCCGATCTGCACCTCGGCCACACGGTGCCGCTCGAGCGGATGCGGCGGTTCCAGGATCTCGGGCACACCGTCATCTTCCTGATCGGCGATTTCACCGCCTCGATCGGGGATCCGACCGGCCGCAACAGCACCCGGCCGCCCTTGAGCGACGAGCAGATCGCCGCCAACGCGGAGACGTACAAGAACCAGGTGTTCAAGATCCTGGACCGGGGACCCACCGAAGTGCGCTTCAACTCGGAGTGGCTGCGGCCGCTGGGGTCGACCGGCATGATCAAGCTGGCGGCCAGGTACACGCTCGCGCGCATGCTCGAGCGCGACGACTTCAAGAAACGCTGGGACAACGAGGTGCCCATCGCGCTGCACGAGCTCCTCTATCCCCTGGCCCAAGGCTACGACTCGGTGGCGCTGAAGGCGGACGTGGAGCTGGGATCGTCGGACCAGCTCTTCAACCTCCTGGTCGGACGGCAGCTGCAGAAGGAGTACGGGCAAGCACCACAAGTGTGCCTCACCGGCCCCCTGTTGGAGGGCATCGATGCCCGAGAGGTGGACGGGAAGATCGCGGGCGACAAGATGAGCAAGTCGCTTGGCAACTACGTCGGCATCGACGAGCCGGCACAGGAGCAGTACGGCAAGCTGATGAGCATCTCGGACGGCCTGATGTGGCGGTACTACGAGCTGCTCTCGCGGCGGTCGCTAGCGGAGATCCAGGCGCTGCGGCGAGAGCACCCCAAGATTGCGAAGAGCGAGCTGGCGAAGGAGATCGTCGCGCGTTACCACGGACCGGAGGCGGCGCGGGCGGCCGAGGAGCAGTTCGAGCTGGTCCACAAGCGGCGAGAGGTGCCGGATGACGTGGAGGAGCGGGTGATCTCGCGCGAGGCCGGCGCGGATGCGTTGCCGCTGGCGAAGACGCTCGCCCAGCTCGGCCTCGCGGCGTCGGGATCCGAGGCGCGGCGCTTGATCGCGCAGGGTGGCGTCAGCGTCGAGGGCGAGCGGGTCTCGGATCCGAACGCGAAGCTGTCGCCGGGCGTCCATCTGGTCAAGGTGGGGAAGCGGAAGTTCATCCGCGTCACGGTGACCTAGCGTGAAGTGGCGCAGCTGGGCGATTGCCCTGGTGACGGCGATGGCGATCGGCCTTGGAATCCTGGGATGGGTCCAGACGTCGTTCATCTTTCCGGCGCCGGCGCGGGGGAGGGAGCCCGCGTATCCCGACCAGGTCGTCCACTCGGAAGGCGCCACGTTCCTGTTCTTCAACGGCCGCAAGGTCGTCGTTTACTTCCACGGCAATGGCGAGGATCTCGCCGATTCCATTCCCATGATCTCGCTCCTCCGGACGCTGGGTGTCGGCGTGCTGGCCGTGGAATACCCCGGGTACGGCATCGCCGGCGGAACGCCGTCGGAACAAGGCGCGTACGAGGCCGCGGAGACTGCGCTGCGCTGGCTGCGCTCGGAACAGGGGATCGATCGCGACCGGGTGGTTCTCCTCGGCCAGTCTCTGGGAACTGGCGTCGCCACCGAAATGGCCAGGCGCGGTTCGGGCGCCCGGCTGATCCTCATTTCGCCGTTTACCTCGATCCCCGACATGGCTCGGTTCAGGATCCCGTTCTTCCCGGCCAGCCTCGTGCGCCACCGCTTCGACAACACGGCGAAGGCCGCCGGCATCACCCTGCCGGTCCTGATCATCCACGGCACGGAAGACGAGGTGGTTCCGTTCGCCATGGGCGAGCGCCTCGCGAACCAGTTTCCGCAGGCGCAGCTCGCCCCGATTCGGGGCGGGCAGCACAACGATCTGCTCACCGTGCACGCCTTGTCGGTGCGCGATGCGTTGATGCCGTTCATGAAGCTCTGATCGGCGGCGCTCGTGCGCTGCCGTTTCTCGTCCTTGGAGCGGTTTCGTTACGCGCTGGCGCGGGACCGTGCCTGAATCCGAGCTGCTCTGCCGACGCGAGCCCTGTTTGGCTGTTCGAGGCGGGGGGAGCACGCTGGTGTGGTGGTCCCGGGGGCAACTCGTCCCGGAAATTCCGGAACGAGTTGCGGAGGGCTCACGCAGTCCGTGAGCGTGGCTGAAATTGAATTGGCCAGACCTCCGCGATCAAGTCCCGACCCACTGCTTCAGCTAATGCCGACCAGCCGAGCACGTCGAGATCAGACCCTCTGGCAATCTGTCCCCAATCAAATGGGACAGGCCGAGGTTAGGTTCCGCTGAAGGGGACACCATACGCAAGTCATGCCAACGCTTCAGCGTCCCTGGCATGCAATTGCGTATGGTGTCCCCAGAGCAGGCCAGAGCAGGCAACGCTTCTGGCATGCAATTGCGTATGGTGTCCCCAGAGCAGGCCAGAGCAGGCAGAGCAGGCCGGGGCGCCGTGGGCGCCCAAAAAATCTCTCCCGAATCAAAGATGCCGTCCGTCTTCTTGGCGGTCGCTCGATCTTGATTCGGCACAGATGTCTCGAGGAGGCGGGGTTCCTGGCGG
>Ga0209217_1000243_pt1 | contig 13788 bp, 17 predicted proteins | sample JacPinW_OM3H0_M2_FD_187957 | JGI IMG/M metagenome (GOLD analysis project Ga0209217, IMG submission 187957) | Forest soil microbial communities from Algoma, Ontario, Canada - Jack Pine, Ontario site 1_JW_OM3H0_M2 (SPAdes) (version 2) | ecosystem: Environmental > Terrestrial > Soil > Boreal...
CCGCATCCGCGTCACCGCGCAATTGGTTGAGGCCGAAACGGGCAACCACGTCTGGGCCGAGCGCTACGATCGCGACCTCGCCGACATTTTCGCCGTGCAGGACGAGATCACCGAGCGGGTGGTCGCGGCGATCGAGCCGGAGCTCTATGCGGCCGAGCAGGTTCGCAGTCAAAGCAAGCGACCCGACAGCCTCGACGCCTGGGAATGCGTGATCCGCGCGCTGTCCTGCATCGGCCAGGGCACCCGCGACGAAAATGCCGAGGCCGAAGCCTTATGCCGCCGTGCGATCGTGATTGCGCCCGGTTACGCCCGAGCGCACAGCCTGCTGGCCTGGGCACTGTTGCGCCGTACTATGTGGTCGGGCGACTTGCGAACGGTGGTGCCCGAAATCAGCGCGGAGACGCAGACCGCATTCGCCCTCGACGACCGCGACCCCTGGGCACACTTTGCCCTGGGCACACTTTGCCCTGGGCACACTTTGCCCTGGGCATGTTGCAAATGCGATTGCGTCGCTTCGGTGAGGCCGTGCGTGCATTGCGCCGAGCGTTGGAGTTGAACCCGAACTTCGCGCTGGCTCACGCCTTGCTCGCACATGTGCTCTCCCTTCAAGGGGCGCCCCAAGAGGCGGTCGACAGCGCCGAGCACGCGCTGCGGCTGAGCCCGCGCGACCGGCTTGTGGGCACCTATGCTTCGCTCGCGATGGCGAACGTCCATTTCGCAGCCGGGCGTCATTCGGAGTGCGTCACTTGGGCGCGCAACATGATCGAGAAAAGTCCCGGATACCTCCCGGGACATTTCCTTCTGACCGCGGCGCTGGCGATGGCGGAGGATCTGGCCGCGGCGGCGGAGGCGCGGGGAACGCTCCTTCGCCTCCGACCGGAATTCTCGCTGACCTGGATGACTGAGAACCTCCCGCAGACCGGGGAGCTGGCCGAGCGGCTACGCGAGGGTTTGCGCAAGGCCGGGGTGCCGGAGGCATGACCGCGACCCGCCGCCTCGCCGCGATCCTCGCGGCCAATGTCGCCGGCTATTCCTGGCTGATGGGCACGTGGGAGATCGTCGTTCCCGGACGGCATGCGAACGGCTCGCCGCTTGATGGTTCAGCGCACCTCGATCAACGCCTCGCCGGCGGCGACCAGTCGCTCGATCTCCGATAGCAAAGGCATCAGCCACCTTTGAAGCGCCAAGTTCGAGGAATTGCCGACCCGCAGCCAAACGACTGCTGGCCCGGTCTGCGCACGCAACCGGCGGAGGGCGAAATCCTCGTCCTTGGTGAAAATCACTGCGCGCTCGCGGAGCGCGTGATCCCACACGGCTGGATCCGTCGCGTCCCGCAGTCCGACCTCCGCGACATGACGGGCCTGGTGACCAGCGCCAACGAGCAGCGCGGCAAGTGCCGGTGGCAATTGCGCGTCGATCAGAATTTTCACTTACCGGCGGCAACCAAGACCGGATGATCCGACTCTTCAGCCGCGTAGGCCAGACACGCGCGTATGTCCTCGGCCTCCAGGTACGGGTAATCGGCGAGAATGTCCGCTTCGCTGACCCCAGCTGCTAACAGATCTAGGACATCCTTGACGCGGATGCGCATGCCGCGGATGCACGGTCGTCCGCCGCATTGCTCGGGATTGAAGGTGATCCGCTCCATTAAATGAAACTATGCATCCGATGGGGTGCGGCAAAGCCGGGGTACCGGGCCAACTGGCGCGGGGTGCCCCTCACCCTCCCGCTGACGCGGGTCCCTCTCTCTCCCCGCTAACGCAGGGCGAGGGGCTTTCTCCCTCGCCACGCTTGCGGGGAGAGGGTCGGGGTGAGGGGCGCAGCGTCAATTGGCGAGCTTGAAGAACTCGACGGCGTTGCCGGCCCAGATCTTGCGCTTATCCTCCGCCGGGATGTCGGCGTAGATCTTGTCGATGATCGGCCGGGAATTGGGCCATTCGTTTTCGATGTGCGGGAAGTCGGTGGCGAACATGATGCGATCGACGCCGACATGCTGGCGTTCCTCGATCGCCACCCGCTCGTACTGCACGCTGAAATAGACGTGGTTGCGCACGTAATGGCTGGGCAATTCCTTTAGCGGCTCGAACCCCAGATACTCCTGCGCCCAGCCGAGATGGCGCTGGTACCACAGATCCATGTGCTCGAGCCAGAACGGAACCCAGCCGAGCCGGGTCTCGGCGAAGAAGATCTTGAGCTTCGGATGGCGCTCGAACACGCCGGCGAGCACCAGCTGGGCAATGCTGACCGACGGCGCCAGCCCGAAATTGCACAGCCATTCGAGGAACGGCCGGCGCAGCCGCTGCATGATTACCGGGTCTTCTTTCGGGTAGCGGAAAGTCGGCTGGGTTGCCCTGGCTCCGGTGCGGTAGAACTGCACATGCACCGTCACCGGCATTTCCATATCGACCGCTGCGGCCCAGAATTTGTCGTCCTCGGGGGTGGGGTAGCCCTTCGCATTGGGCAATGCGCCCAATAGAATTCCTTTGAGGCCCAGCTTCTTGCAATGCGCCATCTCGGCGATGGCATCGTCGACATTGGTGATCGGGATAACGCCCATGCCGATCAGACGATCAGGGGCGACCGCACAATATTCCTCGGCGAGCCAGTCGTTGTAGCCGCGGATCACGGCCTTGTAGACCTCGTCATGGGCGATATTGCGCCAGAAGACCGGGCCGGCGACCATCGCTGCAAACAGAACTTCGGCGTCCATGCCGTCCTGATCCTGCTCCTTGACCCGCTGCTCGGGCGAGCCGGTGCCGGCAGCGTCGGCGACCTTGAGGCCGAAGGGCTGCCATGTCCCTTCGGCGCGGCCAGCGCGCAGATCGAGGAAATTGGCCTCCAACAGCGGCTGCCCTTCGATCATCAGCGCATCGCCGCCATCCGGGAGATGAACCGTGTGCGGCGCGCGGTCGCGGTATTTCTCCGGCACCCGATGCACCCAGCGCTCGGGCGGAACCTCGAGATGCCCGTCAGCCGACATCAGATTGTATTGCCGCGCCATCACCTTCTCCCTCTGGTCCAGTTCTGTCATTGCGAGCGCAGCGAAGCAATCTCGCACCAATATCTCTCGGTCAATCGAGATTGCTTCGTCGCTGTGCTCCTCGCAATGACAACCTCATTCCGTCTCGTATTGCACCAGCGCACCGGGGGCCGGGCAGTATTCGAGACACTCACCGCAGCCCGTGCATTTGACTTCCTGCACCTCGTACAGGTGCCGCGGTTCGAGCAGGGTCGGCCGGATCGCCGATTCCGGGCACACCTCGCGGCAGAGGCCGCAGGAATTGCAGATCGCGTAGTCGATCCGCACCTTCATCTGATGCCGCCGACCTGGTGCAATAAATAGCCCAGCGCCTCCTCGACCGGTTTCTGGGTTTCCGGGGTCGCGCACAGAAAATCGATCTGGAATTTGCCTTCCATGAAGTGCATCAGCTCTTCGTCGCGCTGGCTCAGATGCTCGTGGCGGACGAGCGGATCGTCGACCCGGTCGAGATAGGCCATGATGCCGATGCAGGCATTGGCTTCCTGGTAATAGTTCTGCGCCGCACGGGCCAGCGGATGGATGTGCGGGAACATCATCGACATGCCGAAATAGGCGGGCAGCGGCTGGGTGTTGGCCTGCGCGATGTCCATCAGCTCGCGCTCGTTCTTGATCCAGCCTTTGCCGAGCAGCACGTCGGCGTGCAACTTGCTGTGCTTGCACTCGTCCCAGATCTGGCGGGCGCGCATGCGCTGCAGGTCGATGTAGCGCTCCTGATCGGCGATATCGACCGAAAGCAGCTGGCCCGACATCTGCTTGATCGACATGTGCACGCCCTCGGCGGCATAGCCGCGCAAAGCGCGCTCTTTCTTCCAAGCCTCGTCCTTGCGGCCCAGCTCCTCCTCGATCTCGGCGAGGGTACGCTGCAGTGAGATTTCCCAGCCCTTGACGCATTGCTCCCTGGTGAGCCGCAGACGAAACTCCGCACCCGGAGCGCCCGGCATGGTCGGCCACACCCATTTGTCGAGGAACTGTTCGAGGATCGGATGCATCTCTCAAGCCTCCTGCCATGCCTCGGGCGGGGGCGGCACCAGCGAGCGCCCGCTCTCGACCTCGATGATCGAACCCTCAGCCGGGCAATACATCAGACATGCGGTGCATCCCGGATAGGTGCATTTGTCCATGTCGATCTCGATGCGGTGCAACGGCTCCAATGCCACGTAGACGGCGTTGATGTCGATCTCGCGGCAGACGATGTAGCACATCCGGCATTCGGTGCAGCGTTCGTGATTTATCTTCAGAGCGGGCATGCCGATCTCCTTCAGTCGGTCACCTGGCGGCGCGGGGCCGGCGGCGCTGGTGCCTCATGCCCGAGGACAAAGGCGCTCAATTCGCCGAGGAAGCGCCCGTAGTCACGCTTGGCGACGGCGCATGCCCAACGGCACAGCTCGGCGTCGACGGGCTTGGCGACAAATTCTTCGACAATGCGCCGGCCCATGCTGATGTGGCTGCGGTTCTCGACAGCTTGGCTTTCGAACACGCCCTTCAGATCCGGGTCCGCGATCGCCTCCGCCAGCCCCTTCATCCAGCCGAGTTCGAGGATCTTGGGGCCGAGGTTGAGTGCCGCGATGCGGATCGAGTGCGGGTAGGTGGCGAGGTTGCGCAACGAGAAGACGTAATAGGCCAGCCCAGAATCGACTGAGAAGGTGCCGTAGGGATGCCGGAAAGCGTCTTTCTGCGTGGCGACAAACCCCTTCTTCAGCTGCGCGTCGAGATAGAGCATCTCGTGCGTGGATTCGTCGACGATCTGCTTGGAGAACAAGTATTTGACCGAGGGCGGGAAGTCGTTCATCTCCAGCCCCTGACCCCAGCCGCCATAGATGTAATAAAACATCCGCTCCAGGGTCCACAGGCGGCCGATCAGGCGGTGCGCCTTGTCGTCGTCAAATCCTCCCTTGCGCACCACCGCGATCACCGCTTCGACCGGCGTGGAGCGGCTCTCCGCCTCGCTTTTGTCGATCAGCTCCCGCGCTAGATCCTTTCCCGGCAGGTCAGGCATCGCTCGCTGGCGCCCCTTGTCACGGCGAGTAGACGGCGAAGCACTTGTTGGAATTGAAGATCCAGCTCTCGACGTAGGAGGTTTCGGACGGCCGCCGGCCGAGTTCCTTCATTCCGCCCATCAGGCACATCCAGTTCAGGACTTCCTGCTGGCCGCTGTCCTCGATGGCACTCAGCGGGCGTTCGCGCCAGGCCGCGTAGTCGCCCGCCTGCAACGCGTTATAGAGCGCCCGGTCAGCGTCGATATCGGGGTAGAGCAGGTAGTGCTTGGGGGTCAGAAACGCGTGCGACCAGCTCGAGGACGCGATCAACGCCACCCGCCACGGGCTCTTTTCGACGACCCGGGCGCAGGCCGCACCCAAGTCGAAACACCGCCACGGGGCAGGGGAGGGGGGATCGAGCTCGGATTCGGAAGGAAATTCGCTCAGACCGCGGGCTCCGGCCTGCTGGGCAATGACCCGGCGGCCGTAGCAATTCACCTGGAACGGGACCACCGGATAGGGGAATCCCTTGCGATCGTAATCGAGAAACAACAGCGTGTTGAGAAAGGCGTGGCCGAGCTCGTGATGCAATGGCCGATAGGCATAGGAGACGTCAAACCCGGATTCCAGCATCCCCGTGGCGATGAACTTGGCACCCACCCGATGGCCCTTGTAGACAAAAGTCTTGTCTTTCGGCTCGTTCCAGACATTGGCGCCGCGATACTCCTCCCACGGCTTTGGCGCCATCTCGTCGTAGGCCATCACGCAGAACGGCGGAATGACGTCCTCCTTGAAATTCTCGTACTGATCGTCGCCCCAGATCACGACGAAATCGGGGTCGAACTCGTCGAGGACCCGACGGGCATTGCGAAATCCTGCGAGCAGGCCCTCACGATGCCGCCGGGCGGCCGTCGCCCCCGCATCGTCGCCGTATTCCTGCCGCATCGGCGCCGGCCAACCCTGGGGATGGCGGAGCGCCTCGGGGATGGCAGGATCGTCGAGGGCGCGCTTCAGGATGCGCCCCATGTTTTCGTCCGGCCCCGAGAGCGGTGGAAAGTGAGTGACGCCGAGGCCCAGGATCTCGCCCATGTCGTCTTCCTCGCAAAGGTATCGTATAGCGAGGATAAGCTTCGTCCGAACCGGGAACAAGCGCCGATCGTCGGGTAGAGGCGGCCGAACTGGCGCGATTCGGCGGGATCTGCCTACGTATCGCATACGGCTGATGGCGATAGGCGCGGAATTCGCCGCATCCGGGCCGGATTGTTGCGCGGCTCGGCGCGGTCTGGCAAGAAGCGCCAAGGGGTTACGGATCGAAGAGGCTGCTCGATGACGCTCCGCGTCAGCCGTCGGATCATGTTCGCGGTCCCGTTCTGTGCCGCACCGAGCGCAATCTCGGGGCTAGCGCGCGCCGCGGAAGGAGATTTCTCTGCTTTTCTTGCCGGGGTGCGGCGCGACGCCATCGCCCACGGCATCCGCCCGGCGACCGTGGACGCCGCGTTTCGCAATGCGCAGTTCCTTCCGCGCGTCGTCGAGCTCGACCGCAAGCAGCCCGAGCGGACGATGACGTTCACCCAGTACATCGCCAAGGTGGTGACCCCGCAGCGCAAGGAGGATGCACGCCGTCAGCTGGCTGAGAATCGGGTTCTGCTCGATGCGATCTCGCGGCGCTACAATGTCGAGCCCAGCATCATTGTGTCGCTGTGGGGGCTCGAGAGCGATTTCGGCAGGCTACCTGGGAACTTTCCAACGATCTCCGCACTCGCCACCCTGACTTATGACGGGCGTCGCGGCGCCTATTTTCGCAGCGAGCTGATGGCGGCATTGCGCATCCTCGATCAGGGGCACATCCGGGTCGAGGAGATGACCGGGTCGTGGGCCGGGGCAATGGGCGGGCCCCAGTTCATGCCGTCGAGCTTTCTCGACTATGCGGTCGATTATGACGGCGACGGGCGGCGGGACATCTGGAACAGCCGCGGCGACGTCTTGGCTTCGATCGCCAACTATATTCGCGGGCTCGGCTGGCGCGGCGGCCAAAGCTGGGGCCAGGACGTGCTGGTGCCGCGCGGTTTTGATCCCGGCTTCGCTGGGCTCAAAGCGCCGCAACGGCCGACCGGAGAGTGGAGCCGTCTGGGAGTCCGCACCGCCGATGCCGGACCTCTGCCGAGCCGCGAGAGCGACGCGTCCCTGGTCATGCCGGAGGGCGCCAACGGGCCGGCCTTGCTGGTCTATCCGAATTTCCGGGCCATCATGAAGTGGAACCCGTCGACCTACTTCGCGGTATCAGTTGGATACCTGGCTGACAGCATAGACCGAGGGTGAGCAGCGGGCGTTAAGTCGCGCAGCGATGGCCATGGCTGCCGCGGGCCGAGCATGGACTGTGGTACTGATCGCTGTTGTGCTGGCGGCATGCAGTTCCCAGCAGCGAGGCGAAGGCCAATATCGCGCTGGAAGGCCAATGTATAAGGTCGGTGCCCCGTATCAAATAAACGGGGTATGGTACTACCCGGCGGTCGATTACAATTACGACGAAACCGGGGTTGCCTCCTGGTATGGTGAACAATTTGAGCAGAGATATACGGCCAACGGCGAGATTTTTGACTTGAACGAACTGACCGCCGCGCATCGGACCTTGCCGATGCCGAGCATCGTCCAGGTAACCAATCTCAACAACGGCCGCACGCTCCAACTGCGGGTCAACGATCGCGGTCCATTCGCGCGCGGCAGAATCATCGACGTGTCGCGGCGTGCCTCCCAGCTCCTCGGTTTCGCGACCAACGGCACCGCCCTGGTGCGCGCCAAAATCGTGAGGGAAGAGAGCATCCAGGTCGCCGAGCTAGCCAAACGCAACGGCGGCGACGCCAGGGTTCTGGTCGCCGAGGCGCCTAGTGTCGCCAAGGTCGCCGCCGCCGCTCCAATCATGCAGCCGCCGTCTCTGCCCCCGGCTGCTCCGATCAGCGCCGTGTCGTCGCCTCCGGAGGTCGCGGAATTGCCGCCATTGCCCGAGGAGGTGAGGATGGTTCCGCTCGCTTCCTCAGCGCGTATCTTCATCCAGGCCGGCGCGTTCTCGATGCGGGACAACGCTCAGAGACTGCAGGCGCGCGTTGCCCCGCTGGGCAGCGTTCAAGTGATGACCGCTTGGATCAAGGGGATCGAAATGTATCGTGTGCGGCTGGGACCTCTAGCCAGCGTTGAAGAGGCCGATCGGCTGCTCGCGCGCGTGGTCGACAGCGGCTATCCCGAAGCGCGGATCGTCGTCGATTGACCCCGCGCGAAACATCAGCGAGCGAGAAATGAGAATACGTTTGCTATCGGCCCTAGCCGGAGTTCTTGCCGCCGCTGCGGTGCTTGCGGGCGGTCTCGCGGGTCAGCCGGCAGCGGCCGCGAGCGTCAAGCACAAGCCCAAGGTGAGCACCGCCGCTGAACTGCCGCCGTCGAAGCCGGGGATTGGGATCGAAACTCAGGCTAAGCACGCACTGGTCCTCGAAGTGGAGACCGAGACGGTATTGCTCGACAAGGGTGCCGACGAGCGGATCCCGCCGGCGTCGATGAGCAAGATCATGACCGCCTATGTTGTCTTCGGCATGCTCAAGGAGGGACGCGCTGCGCTGACCGACCAGCTGCCGGTCAGCGAGCGGGCCTGGCGGCTCCAGGGATCCAAGATGTTCGTGCCGATCGGTGGGCGCATCTCGATCGAGGAGCTGCTGAAGGGGGTCATCATTCAGTCCGGCAACGACGCCTGCCTCGTTCTCGCCGAGGGTCTGGCCGGCAGCGAGGAGGCCTTTGCCGCGCTGATGAACGAGAAGGCCCAACAGATCGGACTGAAGGACAGCCATTTCACCGATGTCAGCGGCCTGCCCGATCCCAACCATTGGATGACCGCGCGCGATCTTGCGACCTTGGCGATCCGCACGATCAAAGACTTTCCCGAGTATTATCACTATTATTCGGAAATGGACTACGAGTTCAACAATATCAAACAGGGCAACCGCAATCCTCTATTGTACAAGAACGTCGGCGCGGATGGGCTTAAGACCGGCCATACCGAGGAAGCGGGGTACAGCTTGACCGCTTCGGTGGCGCGCAACGATCGCCGCATCATTCTGGTGCTGAACGGCCTGCCGACGATGAAGGCGCGGGCGCAGGAGAGCGAGCGGCTGATCGAGTGGGCGTTTCGCGAGTTCAACAATTATCGTCTGTTCAGCACCGGCGACAAGGTCGACGATGGCGAGGTCTGGCTCGGCGCCGAGCCCAAGGTGCCGCTCTCGGTGGGCAGGGATCTCATCGTGACCCTGCCGCGCAAGGCGCGCAAGGATATGAAGGTCACCGTCGAATACGATCGCCCGATCCCAGCCCCGATCGAGAAGGGGACGACGGTCGGGAGGGTGGTGGTGACGGCAGCCGACTTTTCACCGGTTGAAGCCCCGCTCGTCGCCGCGGCGAGTGTGGAGCGGATGAATGCCTTCGGGCGCATTGCGACACTTGCCGGCTATCTCGTCTGGGGCCCGCGGCGCTGACCCTCAGCTGGGTTTGACTGTGGCGCGGGGCCGGTTCATCACCATCGAGGGCGGCGAGGGCGCCGGCAAGACGACCCAGGTCGGGCTGCTCGTCGCCGCACTCGCGCGGGCGGGGATCGTGGCTCGCGCGACGCGCGAGCCCGGCGGATCGCCGGGTGCGGAAGCGATCCGGCGGCTGCTGCTCGAAGGCGAGGGCGAGCGTTGGGATGCGGTCGGTGAGGCCCTGCTGCTGGTCGCCGCCCGCCGCGATCATGTGACCCGGCTGATCGAGCCGGCGCTGGCCCAAGGAACCTGGGTCGTCTGCGACCGCTTCGCCGATTCGACCCTCGCCTACCAGGGCTACGGCAGGGACCTGGCGCTCGACGATCTCGCCGCTTTGCACCGTTTCGCCCTCGGCGATTTTGCCCCGGATCTCACTCTGATCCTCGATCTGCCGGTCGAGATCGGGTTGTCGCGGGCCGCCGCCCGACCGGCCGCGGCCGACCGCTTTGAGCGCCTCGACCACGCTTTCCATGAGAGGCTTCGCCAGGGCTTCCGCCGGATCGCCGCCGAAGACAGCGCGCGCTGCGTTTTAATCGACGCGTCGAACGATCCGCGAGCCGTCCACCAAGCGGTGCTTGACACCGTCGCGCAACGGCTTGGGGTGGCATTGTAGGACTGTGCATGGCGCGTAGCGTAGAGCCGCCGCCTGAGACTGCCTCGACGGTTCCCCCGCCGCGGGCCAACCCCGACCTCATCGGTCACGAGGGCGCCGAGCGCGAATTGCGGCGGCTCGACGAGATCGGCCGGCTGCCACATGCCATTTTGCTAAGCGGACCACGCGGCATCGGCAAAGCGACTCTTGCTTTTCGCTTGGCTCGCTTCCTGCTGGCGTCGGGCGAAGAACGAAATGCTGTGGCCGAAAGAGGATTGGCGATCCATCCCGAAAGCGGCGTGTTTCGCCGCGTCGCGGCGGGTGGCCATGCCGATCTTCTGACCATCGAGCGGGCCTATGATGCGCGGCGGCGGCGCCTGCGCGGTGAGATCGTCGTCGAGGATGCACGCGAGATCACCGGCTTTTTTCGCCTGACCGCCGCCGAAGAGGGGTGGCGGATCGTCGTCGTCGACGGGGCGGATGAGATGAACCGCAGTGCCGCGAACGCGCTCCTCAAAGTGCTCGAGGAACCGCCGCGGCGGGCACTGCTGTTGCTGGTCAGCCACAGTCCCGGCCGGCTGCTGCCGACGATCCGTTCGCGCTGCCGGCGGTTTCCGCTCACCGCACTCGAGCGCCCGGCGGTGATGCAGCTCCTGCGGCGTTACCGGCCCGAGCTCGACGAACCCGAGGCCGAAGCGCTGGCGATGCTGTGCGAGGGCAGCGTCGGCCGTGCGCTCGAGATCGCCGATGCCGGCGGGCTGCCCCTCTACGGCTCGATCGTCGAGATGCTGTCGCAGGTTCCGGTAATCGATCTTGCCCGGCTGCACGCCTTTGCCGACCAGCTTGCCCGTGCCGATGCCGAGGATGGCTATCGCGCCGGCGCGGAGCTGCTGTCACAATTCCTCGCCCGGATGGCGGCGGGAGCGGCCCGCCGCCGGCTCGGCGAGCAGCAGGTGGTCGCCGGCGAGAGCGCGGCGATGCAACGGCTCGCCGCTTGCGCCGATCCGGCACGTTGGGCGGCATTGCGCGAGGAGATAGGGCAGGGCTTCGCCACAGCCGACCAGCTGAACCTCGACCGCAAGCAGGCGATGCTCGGCGCCTTCTTTGCGATCGAGAAGCTGGCGAGGTAGAAGCGCACCGCCCCCCGCGACTGGATCGTGGCCGGTCGCGGCCCATATCAGGGCCTTGGAGACAGTGATGAGCACAGATCGGCCCTTCTTCGTCACGACCCCGATTTACTATGTCAACGACACGCCGCATCTCGGCCATGCCTACCCGACCGTGGCCGCCGATGCGCTTGCGCGCTTCATGCGGCTCGACGGGAGGCGGGTCAAGTTTCTGACCGGCACCGACGAACATGGGCAGAAGGTCGAGCGCTCGGCGCAGGCTCTCGGCCTGACGCCGCAGCAATTTGCCGACCGCGTCTCCGCGGCGTTCCGCGAGATGGACCGGCTGCTCGACATCAGCTACGACGACTATATCCGCACGACCGAGGAGCGCCATATCCGGGGGGTGCAGGCGCTCTGGCAAGAGCTCGAGCGGCGGGGTGAAATCTATCTCGGCCGCTTTGCCGGCTGGTATTGCGTACGTGACGAAGCCTTCTACGACGAGAGCGAGCTGATCGATGGAAAGGCGCCAACCGGGGCCGAAGTCGAATGGCTCGAAGAGGAGAACTACTTCTTTCGGCTCTCGGCTTGGCAAGAGCGGCTGCTGGCGTACTATGAGGCCCATCCCGATGCGATCGCCCCGCGCAGCCGGCGCAACGAGGTCATCAGCTTCGTCAGGGCGGGGTTGAAGGATCTGTCGATATCGAGAACCAGCTTCAGCTGGGGGATCCCGGTTCCCGAGAACCCCAACCACGTGATCTATGTGTGGCTCGACGCGCTGACAAACTACATTACCGCGCTTGGCTACCCTCGTGCCGACAATTCAGAATTTTCAACACTTTGGCCTACAGCTCTTCATATTGTAGGTAAGGATATCCTGCGCTTCCACGCGGTCTATTGGCCGGCGTTTCTGATGGCGGCGGGGCTCGAACCGCCGCGCCGAATTTTCGCCCATGGCTGGTGGACCGTCGAAGGCGAGAAGATGTCGAAATCCCTCGGCAACGGCATCCCACCGGATGCCCTGGTCGAGCGATACGGGGTTGACCCCGCTCGCTATTTCCTGTTGCGCGAGCTGCCGTTCGGCAGCGATGGCGACTTCTCGCATCGCGCGGTGGTCGGTCGGCTCAATGGCGATCTCGCCAATGATTTCGGCAATTTGGCGCAGCGCGTTTTGGTTATGATCAACCGCGATTGTGGTGCGCAAGTCCCTGACCCGGCGACGTTTTCGGCCGCCGATACGGCGTTGCTGAGCGCGGCGGGCGGTCTCCTCGAAACCGTAAGGCGGCATGTCTCCGAGCAGGCCTTTCACCTCGCGCTGGAGGCGATCTGGCGTGTCGTCGGTGAGGCCAACCGCTATGTCGACGAGCAAGCGCCGTGGGCCTTGCGCCGCACCGATGAGGCACGGATGAGGACTGTGCTTTACACCCTGGCTGAGGTGATCCGCCATCTTGGGATCCTGGCGCAACCCTTTATCCCGACTGCCGCCCGGAGGTTACTGGACCAGCTCGCGGTACCCGATGCCGACCGCCGCTTTACCGCACTCGATGCAACCCCCCTGGTGCCGGGGACGCCGCTGCCCAAGCCCGAAGGGATCTTTCCGCGCTTTGTCGAAGCGAAAGCCGGATAACAAAGGCGAGGGCAGGGCCCATGCTCGTCGACAGTCATTGCCACTTGGATTTTCCGGATTTCGTCACGGAGCGCGCCGCAATCATCGCGCGCGCCCGCTCGGCAGGGGTCGCGACGATGCTGACGATCGGTACGCGGCTCGACGAGTTTCCCGGGGTGAGGGCGATCGCCGAGGCGCACGACGAGGTGTGGTGCTCTGTGGGTGCCCATCCGCACGAGGCAAAGGATCACGCAGAATTGGTGCCGGAGGAGCTGATTGCACTCACCGCCCATGCGAAAGTCGTCGGGATCGGCGAGACCGGGCTCGACTTCCATTACGATCTGAGCCCTCGGGATGTCCAGGAGCAAGTCTTCCGCACCCATATCGCGGCGGCGCGTGCAACCGGGTTGCCGCTCGTTATCCACGCCCGGGAGGCCGATCGCGAGGTTGCCCAGGACTTGGCCGTCAGGAGGTGCGGGACCGGCTGGAATGGAAATTTCGGTGTATTCGAGGGTCTTGGGATCAAGGCGGCCCAGCTTGCCGACTCGCTGGCTGACCCACCCGTTCCCGTGTGGGTCCACGGCTACGTCATGCGGCTCCGCGCCGACGTTGGTATCTGAAATATCGTACTGCACAGCCCGGTAACGCAGCGCTTTTCCTTCCAGTAGTGTGCGGGGCAGCCTGCTGTTTAGATCCTCCGGGCCCCTGGGCGGAAAGTTCGCCGACAAATAATCGATCGCGAGCTTGGCTTCGTCTTCAGTCAGATCGCGAAGTTTGGCGGTTCGCATATTGCCGCGCATTCTGCGGACCGTGAATGCCCAGCGATCGCGTGGCATGTGGAAGCCGACGAATCTCTCTGTTTCATGGCAAGTCACACAGCGCGCAGCGACCAGTTTTTTGCCGTCTCCTTCC
>Ga0209217_1000244_pt1 | contig 13782 bp, 11 predicted proteins | sample JacPinW_OM3H0_M2_FD_187957 | JGI IMG/M metagenome (GOLD analysis project Ga0209217, IMG submission 187957) | Forest soil microbial communities from Algoma, Ontario, Canada - Jack Pine, Ontario site 1_JW_OM3H0_M2 (SPAdes) (version 2) | ecosystem: Environmental > Terrestrial > Soil > Boreal...
CGCGCCCATTGCAGCGACGAAGGCAATTACGGCTGGCGACAGTGAAGCAAGACTCTCCAATGCCGGACCAGGACACAACCCAACAAGGCCCCAGCCGACACCGAACAATGCCGATCCGATCACGAGCGAACGATCGAGACCGATCCTGGTCGGCCAAAAACTCTGAGTCGCAAGGATTGGCTGCGGACGGCGCCTTGCCAGCATGAATCCCGGTATCGAGACCACGAGTGCCGCAATCATGACGACGGCGAGGCTTGGATCCCAGGCGCCGAAAACATCCAGAAAGCCCAGAACCTTCGTCGGTTGCACCATTCCTGAAATCAGGAGGCCGGCGCCGAATAGCAATCCGCAAAGCAAGGACGCGATCATCACCATGGTTCAGCCTCCCAATACGTGACGGGTGACCGCAACGGTCACGATTGCGGCCAACATGAAGATGACCGTTGCCGCGATGGAGCGGTCGGACAATCGCGCTACACCACAGATGCCGTGACCTGACGTACAGCCGCCTCCCATCCGGGTGCCGAAGCCGACCAGCAGGCCGGCCGCGATGATGACCGTCCAGCTTGCCGGCATTTGGGGTGTCGGCATCGGATAACCGATCGAGCCGGAAATAACGGGTGCCAGAATGAGCCCGGCGATAAAGGCGATGCGCCAGTCTTTGTCGTTGTTTCCAGGGTCGAGCAGACCACCGAATATGCCGCTGATGCCCGCGATTCGGCCGGTCGACAGCATTAGCAGCACGGCGGAGAAGCCAATCAAGCCGCCGCCGATCGCCGCCGATATGGGTGTAAGATTGACCATGACGCACCTCCATGGCTTTCCGAGCACGATCTCTGATGACGCCGTCGGATCAGACTACTCACAGAGGCGTCACGCGCAATCGCAAGGCGTTGCCGACGACGCTCACCGATGACAGCGCCATGGCGGCGGCGGCAATGATCGGCGAGAGCAGGATGCCGAAATGGGGATAGAGGATGCCTGCAGCAATCGGGATGCCGGCGGAGTTATAGATGAACGCGAAGAACAGATTCTGCCGGATGTTGCTCATGGTCGCCTGCGAGAGCCGGCGGGCGCGAACGATGCCGCCCAGATCGCCCTTCAGCAGGGTGATGCCGGCACTCTCCATCGCGACGTCGGTGCCGGTTCCCATCGCGATCCCGACGTCGGCCGCGGCAAGCGCCGGGGCGTCGTTGACGCCGTCCCCGGCCATGGCGACGATCCGCCCGGCCTTCTGCAGCTTCGCAACCACCGCACTCTTCTGATCCGGAAGAACTTCCGCCTCGATATCGGTGATCCCGAGCTTGCGTGCGACGGCGTTGGCCGTGGTCCGGTTGTCGCCGGTCAGCATGATGACCTTGATGCCTTCCGCCGCCAGCGCCTTTAAGGCATCCGGCGTCGACGGCTTGACCGGATCAGCGATGGCAAACAGTCCGGCCAGCTTGCCGTCGACCGCGATGTTGATGACGGTGGCGCCGTCGCCGCGCAGGCGTTCGCCTTGCTCGTTCAGCGACCCGGTTTCGATTCCGAGAGATGTCAGGAAAGTCGAATTGCCCAGCAGAATGGTCTTGCCATCGACCTTGCCGGTCGCGCCTTTGCCGGTCGGCGAATCGAACTCTTCCACCTTGCTCAAATCGAGATTGCGCTCCCTGGCGGCGCGGACGATCGCATCGGCGAGAGGGTGCTCGCTGGAGCGTTCGACGCTGGCGGCGAGCCGCAAAATATCGGCCTCCTGGAATCCGGCGGCGGGAACGATCGCGACAACCTTGGGCTTGCCCTCGGTCAGCGTTCCCGTCTTGTCGACCACCAGCGTGTCGATCTTTTCCATGCGCTCCAGGGCTTCGGCATTCTTGATCAGTACGCCGGCCTGTGCGCCGCGCCCGACACCGACCATGATCGACATCGGTGTTGCAAGGCCAAGCGCGCAGGGGCAGGCGATGATCAGCACGCTTACCGCTGCAACCATGCCGAACGCCATCCGGGGTTCCGGCCCAAACAAGGCCCAGGCGCCAAAAGCGATGACTGCGACGACGATCACGACCGGCACGAACCAGCCGGCAACCTGATCGGCCAGCCGCTGGATCGGCGCGCGCGAGCGCTGCGCCTCCGCGACCATCTTGACGATCTGGGAAAGCAGCGTGTCGCGCCCGACCTTGTCGGCGCGCATCACAAAGCTGCCGGACTGATTGAGCGTGCCCGCGATCACCCTGCCGCCGGCCTCCTTGGTGACAGGCATGGATTCGCCGGTCACCAGCGATTCGTCGAGCGAGGAGCGGCCCTCAAGAATGACGCCGTCCACCGGCACCTTTTCGCCCGGCCGAACGCGCAATTTGTCGCCGACCTCCAAACTGTCGATCTGTACCTCATGGTCGGCGCCATCCTCACCGATGCGCCGGGCGGTTTTCGGCGCCAGTTCGAGCAGCGCCTTGATCGCCCCGGAGGTTGCTTCGCGCGCGCGCAGCTCGAGAACCTGGCCAAGCAGGACGAGGACGGTGATGACAGCGGCAGCTTCGAAGTAGACCGCGACCGCGCCGCCATGTCCGCGGAAGGTTGCCGGGAAGATATCGGGCGCGATGGTGCCAATGAGGCTGTAGACGTAGGCCACACCCGTGCCCATCGCGATCAGGGTGAACATATTGAGATTGCGCGTCACCAGCGATTGCAGGCCGCGCACGAAGAACGGCCAGCCCGCCCAAAGGACAACGGGGGTCGCAAACACCAGCTGGATCCAGTTCGACAGTGTTTGATCGACCCAGCCGTGACCGCCGACAAGGTGGCCGCCCATTTCCAGCACCACCGGCGGCACCGAGAGTGCCAGGCCGATCCAGAAGCGCCGCGTCATGTCAGCAAGTTCGGGGTTTGGTGGCGTATCCAGGCTGGCCACTTCGGGCTCCAGCGCCATGCCGCAGATCGGGCAGCTTCCGGGGCCGACCTGGCGGATCTGCGGATGCATCGGGCAGGTATAGATCGCGCCTTCCGGCGCGGCGGCTTTGGGCTCGCTGTTGTCGAGATATTTTCCCGGGTCGGCAGCGAATTTGGTTCGGCAGCCCGCCGAGCAGAAATGAAAGGTTTCGCCGCGGTAGTCGAACCGGTGCCGGCTGGTCGCGGGATCAACGGTCATTCCGCAAACGGGATCGCGCACCTTAGCGTTGGCGTCAGCGTGATGGTCATGGCCGGAGTGAGCGTGATCTCCGCCGCAACAGCCGGAACCCTTTGAAGGGCCCCCTGCAATTGCGTTTTCGGTTTTGGTCATCGAACTCTCCGCTGACACTTGCAACCCATACCCTGTAGGGGTATATAGGCCGCATGCGAAAAGACATCAAGGCATCCTGTCAAAAACGTCTGAGCCGGATCGAGGGCCAGGTTCGCGGCCTGTCCAAGATGGTCGACGAGGACCGCTATTGCATCGATATCGTCACGCAGATTTCTGCCGTGCGTGCCGCGCTCCGGCGCGTCGAGGAAGAAGTGCTCAGGGATCACGTGTCGCATTGCGTCGAACACGCCATTGCGAGCGGCAACAAGTCCGATCAGCGGGAAAAGATATCGGAACTGATGGCGGTAATCGGTCGGGCTGACAGGTAGTCGACCTCGATACGATCAGCTGCCATCCCGCCGCCGCCGTCCGATGTGTCCAGCAATAGCACGCAAAACGCGGCAATCCCGGACAAGCATCAAATTGAATGGGTGGCTAGTCTCCGAACGGAGACCGACATGGACAAGTTCATGAGAGAGAATGAAAAGCCCCCGCTCCTAACCCGCCGGCAGATGCTTGCGTCCGGCATTGCGATGGCCGGCGCGATTCCCTTCCTGGCGACAGCGCGGGCTACCGCCGCGCCCGAAATCCGCTCCGCTCCGCTTCGCCTGACTGCCGGCACCAGAACCCTCGCCGTCAACGGCAAACCGGCGAGAGTATTCGGCCTTATCGGGCCGAACGGAAAACCTGGCATCACGCTGTCGCCCGGCGAGCGCTTTCACGTCGATCTCGTGAATCAGGCGGGCACTTCCACCCTCGTGCATTGGCACGGCCAGTTGCCGCCGTGGAGGCAAGACGGATTTCCCTGGCCGCAAACGCCGCCGATCCCGGCGGGTGACACCCACTCGTATGATTATGCGCCGATCGCCGGCACGTACTGGATGCACTCGCATCAGGGCATGCAGGAACAGAACCTGATGACCGCACCGCTGATCGTGCACAGCGCTGAGGGTATGCGCGCCGATCGGCAGGAGGTGGTGCTGATGCTGCATGATTTCAGCTTCAGCACGCCGGAGGAATTGCTCGCCGGACTGACCAAATCCAACGGCAGTCAGAGCGCGATGCCGAAGAGCGGTATGGGCAACAACATGAACATGGACTCGGGGAGCATGGGCGCCATGAACGCCATGAACATGGCGCCCGGCATGGCGATGGACCTGAACGACGTCGACTATGACGCCTTCCTCGCCAATGACCGCACGCTCGCCGATCCGGAGGTCATCCGCACGGAACAGGACGGGCGCGTCCTGCTGCGATTGATCAACGCCGCGTCCTCGTCGCAGTTCTGGATCGATCTCGGTGCGCTGAGCGGCACCGTCATCGCGGTCGACGGCCATCCTGTTCGACCGGTGCGCGGCAGTCGTCTGCCGCTCGCCATGGCCCAGCGGCTCGACGTGCTGATTGATCTTCCCGGGAACGGTTCCTATCCAATCTTGGCGCAGGTCGAGGGCAAGCGGGCCCGCACGGGGATTGTCCTCGCAACGTCTGGCGCGCCGGTGTCACGCCTCGCCGCGGAGGCCGGAGAAAATGCGCCGCCGGTCGATCTCTCGCTCGAACGTCGCCTCGAAGCGGTCACCCCCCTGGCGCCGCGCGCGCCCGACGTCACGCACCGCGTGGTCCTCGCCGGCGCCATGGCGCCCTACGCCTGGTCGCTGAATGGCGAATATTGGCCCAACGTAACCCCGCTGATGATTGCCCACGGTCAGCGCGTGGCGATTGAGATGGTGAACCACTCGATGATGGCGCATCCGATGCACCTTCATGGCCACGCCTTCCAGGTGGTCGCGATAAACGGTGCCTCATTTGCAGGTGCCGTGCGCGATACCGTCCTGGTGCCCCCGATGGGCAGCGTCACCATCGCCTTTGATGCCGACAATCCCGGCCGCTGGGCATTTCACTGCCACAACCTCTATCACATGATGACGGGCATGGTGACCGAGGTTCGCTACCCCGCGATCATCTGAATTATTTACCCTTCGTTCAGTCGCATTTTTGAGTCGCGTCGCACAGCCCATTATCTTGTGAGAGTGGGCCTCCATCTATGCCGTGAGCTCCGGCACCCGCTGTCGCGGTCCGGCGGGGCGCTCCGGCGGGCATACCGGAACGAATTCGACGGCCATAAAATGCTCTGACACGGTGACGCGCTCGACCAGGGTCACCTCCTCACCCACCAATGCTACTTCCTCAGCCGGAAGCGGCGCCTCCTGGTCAATCTCTTCAGGAACAAGCGGCGGCGACTCGATCGCTTGTGGAAAGACCCCGAATTCGCCGGCTACCTCCTGGAGCGGCTTCTGCTTGTCGGCCCAGTGCAAGGCGGTGTAGTCGAAGCCGTGCACGATGGTGGGTTTGACGATTTCGAAATAGGGCGAGATGTCGAAATCGCGCGGCATGTAGAGCGATGAATCGCGGATGTGCAGGATTTCGCGCCGGGCTTTTCGGCTCGCGGCGCGGGTGATCTTGGGCAGGATGGGATAGCGCACGGCGTCGAACGCCTGGGCGATCAGCGCCGAGCAGATGATCTTGGTGGGATCGCCGGAGCCGAACGCGATCATCCGCCGGCGCCAGCGCTGCGGAATCGGCAGCGGGATCAGATAACGCATCAGATCGAGGATGTTCTTGGTATCGTAGCCGAAGCCGATCCGGTTGATGGCGTAGCGGCACACTGTGGTGCGGTCTTCGAACGACAGGCCGACCGGCCGGCACAGCCTTGTGTGGTAGGGGAAATATTTCGATAGCGGCGCCGAAGTCACGCCTTCGCCGATATTGGCCTCGATCAGGACATGCGGTTCGCCGTCGGGCTCCCCCGCGCCGTCGATCGGGCCGACAAAAAGCGCGGCATGCGACCAGGTGGACTGCGTGAGATATTTGATGATGCCGGAAACCCGGTTGTTGCCCTCGACCAGCAGCACGTCGCCCTGCTCGATGATGCCGCGCAAATGTTCCGGGTCGCTCGGCGTGAACGGCTCATAGCCCGGCACTTCCTTCTGAAGGTAGCCCGCGATCAGCTTGCCGACGGTATCGAGCACGACGCCCATGATCTCTTCCCCCCAGCGGCCTTCCTGACCGCTTTTTCGCTTTCCTTATCATGGTCGAAAGCCGTTGCAATTTAGTTCATGCATGGGGCGGATCAATCATGATTGATTCACCATGACGGTTGCCGCCCACGCCCGGATGCGGCAAGTTCGCTAGACGTTCTCCTGTTTTCAAAGTTCCGGAAACCATGACATGACAATGACGCGCCGCGATTTCCTGTCGGCGTCCGCGGCCCTTGCGGCGGCACCGGCGCTCGGCGCCGGCGCATGGGGGGCGCCATTGCCGCGCGAGGCTGACATTGTCGTGATCGGCGCCGGGGCAGCCGGCATCGCCGCGGCGCGGCGCATCATGGCGGCGAACCGCAGGGTCATCGTGGTGGAGGCCGCGGGCCAGATCGGCGGCCGCTGCCTGACCGATACCGCGACATTCGAGGTGCCGTTCGACCGCGGCGCGCGCTGGATGCATAATCCCGACACCAACCCGATGATCAGGCTCGCGCGCAATGCGGGGCTCGACGTGTCTCCGGCGCCGCTCGGCCAGAAAATCCGCATCGGCCGCCGCAACGCGCGCGCCGGGGAAACCGAGGAATTTCTCGCAGCCCTGGTGCGCGCCAACCGCACCATCGACGAGGCCTCGCGCGGCAAGGCCGATGTGTCCTGCGCATCCGTGCTGCCGAAGGACCTCGGCGACTGGGCGGGGGCGGTGGAATTCGTGCTCGGCGCCAATGCCACGGGGAAAGACCTGAAAGATATCTCCGCGATCGACAAGGCCCGCGCGCAGGAACGCAATGCCGCGATCGCCTGCCGCCAGGGCCTCGGCACGCTGATTGCGAAGCTTGGCGAGCAGGTCCCGCTTGCGCTGTCGACGCCCGCCAGCCGCATTGCCTGGAGCGGGCGCGATGTCACGGTAGAGACGCCTTCGGGCAAGATCGCCGCGCGCGCCGCTGTTATCACGGTGTCGAGCAACGTCTTGACCGCGGGCAATATTAAATTCACGCCGGATATTCCGAAGCGCCATTTCGATGCCGCGGCAAAATTGAGCCTTGGCAGCTACGATCACATCGCCCTGCAACTGCCGGGCAATCCGTTAGGGCTCGCCCGCGACGACATCGTCATCGAGCAGAGCAGCTCGACGCGGACGGCGCTTTTGTTTGCCAACATGGGGTCGTCGTCGCTGTGCTCGATCGATGTCGCAGGCTCGTTCGGCCGCGATCTCTCGGCGCAGGGCGAGCCGGCCATGGTAGCCTTTGCGGTGGAGTGGCTGGCCAAACTGTTCGGCAGCGAGATAGCTTCTGCGGTCAAGAAATCGAGCGCGACGCGCTGGAACGCCGCGCCGTTTGCGCTCGGCGCGATGTCGGCAGCGGTGCCGGGCGGGCAGCCATCGCGAAAAGTCTTGACCGAGCCGATCGGCTGCATGTTTCTCGCGGGCGAAGCGGCCCACGAAACCCTGTGGGGAACGGTCGACGGCGCATGGGAAAGCGGCGAGCGCGCGGCGGAAGCGGCGCTGCGAAGGATCGGCGCGCTCAGGGATACTGAACCGGTGGCGGCGCCGGCACGGGTGCCGAAGCGCCGCCGCGCCGCGCCGGCCAGGTCCGCGAGGCCGGGAGCGCCGATCAATTGACGTCACCGCGACCAAGCGTTCGCGCTCCCGGGAGCGCCAATCAATTGAATTCCAGCGCAACGACCGAGGGCGCTCCCGGGAGCATCGTTCAATTGAGACAGCAGCGGCCGAAAGCGCTGATTTCATGGTCGAGCGGCAAGGACAGCGCGTTCGCGCTCCATGAGGTCAGGCGCGCGGGTGAATTCGATGTCGTCGGCGCGTTGACGACGGTGACCGAGACGTTCGGGCGGGTGTCGATCCACGGCGTGCGGCAGGAATTATTGCAGGCGCAGTGTGAGGCCGCAGGATTGCCGCCCCGCATCGTGCCTATTCCTTATCCCTGTCCGAACGCGATTTACGAAGCGCGCATGGGGGAAGCCGTCGCTAAGGCCGTGCAGGAAGGCATCAGCCACATCATCTTCGGCGATCTGTTCCTTGCTGATATCAAGGCTTACCGGGAGCAGAAGCTGGCCGGCACCGGTATCACGCCGGTGTTTCCGCTGTGGCAAAGGCCAACCTTGCCGCTGGCGCATGCGATGATCGCCAGTGGAATGGAAGCCTATCTCGCCACTGTCGATTTGAAAAAACTGCCGGCGCAATTCGCGGGGCGAAAATTCGATCTGCAATTGCTGGCCGATTTGCCTGACGGCGTCGATCCTTGCGGCGAGAACGGCGAGTTTCATACCTGCGTGGTGGCGGGACCGATATTTTCGCGCCGAATTCCCGTTGCGTCCGGCGAACGCGTCGAGCGCGATGGTTATGGCTATTGCGATCTGGTGATGGAGGAATCGTAGGGTGGGCAAAGCGCAGCGTGCCCACCAACCGTCTGACGTCGAGGTTGTCGATATGGTGGGCACGGCGCAAAGAGGGCCTTTGCTACGCGATACGGAACGCCTTACACCGGCAGCGCCAGTTGCATCAGGTCCTTGGCGACAATGATCCGGCCAGCAAAATTCTTTTTCACGTCCTCGGTCCAGTTGTCGTCGGTGACAACAGGATCGTCGCCGGGCACGAAATGACTGAGCACCAGCACCTTCACGCCGGCGGCAGCGGCGATGCGGCCGACGTCTTCGGTGGTGGTGTGGCTCTCGAGCAGATGTTTCTTCAGCGTCGCGCCGTTTTTGGTTTTGACCACCAGGCGGTCGACCGCGGGCACGTAAAGGCATTCGTGCACCAGCACGTCGGCGCCCTTGGCAAATTCCGCGAGCTTCGGATTATAGTTGGTGTCGCTGGAGAACACGATGGTGCCGTCCGGCGTCTCGAACTTGTAGGCGAAGTTGTCCGTGATCGGCGGATGCGGCGTGCGGAACGCCGTCACTTTCACCTCTGATGTCTGCAGCACCACGCCGTCCTCGGTGATGTCCCTGGCGATCAGCAGCTTGCGCGGATCGGGGCGGCCTTCGTCCTCGATCCGGGTCTCGACATCGAACTTGTTCAGCTCCCAATAGGATTTGGTCATCGCCTCGATGCCTTTGGGGCCGAACGACTGGATCGGCGTCGACAGGCCGGCGACCCAGGCGTTGTAGAACAGATTGCCGTATTCGAGATTGTGATCGGAATGGTGGTGGCTGATGAAAATATATTTCACCGACGGGATCGGCACGCCGGCCGCCGCCAATTGACGGCTGACGCCTGCGCCGCAATCGATCACGAACGGCGTATCGTTCACGACAACGAGATTGGCTGGATTGGATGCGCCCATGGCGACGCGCGGCCCGCCCTTGGTGCCCAGAAACACAATCCGCGTGCGGGGTTTTGCAGGGGATTGCGCCAGCGCGGGCGCGGCGAGTGCCGCGGCGCTCCCCAGCGCAAGCTTCAGCACATCGCGGCGGTCGAACATGGCGTTCTCCCGTGGAGTTTTGTCGATTGACGTTAGCCTAGCGTCACATCCGCGCGCCGCGCAAGCCTTTAGCGCAGCACGCCGTCGAGCGCAGGCAAGCCGATGATGACAGCAGCCGCGATCAAGACGTAGCAGATGCCACGGAACAGCGTGTCGCTGGCGCGCCCGAATAACGCCGCGCCGGACCAGACACCGATGCCATAGACCGGGCCGATCAGGAGCGAAAATCGTATAGCGTCCGAAGTGATGAGCCCGGTCAATGAATAGCTCACGGCGGAAAAGAAGTCGGAAGCCGCAAAAAACAATAGGATGTTGGCGCGCGCAATGACTGAAGTGATCGGCCGGCCGAGCCAATAGCCGACGATTGGCGGCCCGCCGGTCTGTGCCAGGCCGCTGCAAAAGCCGGACAGTCCGCCGATGCCGATGGAAATCGGTGCGTAGTCTTTGCCCCGATAGCGCCAGCCCGACAGCAGCAGCATCAGTAGCGCGAACACGAAGGCGGAGATGATCCAGCGTGTTGTCACCGGATCGAGCCGGCTGAGGAAGTAGGTTCCGATCGGTACCCCGATCAAGGCGCCGGATACCATGACCGCGGTTGCCTTGCGGTCCGCATGCTTCCACGCATTCGGAACCAGCGGTGCGGCGGCGACGAAATCGATGATGAGCAGTAGTGCTGCGACAAGGCGCGGCGCCGCCATGCTGCTCGCCAGCGGCATGAAAATCAGCGCGGAACCGAAACCGGAAAATCCTCGCGACGTTCCGGACACGAAAGCAATGGCGCAGATGGCGATGGCGGCGTTGATGCCGACATCCGTCGGGATGAGGCCGATGAGGCTCATGCGCTTGACTGGAGCATGATGCCTTCCGAAAACCGCTTCGCACGCCTCAGTGTCATGCTCGCAACACGCCGCCGGTCTTCTTGTTTACTTCAGTCACGATCTTTGCGGCCACCGCCTCGATCTCCTGATCGGTCAGGGTTTTCTCGCGCGGCTGGATCGTGACCGCGATGGCGATGGACTTCTTGCCGTCGTCGATGCCCTTGCCTTCATAGACGTCGAACACGGTCACATCAGTGATCAGCTTCTTGTCGACGCCCTGCGCGGCGCGAACGATATCGCCGGCCTTGACGCTGCGATCGACGATAAAGGCGAAATCGCGCGACACCGGCTGGAACGGCGAGAGTTCAAGTACCGGCTTGGCGCGGGTCGGCTTCTGTTTGGCGTCGGGAATGCGATCGAGGATCACCTCGAACGCAATCATTGGGCCGTCGGCGCGGAGCATATCCAGCGCGCGCGGATGCAGCTCGCCGAAATACCCCAGCACGTTTTGCGGGCCGATCTGGATGGTGCCGGAACGTCCCGGATGCAGCCAGTTGGCGCCGCCGGGCACGATCTGCAGCGCCTGCACCGGCGCGCCTGCGGCTGACAGCACCGCAAACGCATCCGCCTTGGCGTCGAATGCGTCGGATGTCGCCGAACCGGACCAGTGCCGCCCGAGGCCCTTCGACGACGCAAAGCCGTGCCGAACGCCTGCTGCCGCGATCAGTTGATCTTCCGGGCGGTCGCCCTTGAAGATCTGGCCGACTTCGAACAGCGCCACATCCGGGAAACCGCGATCGGCATTGGCCTGTGCCGCCGCGACCAGACCCGGCAGCAGGCTCGGCCGCATGTCGGACAGATCGGCCGCGATCGGATTGGCGAGCGCGAGTTCGGGCTGCCCACCGCCGAACAATTCGGCCGATGGTCTTGCGATGAACGACCACGTCACCGCCTCGACCAGGCCGCGCGCAGCGAGCGCGCGCTTGGCGCGGCGGGTGCGCAGCTGGATGGCGGTGAGGATCGGCTTGCGCGGCGCGTCGCCACGCTCGAACGGCGTCATCGGCACCTTGTCGACGCCGACAATGCGCACGATCTCCTCGACGATATCGGCCTTGCCGTGCACGTCCGATCGCCAGGAGGGCACCGCGATCTTCACCATCGGGCCGCTGCCGGCCACCATGAAGCCGAGATGGCCAAGGATTCGTTTCATCTCCGGAAACGGCACGTCGATCCCGGCGAGCCGCTTGACCTCGGTCAGCGGAAAATCGATCAGGCGATCGTCGCCGAACGCGTTGCCGACGACGACATTTTCGGAAGGGACGCCGCCGCACATCTCCATGACCAGCTTGGTCGCAAGCTCAAGCCCCGGCACCATGAAGGCCGGATCGACGCCGCGCTCGAAGCGGTAGCGCGCGTCTGAGTTGATGCCGAGCTTGCGGCCGGTCTGCGCGATGTTGATTTCGTTCCACAGCGCCGATTCGATCAGCACGTCGGTGGTTTGTTCCGAGCAGCCGGAAGCTTCGCCGCCCATGATGCCCGCGAGCGATTCGACGCCATGATCGTCGGCGATCACGCAGACCCCGCTGTCGAGGGTGTAGGTGCGGCCGTCGAGCGCCAGCAGCGTCTCGCCATCGCGCGCGTGGCGCACGGTGAGATTGCCTCTCACTTTCGCCGCATCGAACACATGCAGCGGCCGGGCGCGGTCATAGGTCATGAAGTTGGTGATATCGACCAGCGCATTGATCGGCCGCAAGCCGATCGAAGTCAGACGCTTCTGCAGCCATTCCGGTGACGGTCCGTTCCTGACGCCCCGCACCAGGCGCAAGGCAAAACCCGGGCACAGCGTCGCGTCCTCGACCGTGACCTTCACCGGGCAGGGGAATTCGCCCTTGATCGGGCGGATAGCCGGATCCCTGAACTTGCCCATGTCGGCAGCGGAAAGGTCGCGGGCGATGCCGTGCACGCCGGTGCAATCCGGCCGGTTCGGTGTCAGGTTGATTTCGAGCACGGGATCGCCGAGCCCGGCCCACTCGGCGTAAGCCGCCCCAACTGGCGCATCGGCCGGCAGCTCCATGATGCCGTCGTGATTTTCCGACAGTTGCAGTTCGGCCTCCGAGCACAGCATGCCGCGGCTCTCGACGCCCCTGATGGTGCCGATGCCGAGCGTGATGTTCTTGCCGGGAATGAAAGTGCCGGGGGCCGAAAACACGCTGATAAGGCCGGCACGCGCATTCGGCGCGCCGCAGACGACCTGCACCGGTGCCCCGCCATCGCCGGTGTCGACCATGCAGACCCGCAAGCGATCCGCATTGGGATGCTGTTCGGCAGAGATCACGCGCGCGATGGTGAACGGCGCCAGCGCTCTCGCCTTGTCGTCGATGTTCTCGACCTCAAGCCCGATCATGGTGAGCTTGTCGGCGAGCTTCTCGACGGGCTCGTCGGTGTCGAGATGTTCCTGCAGCCAGGAAAGCGTGAATTTCATGATGATCGCTTCCCCGCAGGCACATCATGTTCCCTCTCCCGCTTGCGGGGGAGGGTTAGGGTGGGGGATCTTGCTTCAATCGCAACGGCAATCGTTTCGAGCACACCCGCGCGATTGGTCATCACATCGTGATTGCTGAAGCGGAGAACGCGAAAACCTTTGCCTTCGATAATCGCACTGCGTCGGGCGTCGGCCGCCTCCTGGCCATCGGAGAAATGCTGTCCGCCATCAAGCTCGATCACCAGTTTGGCAGCATGACAGACGAAGTCGGCGATGTAATTCTCGATTGGCACCTGCCGTCTGAAGCTGGCTCTGTTCAGACGGTGATCGCGTAGTTCTGACCAAAGGATTCGCTCGGCGTCCGTGGAGTTCTTTCTGAGCGAACGGGCGTTGGCGCGCAGTCTGGAAGGCACTTTCCATGCCGGCTTTTTCGGTTCGTCCATCGCGACCTCCGATGCCTCGCTGCCCCCACCCCAACCCTCCCCCGCAAGCGGGAGAGGGAGTCCGACCTGTCGAATGGACAAATTGATTGTATCCCTAAGTTTGTCTGATGCTGACACGATGCGATAAAAAGTGCTCGCCTCGCTGCTGGTCTGTTCCCTCTCCCGCTTGCGGGGGAGGGCTAGGGTGGGGGCTCTTGCTTCAATCGTGGGGGCGTTCATACCGAGCCTCATGAACTCAATCCTCCCGCCAGCGTCGGGACGTCGAGCGGCTTGAAGCCGTAGTGATTAAGCCAGCGCACGTCGCTTTCGAACAG
>Ga0209217_1000245_pt1 | contig 13772 bp, 15 predicted proteins | sample JacPinW_OM3H0_M2_FD_187957 | JGI IMG/M metagenome (GOLD analysis project Ga0209217, IMG submission 187957) | Forest soil microbial communities from Algoma, Ontario, Canada - Jack Pine, Ontario site 1_JW_OM3H0_M2 (SPAdes) (version 2) | ecosystem: Environmental > Terrestrial > Soil > Boreal...
CCTCTGGTCGATCGCCGCCGGCGCAAGCCAATGCTGTTCGTCCATCTCGCCGTTCAATCCATAGACGGCCAGCGCGTTGGCGTAGACCACCCGATGAATGGCATCCGGGCTTATGCCACGCTGCGCCATGAGCCGCGCCGTCTTGGCGACGGCCAGTGGATCCGACACACCCCAGTCGCATGCAGAATCGACGATGATCCTCTCGGGGCCGAAGTTCTCGACGACAACTGCCATGCGATCGCTTCCCATCTTGGTCTGAGGATAGATCGAAAAGGCGCACCAGTAGCCGCGATCAAGCACCTCGCGAATCGTCTCCTCGTTGTTATGGTCGATCACGCAGCGTGTGGGGTCGAATTCATGCTCTTTCAGCACGTCCATGGTGCGCAATGTCCCCGCCCGCTTGTCGCGGTGCGGGGTGTGAATCATGATCGGCAGGTCGAACTCCTTCGCCAGTTCGATCTGTCTCCTTAGCGCCTTGTCTTCCAGGGGCGTCTGTTCATCGTAACCCAGTTCGCCCATGGCAACGACGCCTTCCTTGACGAGAAAGCGCGGCAACATCTCCATGACCGCCTCAGCCAGATGCTCGTTATTGGCTTCTTTCGGATTCAGGCCGATCGTACAGTAATGGCGGATGCCGAACTGACCGGCGCGGAATCGCTCAAAGCCGGAGATCATGGCGAAGTAGTCCGCGTAGCTTCCGACATTGGTGCGGGGCTGCCCAAGCCAGAATGCCGGCTCGATGACTGCGACAATGCCGGCCTTGGCCATTGCTTCGTAGTCGTCTGTCGTGCGCGATATCATGTGGGCGTGAGGATCGATGATAATGCCCGCATGTTGATTTCTGGACGCACCGTTCGACCCGCTGTGCGGTTGATCTTTCCCGACAGCCGCGAGGCGCTGCACGTCGGCGAGCAGACGCGCGAGCTTCTCGGCGGTCAACGGGCCATTGCAACAGGGACAAGCGATCGTCTTGTCTGCCATCAGTTCTTCAAGCGAACCTGCGTCGCAGGCGAACATTCCAATTGAAGGTGATCCTGTCATTTGTCCAGAGTCCTCACGTAGGCGATGATCCGGAGCATTTCATCCTGCTTCATGCCGCGGCGATGGAACGACTGCATCGCGCTACTGGCTCCATCATAGATAATAGCAAACATCCCCGGGTCCGTCAGCACCTGTTTGTAGACCACGTCCTTTCCGACTATCGTGGGACCCATCTTGCCGGTACCATCAGCACCGTGACAGACGATGCAGTTTGATGTGTAGAGTTTCTTGCCATCGGCGATCGCGTCGGCATCACCGCGATAGCCGTTGACCCCGTTTCCTTGATTTTTTTTGGCGGCGGGCGTTTCGACCTCTCCGGACTGAAGCTCGAAGATCATGGGCGAGTTGTCCAGCGAGCTCTTGAAATCAGCTAAGTCCCCGGCAACAGCAAATGGGATAGCCAACACGTTAACAGCCAGCGCCGCGATCGTACTCATGCCGCATCGATAGAAACGATCATACGTCATAAATTCCGACTTCACCTGTTCTAGGCAATCATCGCCCGCGAACGGCGGGCGATGATATTTATTCGCATCAGCTTCGAGGCTCATTTGGCCTTGGCCAATTCGGCGCCGGAAGGAACCTTGTCGGCCGGCAGGATACGCCAGAGCGCGCCGACCGGGTTGGCATTCGGTCCCTTGTCGTCCGTGTAGAAGCAGTAGCAATTCACCGCTAGCACCGCCCCGTCCGCATCGACGTTGCCTGCAGTGAATTGGGCTGCGTCTGCATGAACTCCTGCATCTGCCACTTCTTGGCGCTGTCGTCCCAGGCCACGCCAAACAGGCGGCCCGAACACCAGTCGCCAACCAAATAGGTCTTGGTCAGGCCGCCATAATTGGCGACGCCAAGCCCCTGCGACGAGCAGCCGCCATTGTTGGCTTTCGTTCCGTTCTCGAACGCCTCTGAATGAGGATATTCGGCAACGGGCAGAATCCCGACGATCGGGCACTTTTGATCGGTGGACATTGCCGGATGACAGTAGGAGCCTTCATTGAATTTCCAGCCGTAATTCTCGCCGCCCTTCGACGACGCCGGCTGGTAGTTGATCTCCTCCCAGTGGTTCTGACCGACATCGGCGATGAACAGATCACCGGATTTCTGGTCGATGTGGAACATGTAGGGGTTGCGCAGACCATAGGCCCAGATCTCGGGCCGCGACCCTATTTTGTTTGCAGTGAAGCCCTGCTCCGTGATCCCGAACAGCTACATCAACTGCGGCTTGTTGGCCTTGGCGAAAGGGTTGTCCTTTGGAACTGCATACGGTGTATCATCGTCGGTATCGACGTCGATACGCAGAAGCTTGCCCCACAAGACATTCAGATTTTGTCCCGCATTGAGCGGATCGCCTTCCCAACCGGCGTCCCCCTTGCAGATATAGAGCTTGCCGTCAGGTCCGAACGCGATCATGCCGCCGTAGTGATTGTGGTAGGGCTGCGGAATGTTCATCAGCACCTTCACGGTTTTCGTGAGCTGCTCCTTGGTCACCTGATCGGGGCTTTTCGGGTCAACGGTAATCCTCGCGATGATCGAGGCGCCGTTGAAAGGAAGCGACGCGTAGTGGACGAAGACGTAGCCGTTGTCCTTGAACTTCGGGTGGAATGCGAGTGACCAGAGCCCCTGCTCGACAAATCCGGTCTAAACATCGGAACCAAGCGGGTTGAAGTTGGTCAGATCAATAAATGGTTCCGGCAATACCTTGCCGTTCTTGTCAACGACTCTGACGCGACCGGCGCGCTCGACCACAAATATGCGCCCGGAACCATCGTTTGCGGCTGTGACGCCGACTGGATCGTGAAATCCGTTGGCGACTTTGGCGAGTGCCAACTTCGGAGCGCTATCTTTCCCCCGGGTTGCGCAACATCGGCCGGCATTGCCGGCACCTGCTGCGCAGACGCGACGGGCATACCTAAGCACAAGTACGCCGCCGCCCAAAAGGCAGCGAGCGACGACGTTCTCATAGTGGTTGACTCCTGTTCGTTTCCTGGCCGGCTAAATTACTGGTTGGATGTGCAGCCAAGCACAATCCTAGGAGCTTTCATCCGGGCTGCAACTGGAGAAAAGCCAAAGCTGAAACGGGACTAATCCAAGACAGGATTAGGAAAATGTCCAAGATTGAAGGACAAGACCGAAAGGAAAAGCCCGCGCCAGCCTCTCGTGAGCTCCGCAGTCCACCTTGCTTACGCTGACATCTTTCGATCGGCACAGCCTATCGCCAGGAATGTCGCCACGATCAATAGAAGGGCTCCGTTAACCGCATGTAGACCGATCCCGGTGGTCAATCGCCCTTCCAGCGCACGATGTGCCAAAACATACTGCAATGCAACCTGAAACATTGGGATGGTTCCAAGCGCAGTGCGCCAATAGCGTGGCCGACCGCCAAGGAAGGCGAGGAATGGAAGTGGCACGACAAGCCACTGAAATATTCCGATCCACGCGCTGTGATAAGTCCACCATTCGGGATTCGTCATCGCGGCCATCCCCGCAATGAAGAATTGGATCAAAACAGCAAGGGACAGCAACGCTGACAGGATTCTCAGAGCGAGACGCGGCAATGTCTCGCTCATGCAAGCGACATCCAGTCGATCTTCTCCGTTACCAGATGCGATTGGAGATCCGTAAGCTGACCTCTCAAGCCTTGCCGGCTGAAAGCAGCATCGACGCGCTGTGACGCCAGTTGCTGCAACGCCAGTGCCACCGAGAGACGTTCCCTCTCGCCACCCGTTTCGAACGCACGGACCAGCGCGCCAAGCCCTTCGGCGTCCGCGTGGGGAGCGACGCAACGCCAGACTTCGCCGCTCACAGGCCGCCCGGCTGCCCATCTCTCCTGGGCAAGATCGACCAGCATGCGCGCCAACCGAGGATTGCCGCGCTCGTCGAGTTGCTGGATCGGCCACAGACGCGAGCCAATGAAGAACGCCTTTACGACCATCTGATTCCAGGCGTCTTCGCCGAAGAATTCGACGGGATATGGATTGCGATGGGCGACCGCCTCGAAAACCGGCTTCATGCCCGATCGCACCGCCTCCCGCGCTCGCGGCTCCAGCCGTTCGGCGGCCGGATAGACCGGCAGTCCCCGGCAAAGAGCGATCAATTCGTTGATTTCGGCCGTGCTGCAGAACGCGTCGAAATGTGCGGCGAATGCGGCGTCGTCTCCGGCGTAGCTCGCTACCATCAACGCACTGCGTGCCAGTTGATCGATGCTCCAGTCGCTCGGATCGAGCCCCGCCCGCAATGCCCTCGCCCGCGCCTTGTCATCCGGTGTCAGCGACAGATCAGCCTTGCCTACGCGGCGCGGCGCAAGACCGATAGCTGCAGCGAGCGCATTGCCGTCGGACGCGCCCCTGACACTCTCGATGGCGCGGCGAAACCAGGACGCTGCATTGTCGCTAACCGCACGCGCAATCCACTCATCGGCCAAGGCGAGAAAGCCGTCGCAAACCGTTGCTGCGACGTCGCCCCTCCCATTGTGACCAGAATTACTTGTCAAGGCTGGCACCTCACGTTCCTGGAACCGCCGCTTGGAAGAGCCGCGTCAGAAGGTAGCCGCTCGCGCAGACACAGGTAAGAACGATCCCGCCCCCATGCAGCGCCACAGCCAGGGCATCGACCAGGCAGATGGCGGCGATCAGCATCGAAACCGCGCGCGGCACCGCATCCGCCGTGGCGCGTCGCGCGAGCAGTCGTACGGCGGCGATATCCGCCGCGCACAACAACAGGGACGCGACGACAACAAGCCACCCGGTCGAGACGGACAAGGCAACCAGCAGAGGGCCGGCCAGAACGGCAAGCGGCCACAGGCGGCCGACGTTATTCAGGTTTTCCTGCTTTGCGGCGTAGGTCAGTCCAATAACATGTGCGGCAAGCGCGGTCGCGCCGACGATCAGGGCCGGAAGAACGTTACCGCTCACCGCTGCGCCAGTACCCAGATACACCAATGCCCTACACAGGCCCATGATGACCGGTGCAAAGCTGTTGCCCTTGTGCCAGGCGTCGTAGAGCACGATAGCGACAGCCAGGGCAAAGCCCCAAACTGCCGTGAAAAGACCGAACGGCGTCAGCAACGCAACGCCTGCCGCAAGCAGCGCGAATCCGATGGCCGATACGGTGGCTGCGCCAATGTCGCCGGCGTGGATTGGCCGACCTGGACGCTCCTTGGCATCGATCTCCCTGTCGAAGAAATCGTTGAGATACATCCCACCCACGTAAAATGCCGTCATGGCAAGTCCGACGGTTGAGATGTCGGCAACGGTCGCAGCAGTATTTGCGATCGTTGCCCCGGCAATGACATTGGTCCACACAGTCGGCAGATTGGACACCCGACCCAGCCTCAAAAGGGTCTGCGCGCTGGGTGCTCGCACGACGGCGGTATTCATCCCACGAGTTCCTGGCGGCAAAATGCGATCTCGCGCGCGATGTCCGCCGACTTCGAACCGGTGCGAACGTTGTCGGGCAGAACGTCCCAGGTATAGGTTTCGACTTCCAGATGGGATGAGCGAGTTCGCTGGCGCAGCGCCGCCAGCGTCGCGACGAGATCGCTGCGCGTGGAACTGATTTCGCCGAGATCGGCGAGGAACACAGGTACGTGGCAATGGATTCGCCACTCCCCGTCGGCCTGCCCTTCTCCGAACGCGGTGACTGCGTCGGGCAGATCGACATGACGCGACAGGTTGTCGTCACGACGGACGATTGATTGATGCAGATAGACGCCGTCATTGTATCGCATGACGGCGTTGATCAGATCCTTTGTCATCGCCGGGACGCGCATGGCGGCCGAAAGCTGGATTTTCGGGATCGCGATTCCCGCAGCAAGCAGGCGATCCAGCGCGGCGACCGTATCCTCATATTCAACCGAGCCGTGGCAGACATCATAACAAATGCCCAGATGACGACGCAGCAGAATCTCGGCTTCACTGCGGCCAACACCGGTGATGCCGCCGAGCATATCAAGCGTATCTGGCTTCAAAAGCGCGCCTTCGAAGAAGGCGATGCTCTCGTCCGTTGTTTCGAGAAAACAACAGGGCTCGGGCTCGAGGGCGAGCGCAATGTGTTTGCCAGTGCGCCGCTTCAAGTCCACGAGATCGGCGACCGCCATCATGAGATTGCGCGCCATCGCCGCAACGGCTTCGCTCGACCGGCCGTTCGGTTTGAAGGCGCCCGGGACCGTCGAAATACTGCCCTCTATCCCGTCGGGAAGGATTCCAGCAAGGACCGCAGCACTGTTCGCCGTGAACGCAACACGCTCGCGGTCGCGCCAATCAGGCAGATAGACGTCCTCCTTCACGCGGACGCCGTGAAACGGCCCGAAAGGAAAGGCGTTAATAGTGAAAACATAAGCGCCGAGCACCGCCAGTTGATCGCGGAACGAAGCTAACGCCTCCGGCTGCCTTGCCACGGCGGCAGCTTCGCCGGAAAGCCGCAGTCCGATGCCCATTGGCTGGCTTGGGGCGACGGCCGACTTGATGGCCGGAACATAGTCATCAAGACTTGCCCGAATATCCTGCCAGCTCTGGCCGGCATGGATGTTCGTGCAATAGGTGAGATGAACGTCGCCCGAAAGCTGGTTGAGTTTCATCTGAAGTCACGCCCGTTGTTCAAGCCAGTCAATACAATTTCCGACAATTCGCTCGTCCATCTCGTGCACCTCCACGCCACGGCCGATTTCGGCGAGGAGCGTAACGGTCAACTCGCCACCGAGATGCTCCCGGAAATCCGCGAGCCCCTTCAGCACCAAAGGCACGCCCCGCGAATCGCACTGCCGCAGCTTGTCGTGCCACAAGTCGAAACCAAGCCGTTGCAGAAGACCAACGACACGCTCGTCCTCGCCCGCAGCAAGGCGGCCGGACAAAACCGAATAGCGCGTGTCGAGCGCGATACCGATGGCGACAGCCTCGCCGTGATTGAGCTGATTTTTCGTCAACTGCTCGAGCTTGTGCGCGGACCAATGACCGAAATCCAGCGGACGCGCCGACCCCATTTCGAACGGGTCGCCGCCAAGCCTGATTTGGCGCATGTGAAGCTCGGCGCTGCCCCTGATAAGATGATCAAGATGCGGCCTGGAAAAGCGCGCAAGCGCATCCGAATGGGCTTCGAGCCACTCGAAAAACTTGCCGTCGCGTATCAAGGCAACCTTCACGGCTTCGGCCATGCCTGCTCGCTTCTCGCGCGGCGGCAGCATGTCGACGAATGCGCTGTCATTGATGATCGCCCAGGGCGGCGCAAAGGTGCCGATCAGGTTCTTGAGACCGAACAGATTGACGGCGTTCTTGACGCCGACGCCGCTGTCATCCTGTGCCAGTACCGTAGTCGGAAAACGAATGTGGCGGACGCCACGATGAAAGATCGTCGACGCATAACCGACCGCGTCAAGGACAGCGCCGCCGCCGACCGCAATTACAAAGGAGTGCCGATCGATCGCGCGTTGCGAAAGGATCTCAAGCAGGTTGGGAATGGTTTTCGGATCGTTCTTGCAGATTTCGCCTCCCGCGACCGGTACAAGTCCGACCAGGTCGATGCTTCCGGCGTGCGCCGCAGCGTAGTTTTCGATCTGCGAAGCAAGATCCGGAAGCGATGCCAAGACACCTTCGTCAACACAAATCAGACATCTGTGCCGCTTGCAGGGTTCTCGCCGGGACAGCGCATCAACCAGGCAACGATTTCCAAGCGCAAACGCATCGCGGGTAAAGACCACCGGATATTCATAGGTGACGCTGAACGACTGCAGTCGAACGTCTTCGGCGCTTTGCGAGGGCGTATCGAGCATGGCATCCTCCCACGCGGCGCCCTTGTTCTTGTGGTGTAGACGGCGCCGGCGAATGGTCACGAAGCGATCCGCGGCTCGCTTGAAAAACCGCCTCTCGCTTCCCATTTTATTGGACAGCGTGCCACTATGCTTGCCAGTTTGGCAAGCCGTTTCGCTCGGTCCCGCTGCAATGCGACCGAAGCGACGGAAATTGTCGCGACTCAGCAGGCGGAGGCAGGCGTTGAAGGCAGTGTTGGCGATGATCGTGGTCGGATTGACGCCACGGCACCTGGGACCTTTGACGCCAAGACTTTCGGCGCTTGCCCGCGAAGGCGGTATGGCCGCGCTTGATACCGTAACTCCCGCCGTCACCTGCAGCGTACAGGCAAGTTTCATGACGGGGCTCTCCCCGCGAGATCACGGCGTCGTGGCCAACGGCTGGTTGTTCCGCGATCAGATGGAAATCTTTCTGTGGCGCCAATCCAATCGACTCGTCGGCGGCGAGAAGATTTGGGAGGCCGGCAAGAAGCGTGATCCCGCTTTCACCTGCGCCAACATGTTCTGGTGGTACAACATGGCGTCGAGCCATGATTTCGGTGCCACCCCGCGCCCTATCTACAAGGCGGATGGTCGCAAGCTGCCCGATTGCTACACCGTGCCAGCTCAATTACGGGATCAACTGACGGAACGGTTCGGACCATTCCCCCTATTTCAGTTTTGGGGACCAGGGACTTCGATCGTCTCCACGCGCTGGATCGCCGACGCGAGCAAGTTCGTGATGGCCGAGGCCAACCCAACCCTGACCCTCGCCTACCTTCCGCATCTCGACTACGATCTACAGCGCTTCGGCCCCGATGAAACTCATCCAAAGGTCCGGCAATCGCTGACCGAAATTGACACCGTCGTGGGCGACCTCGTCGACGCGGCGCGTGCCAGCGGGCGCTCAGTCATCATTCTGTCGGAATACGGGATCACCCCCGTCAATCGGCCCATTCACATCAACAGGGCGCTTCGCGACGCCGGCCTGTTGTCCGTGCGAGAAGAGGACGGCGGCGAGTTGCTCGATCCCATCTCTTCCAAAGCCTTTGCCATAGCCGACCACCAGATCGCGCACATCTATCTGTCCGATGTGGGACTGCAAGCGAAAGTGAAGGATCTTTTAAAGGGACTGGATGGCGTAGAACGGGTTTACGACGAAACGGACAAATCCCTTATCCAGCTCGATCATCGACGATCCGGTGAACTCGTCGCGATCGCCGACTCTCAGTCGTGGTTCACTTACTATTATTGGAACGACAATGACCGTGCGCCGGACTTTGCCCGCACGGTCGAAATTCACCGCAAGCCCGGATACGATCCAGTCGAGCTTTTCGTCGATCCCGGCATCTCGTCACCGAAGCTCGCTATTGGCAAGCGTCTGCTCATGCGCAAGCTGGGATTCCGCACCCTGATGGATGTCATTCCGCTAGATGCGTCGCTGGTACGGGGATCGCATGGCCGCCTCACCGACAAAACCGAGGACGGCCCACTCGTGATTTCGAGTGAGCCGCTCGGTAAAACGAAATTGGCGGCGACCGACGTCAAGCCGCTCTTGCTTGACCTAATCTTTCGGTCATCGCCGGACGGCTAGAATTCAGGGTCAGGAGCGGCGCCACCGGCTTCCTGACGCCAACTCCTACCCATTCCTTACTTCTTCGGCCGGATCGCGTCAGCGGTGCTCTGGACAAAGGCCTGGATCTTCACCACGTCCTCCTCCTTCAATTCCCCGGTAAAATCGCGCATACCGCGATCGCGGAACGGCCCCTTGAACACGATGTCCTTCGGATTGACGACCTCCTCAGTGGGAACGTAGCCGGGATTCCTGACGTTGCCGCCCTTGTCGACACGGGGCACGCTTACCGTGGCTATTGAATTTCTGTTGCGTCATGAATGACCGTTTTGGGTCAAACTGAGAAATACTCGGCACGAGGAGATCTATTCCGGTCTTCCCCTCCCCAAGAACGGACATTGGACGCCCTATTTTGGTGAGCCTTCGATCGATGTTGCGCCGATCCAATGTTATGGAATTTCCCTACCCGTCGGCCTCTTCACGATTCCAGTGCCATGGACATCGATAAGCGCGTGGCTCGGTAGCTTTAAATCTGGAAGAGCTGACTGCGGTTGAAGTTGGATGTGATGAAGGCGATCTACACCGGCTCTTATCTGCTGAACCAGAAGCGCAAGCGCGAGCCTGGGACAGTGAGTGAGACGCGTGAAGCTGTTCCGGCAAAAAGCCCGCTTTGGGCGGGTGTCTCAGGCAGGACGCAGAGGGTCCCCATTAATCTTCACAATCAGTGTGTGCACTGGGATTTTGTTCCGTCTCGAATCGGTGTTCCATTAAACAAACTCAAGTTTCGACTGCTTTACATACTGGCGCAGGACGGCCTACAAAGCCCGCCGGCGCCAAGGGCACCTACATCCAACGCGTGGCGGTTTCCTCCACCAGGGAACCGGCGTGAAGGTGGAGCCGGGAAGCATTTCCGGCGCCTGACAGCCCTGGCCGGCCGGAGCAGAATGGAACCATTCGGCTTGACCGCCGACACGTCGTTGCGCCTAATCTGTGCTAAACCTTGTCTACGGAGCGTCAAAGGGAGGGCGAATCGGATGCTGATGTCTCAAACTCTAAGGGTACCGATTGCAGCCGCAGCGGTTCTTGTTGGTGTGCTGCTTTCCGCGCCGGCCTTCGCGCAGGCGCATATCCGCGGCACGCTGACCGCCGCGAAGGACGGAACGATCAGCGTCCAGACCGCCAAGGGCGGAACGGAATCGATCAAACTCGCCAACGACGCTGGCCTTTTCCTGGTGACCAAGGCCGACATGAGCGCCATCCAGTCCGGCAAGTTCGTCGGCATCACGTCTGTCGAGCAGGGTGGCAAGCGCGTCGCACGCGAGGTTCATGTGTTTGCTGATTCGCTGCGCGGTCTGGCCGAGGGGCACTATCCCTGGGATCTTGAATCCGAGCCGAACATGATGACCAACGCCAATATCGCCAAGGTCGAGGAGGTCGGAACGGACCGTGTGCTCAGGCTTAATTACTCCGGCGGCGAACAGACGATCACCATCCCGACGAGCGCGACGGTCGTCGCCTTTGACAAGGCGCCGGCCGATCAGCTCGCCGCTGGGCGCAAGGTCTTCGTCATTATGAAGAAGGACGGCTCGGAAGCCGCCGCGGTCGTGATCGGCGCTGAAGGCGTGAAGCCGCCGATGTGACGACGCGATCTGGAAGGCTGTCCGGCCAGAAGCGATCGATGAGCGGGTCGGCGCAGCAACTGGACCAAGTTCGAGACGCGCCGACGGCGCCAGATCAGCGGCGAGGCGATCGGCCCCGCGGCCGGTTGATCTATCGGCACACGGCGCTGGTCCGCGCGACGCACTGGATCAATGTCGTGTTTCTGACGATCCTGTTGATGAGCGGTCTGCAAATCTTCAACGCCCATCCAGCGCTCTACTGGGGTGAGGTATCGAATTTCGGTGACCCGGCTCTCTCGATAACGGCGCAACGGACCGAGGGTGGCGCATCGCGAGGGATCACCACCGTCGCGGGCCACCAATTCGATACGACGGGCTGGCTGGGCCTCTCCAAGGACGCTACCGGACGAAGCGCCGCCCGCGCGTTTCCGGCCTGGGCGACGCTGCCGTCTTGGCAATCGCTGGCGGAAGGGCGGCTCTGGCACTTTTTCTTCGCGTGGCTTTTTGTGCTCAACGGCCTCGTCTATCTCCTTTTCGGGCTGCTCAACCTGCACCTGTGGCGCGACATGGTGCCGTCCCGGCAAGAGCTCCGCGGCATCGGGCGCTCCGCATGGGATCACTTGCGGCTGCGCTTCCCGACCGGGGAGGAAGCAACCAGGTACAATGTCATCCAGAAGCTGTCCTATCTGGTCTTGGTGCTCGTCCTCCTGCCCATACTGGTGCTTGCTGGCCTGGCGATGTCGCCGCGCCTCGACGCTGCGTCGCCCGAATTGCTGACTATCTTCGGAGGCCGGCAATCGGCGCGGACGATCCACTTCATCGCCGCGTCCATGCTTGTGATCTTTGTGATTGTGCACGTATTCATGGTGTTGATCTCTGGCGTCTGGAATAACATGCGGTCGATAATCACGGGGCGCTATTGGATTGAAACGCGGGCAGGAACCGATGCGTAAGCGTAACGTCATCGATCGCCGCAGACTGATGACCCGGGCTGCCGAGGTTGCGGGCGCTGCGCTCATGCTCGGCGGATGCGACCGCTTGGTAGGGAACGACACCACCAAGGCGATCCTCGCCAGTGCGGAACGGTTCACGGCGCGCGTTCAACGTCTGGTGAGCCCCGCACAGTCGCTCGCGCGCGAATATACCGAGACCGATTTATCGCCGGAGTTCAGGGTCAACGGTACCGTTGCCCCCGATGATGACGAATACCAGGAGCAATCCGCGAAAGGCTTCGCGGATTGGTCGCTCGATCTCGGCGGTCTCGTCGAGCGTCCGGCCAAATTTTCGCTCGCCGATTTGCGCGCGCTGCCGTCGCGCACGCAAATCACTCGCCACGACTGCGTGGAAGGCTGGAGCTGTATCGGAAAATGGAAAGGTGTGCCTGTCAGCGAAGTGATCGAACGAGTCGGACTAAAGCCGACAGCGCGCTATTTGATGTTCTATTGCGCCGACCCCATGAACGTCGGTGATCCCGAAAGCAAATACTACGAGAGCATCGGCATGGACGAGGCGCTGCACCCGCAAACGATCCTAGCCTACGATATGAATGACAAGGCGTTGGACATTCCTCATGGCGCGCCGTTGCGGCTGCGTGTCGAACGTCAACTCGGCTACAAGATGGCGAAATACATCATGAGGATCGAGGCGGTCGAGAGTTTCGCGTCATTTCGTGGGGGCAAGGGCGGCTATTGGGAAGACCTTGGCTATGCCTGGTACGCGGGAATCTAGCCCTCGTCGTGTAGCATCAACAATTGGCATTCCCGCGCTGTCTCTAACCGTTCTTCTGCTTCGTTGAGGGGATTACCGGGTACAATCGCGCGGGGCTGAATGGGCGGCGACGGCGAGTCGTCAAGCGCGCCTGCCACCGTGTGCTTGCGCCGACCCTGGTGTTTCATAGCTTCGGGAACGAGCGGTAAGTGACATCCGGAAGGCGGGCGTGCCTTTGCTGTGTCAATTCAGATTCACTTTGTCGATTCAGTGCATGTGCTCTCGACTGTCATCGCGCGCCTTCCATCGTGACTCGCTGCTTCGCCAGAGCATCAGGCGCCTCGGCGACGGACGCCTTTACATCGAGCCGATGCGACAAAAAGCTAAGCGTGAACGCGACAGCGGCCAGAGCCACGCCGATCCACGGCAACTCGCGATAGGCCAGACCGTTGGTCAGGGCGAGACCGCCGATCCAGGCGCCTGCCGCGTTGCCGAGGTTGAATGCACCCTGATTGAGGGTAGAGGCGAGATTGGGCGCCTGCGCTGCCTCGTTGACGACGCGCATCTGCAATGGAGATATCAGCGCGAAGGCCAGCAGACCCCAGCAGAAGATCGTCACGGCCGCCGGCACCAGCGATGCGCTCGTGAGCGTGAATAGGCTCAAGACCGGAATTAGCAACGCCAGAATGCCGATCACCGACGGCATCAGCTTCCAGTCGCCGAGCCACCCTCCAAGGAAATTGCCCGCAGTGAGTCCAATGCCGAACAGAAGCAGCATGAGGGTAACCTCGTGCGGTGAGATCAACGTCACGTTCTCCAGGATCGGCGTGATGTAAGTGAAGACACCGAAGAGGCTCGCGGACACCACCACGCTGATCAGCATCGCTAAAATCACCTGCGTGCTGACAAGCGACCTTGCTTCGTGGATCAACTCGTATGGCCAAAAAATTAAATCTATAAGAAAGTCGGGTAATTATCTCATCCCAGCGTAGCCTCACCGCGTGTCGTCCGCTAGGTTTTGTGGGACGATCCATGGCGCCGATTGTGGGTCGGCGAG
>Ga0209217_1000247_pt1 | contig 13768 bp, 7 predicted proteins | sample JacPinW_OM3H0_M2_FD_187957 | JGI IMG/M metagenome (GOLD analysis project Ga0209217, IMG submission 187957) | Forest soil microbial communities from Algoma, Ontario, Canada - Jack Pine, Ontario site 1_JW_OM3H0_M2 (SPAdes) (version 2) | ecosystem: Environmental > Terrestrial > Soil > Boreal...
CGACGGTGGCAGCGGACATGCGGAAGGGCGGGTTGAGCGCCAGGAATGTGCCGCCGGCGTCGTGCACCTCGGCGAGCGAGCGGCGGTGGGCGATTTGCGGATCGGCCATCGCTTCCCTGACCGTGCGATAGGGCGAGGACGGTACGCCGTGCCGGTCGAAGACCGCCTGCACCTCGGATGTCGCCAGCTCCTTTGACCACAGCTCGAGCTCGTCGATGAGTTCGCCCCAATTGGCGCGCCGGTTCGGGTATTCGGCAAAGCGCGGGTCGGTCAGCCAGTGCGGATGGCCCGACGCGGCCGCCAGGTTCTGAAATGTCCGCTCGCTGGCGATCGACAGATTGATGTAGCCGTCCTTGGTGGCGACCGGGCCGAAGATCGGCCGGCCCGGCGGTGCCACGGCAAATTGCGCCGCCTGGATCTCGCTCAAGGTCAGGGTCAGCATGCTTTCGAGCATCGACACGTCGATCATCTGGCCCTCCCCGGTCATCTCACGCTGATAGAGGGCCGCGGTGATCGCCCCGAAGGCATAGGTGCCGGTCAGCACATCGGCGATGTAGATCCCGCAATAATCCGGCCGCCGCGCCTCGCCCTGATAGGCCATATGCGCCAAATCGTAGCCCGAGGCGGCATGGATCACCGGGGCATAGGCCGGCAATGCGGCGGAGGGACCGGTCTGGCCGTAACCCGAGATCGCGCAGTAGATCAAATCGGGCTTGATCGGTCTGAGCTTGTCGTAGTCGAGCCCGAAGCGCCGCATGACCCCCGGCCGAAAATTCTCGACCAACACGTCGGCGGTGGCGACGAGCCGTTTTGCTGCCTCGACCGAGTCAGGCGATTTGAGGTCGAGCGCGACGCTCTTCTTGCCGGCGTTGAGCTGCCCGAAGCTGGTGCTGGCGCCGTTGCGCAGCGGCGGCCGGGTGCGCATCATATCGCCCTCGGGCGCCTCGATCTTGATCACTTCGGCGCCGAGATCGGCGAGCATGCGCCCGCAGTGGGGACCGGCGATCGTCGTGGTGAAATCGAGGACGCGGAGGCCGTCCAAAGCACTGTTCATCCGCTCTCTCCGAGTGTAGGGCTCCGTGCAGCGTCAGGACTGGAGCCCAGATGTCAAGGCCGCTACCTACCGCTGCCGACATCCGGGTTGCTTTTGCCGGGGTTAGGTGCCAAGAGAGCCGCGGCATTTGGAGGGAGGTTAAAGATGGCGTTTCGTAACATACAGGCCGGCATGGCGACCTATCGCGGGCAGGGCGGCGACCGCGGCGATGCGTATTATGCGCACCCCAGCAATGCCGGACCGCATCCCGGCGTCGTCGTGATCCACCACATGCCGGGCTGGGACGAATGGACCTGCGAGGTCGCTCGCAAATTCGCCCATCACGGCTATGCCGCGGTGGCACCCAGCCTCTATTTCCGGGTTGGCGACGGTGCCGACGAGGCGGTCGTCGCCAAAGTGCGGGAGGCCGGGGGCGTTCCGGACGAGCAGATGCTGGGCGACGTCACCGGGGCCATCGATTTCCTGCGCTCGCAGCCGCATGCCAGCGGCAAAGTCGGGGTGATCGGCTTCTGCTCCGGCGGACGGCAGACCTATCTGGTGGCGTGCAAGCTGTCGCATCTGGTCCAGGGTGCGGTTGATTGCTGGGGCGGCAATGTCGTCGTTGACGATAAATCGCGGTTGACCAAGGCCCAGCCGGTGGCGCCGATCGACCTGACGGAAGGGATCAATTGTCCGCTTCTCGGCCTGTTCGGCAACGAAGATCCGAACCCCACAGCCGATCAGGTTAACCGGACCGAGGCCGAACTGAAGCGGCTGGGCAAGAACTATGAGTTCCACCGCTATGACGGCGCCGGCCATGCGTTCTTTGCGCATTATCGTCCGAATTACCGCCCGGAGCAGGCGGTCGACGGCTGGCATAAGGTCTTTAATTTCTTTCACCGGCATCTGGGCGCTCCGCGGACTTAACTGCCGCAGGCGGGCCGATGATCGACGCCGCGATCGTCGGTCTCGGGCGGTGGGGTAAGACGCTCGTCGAAGCGGTCCAGGGCAAGAGCGACAGGCTGCGCTTCACCCGCGCCGTCAGCCGCAACCCGGATAGCCTGCGCGACGAAGCTGCCCGTTATCGCCTCGAGCTCGTCGGCGGGCTCGAGGCGGTGCTCGCCGATCCCAGCATCGACGCCGTCGTGCTGGCGAGCCCGCACTCGCTGCACTGCCGGCAGATCATCGCAGCTGCCGCGGCCGGAAAGGCCGTCTTCTGCGAGAAACCGCTAACCCTGACAAAAGCCGAGGCGGAGCGCGCGGTCAAAGCGTGCCGCAAGGCAGGTGTGGTGCTGGGTGTCGGCACCGACAAGCGCTTCTTCCCGGCCGTAGCCGAGCTGCTACGGTTGGCCAAGAACGGCGAGCTGGGTAAGGTCCTGCACCTTGAGGCTCACTTCAGCAACGAGGTCGCCGGCACTTTTGCGGAATGGCGATACTCGTCCGAGGAGTCGCCGGCTGGAGGCATGACCGGGACTGGGATCCACATGCTCGACGCGCTCGTTGCTCTCGCCGGGCCGGTCCGGCGGGTGCAGAGCTTGCTGCTGTCCCACAAACCGCCGCCCGATCCGCACGACAGCTTGTCGGCGCTGCTCGAATTCAACTCGGGCGTCAGCGGAACCTTGGCGATGGTGCGCTCGACGCCGGCCTATTTCCGGCTCCACGCCTTTGGTCGCAATGCCTCGGCCGAAGTGCTCGGACGGACCGAGCTGGTGCTGCGGCGGAGCGGCGCCGAGCCGCAGCAATTGAGTTTTCCGCCGGCCGACTCGGTACGGGCCAACCTCGAAGCCTTCGCCGACGCGGCAGCCGGGGATGCACCCTACCCGATCTCGACGGGCGATATGCTCGACACAGTCGCCGTTTTCGAAGCCATCGCCGAAGCAGTCAAATCCGACGGGCGAGTTCGGGAGGTCTGAGCCAGCGCGCCCCGGGTTTGCGGACTCGGTGTAATTTAGCCACATTGAGTTGGCAAACGACAGACTGGCAAGCAAAGCGGGAGCGGCAATGGTGGGCGAAACAGCCCGGGTGGAAGGCGGTCGCGACTTCATCCGCGACATAATCGACGCCGATATCGCCGCGGGACGCAGCGCGGAGGTGGTCACCCGCTTTCCGCCCGAACCCAACGGCTACCTGCATATCGGACATGCCAAGGCGATCTCCCTCAATTTCGGCGTGGCGCAGGAATATGGCGGCCGCTGCCACCTGCGCTTCGACGACACCAACCCGATCAAGGAAGAGCAGGAGTATATCGACGCCATCAAGCGCGACGTGCATTGGCTCGGCTTCGATTGGGGCAGGCACCTTTATTACGCTTCCGACTATTTCGACCAGCTCTACGACTGGGCCGAGCACCTGATCCGCGCCGCGAAGGCCTATGTCGATGATCTTTCCGCCGAAGAGATGCGGGCGATGCGCGGGAGCTTAACCGAGCCCGGGCGCAACAGCCCCTATCGCGACAGACCGGTCGCCGAAAATCTCGATCTGTTCCGCCGCATGCGCTCCGGCGAATTCCCGAACGGAGCGCGTGTGCTGCGCGCCAAGATCGAGATGGCGTCGGGCAATATCAACCTGCGCGATCCCGTGCTCTACCGCATCCTGCACGCCGCTCACCCGCGCACCGGCACGAAATGGTGCATCTATCCAACTTACGATTTCGCGCATGGCCAGTCGGATGCAATCGAGGGAGTCACCCACTCGCTGTGCTCGCTGGAGTTCGAAGATCACCGGCCGCTCTATGACTGGCTGATCGACAATTTGCCCGTGCCGTCGCGGCCACGGCAATACGAATTCGCGCGCCTCAACCTCGGCTACACCGTGTTGTCCAAGCGGGTGCTGACCCAGCTCGTGCAGCACGGGCACGTGACCGGCTGGGACGATCCTCGCATGCCGACATTGGCCGGGTTGCGCCGCCGCGGCGTCCCCGCCGCGGCGATCCGCGACTTTGTCCAGCGCGTCGGCGTGGCTCGGGCAAAGAGCGTCGTCGATTTAGGGATGCTCGATCATTCGATCCGCGAGATCTTAAACAAGACAGCGGCACGGCGGATGGCGGTGTTGCGCCCGTTGAAGCTCGTCATCGAAAACTATCCAGAGAGCGCCGGCGAGACGCTGGACGCCGTCAACAATCCAGAGGACCCGGCAGCGGGCACGCGCCGCATCCCGTTCGGGCGCGAACTTTATATCGAGCGCGAAGACTTCGCGGAGCGTCCGCCGCCAAAGTTTTATCGCCTCTCGCCGGGACGGGAGGTTCGCCTGCGCTACGCCTACTTCGTTACGTGCCGCGAGGTGAAAAAAAACACCGCAGGTGAGGTGGTCGAGCTGATTTGCACCTATGACCCGCAGACACGCGGCGGCAACGCAGCCGATGGACGCAAGGTCCAGGCGACCCTACATTGGGTTGCGGTAGCGCATGCTGTGCCGGCCGAGATCCGCCTCTACAACCCCCTTTTCACCAGTGCCGAACCGGATATCGGCGGCGATCTTATGGCCGAACTCAATCCCGCGTCTCTCGAGACGATGACCGCGGCGCAAGTTGAGCCGGCACTGGCTGCGGCGACACCCGGTGAGTCGGTACAATTTGAAAGGCAGGGCTATTTCTGTCTTGACCCGGACAGTACGCCCGCACGGTTAGTATTCAACCGAACGGTCGGGCTGCGCGACAGCTGGGCCAAAATAAGGGGGGTCGGCGCTTAGGGTCCGTTAAGGAAAGATCCTAAATATTCGCCCCGAAAGGGTGGAACGTCCGATTTGGGGAGAGTCGTCCCGACCTGGGAATTCGGTCAAGGCAGGATGGAGGGTGAGCTGCACCCATCTGACGCAGCCTCCGATGAGGCGACCACCCAAAAGCAGCCTTGATGGGCGGCGTCGCGCGAACGCCGGATGCGCGCGATGTGGGAGCAATAGAGGACCGTCAATGCGACCATGGATGATCGTTTCGTTGAGTATGGCGTGCGCGATTCTCGTCGCCGCCGGCCTAGCCGGATCGGAGGTGTTGGGCGCCGCGCGTACCGGTTCTTGGACGGCACTGATACCGGGCCTGTCGATGCTTGCCGTCGCTGTCCTCGCGGTGTACGCGCTTTGCGCAATGCTATTGGCCACCGGGGCCCTTCTCACCGAGACTCTCGTCGCGCGCCATCGCCTCGGCCGCGCCGGCGGATACGGTACTCTGGCCGCGCCCGACTGGATCGAGGCTCTCGGCACGAATGGGCTGCACCGTCTGATCGCAAGGCCGGCTGGCGAGTCGATCCAAGAGGCAGCGGCGGGTTCGATGATCCAATTGCCCGGTCGCTTCGATCCCGGCATGGCGCGACGCGAGATCTCGCGTCTGCACTATATCGGGCTGGCGCGCGCGCATTTTTTCAGCGCGCTAATCGTGCTCACGGCGCTTGTCGGATTGGGTATCGCACAAGATCATGAGGCCGCTCGGTTAGCATTGGTGCCGATCCCCGCAATGCCCGCAACGCTGATCCTGACCGGGTTGATTCTTCTTGCTATCCTTAGCCGGATTGCTGTCGATGTCGCGGCCGAGCCGCTGATCGAGGCGATTTCTGAGCTGCCGGCCGAAGGTGTTGAGATCGGGCTCCTTCGCCGCACCGTTGAGATTCTCGAAGCAGCCGCCGCGTCGGTCAATTCACGCGGGCCTGTAGCGAGCTTACCGCTAAACGATCGGCTCGGTGCGGTCATCGAGGAAAACCAGCGCACGCTGCTCGATGCTGTCAGGCATTTGTCGACGACCACTGATGCGCTTGGCGCCACGATGCGATCGTCTGTGGATGCGCTTGGTGAGGCGATGATCTTGACCCAGGCGCAGCCGCCGGCTACAGCCGACAACGGCACCTACAAATTCACGGAGCTGCAAGGTGCGGTCGAGGGTTTAACGGCGGTTATCAAAGGGCTGACGACACTGCCGGATATTGCCGAGCAGCTGCCTATCGGGACCGATCTTACCGCCCGCCTCCGCGCGCAGGAGCCGCGGCTTGCCCACGAGCTGCGCAAGCTCTTGCAAGACATCGAGACAGGCCGTTGATCGCTCAACCCTGTTTTAATTTTTGCAGCAGCTTCTCAGCCTCGACCTTATCCGCAAAGGAGACGCCTGACTCGAGCAGGCTCTCGAGCATCGACTGCGCGTCTGCCCGGCGGCCGACGCGGTGGAGCGCCACCGCGAGGTGATATTGGATGTCCGGGTTTCGCGGAGCCGCCGAGTTGGCGGCGCTGAGATAGTTCATGGCTTTGTCGGTTTCGCCCTGAGCGAGCAGGATCCATCCGAGCGTATCATCGATTTGCGCCGTTGCTGGCGAAGCGGCAAAGGCTCGCTCGGCTAACTCGCGAGCCTTTGTAAGGTCGCCCTCTCGCTGATAGAGCCAAGCGAGATTATTCAGTGCCGCCGGATCGGCCGGGTGTTCGGCGACAAGCCGCCTGTACTCGGCGATGGCTGCCTCGTATTTCTTCTGCTCCAGATAAAAGCCCGCCAAAGCCGCGCGGATCGCATAACCCTTCGGATCGGCCTTCAATCGCGCAATTAGCAGCCCCTCGGCCTTTGCGAGATCATCCGCCCGAGTGTACATGCGGAAGAGCGCAAGCGTGAGACTATCGTCCGACGGTTGGGTCGCGGCGACCTGATCGACTAGAGCGATCGCTTCGCGCCTCCGCCCGGCATTCTCGTAGAGTTCTGCCGACACCACATCGTAAAGGCTGTTGCCGGGGTCTTCGTTGGCAAATCTGCGGGCCTTTGCGAGGCCAGCGTCCAGGCCGCCGATTTCGGCTTCCACGCGGATCATTTCGCCCTTTAGAGACGCATTACGGGGATCGCGATCGAGAGCAGCCTGCAACACGCTCCGCACCTCGGGGAATTTCTTTGCTGCCTTCAGCAGCGCGAGGTAACGCGAGAGGATCGGGTTGGAAGTGGGCGCGAGTTCATGTGCGTGCCCGTAGGTTGAGAGCGCACCGTCCGCATCGCCGGCTCCGATCTGCACTCGGCCTTGCGCGTCGAGAACCTCGATGCTGGCCGGGAACTGGGCGACGAGCTCCGCGGCGGCCGGTACCGCGTTCTTCCAGTCCTGCTGCAGCCCGTACATGTTGACCAGCATGAGCCCGGCCGCCGGGTCGTTGGGCGCGGCGGCGCGAGCGCGGCCGATAAAGTCAGCGGCCTCCACCCACTTCTTTTCGGCGACCGCGATTTCCCCGAGGCCGAGAAGGGCAGCGACATCGGTCGGCCTCGGCGCCAGCAGCGCCTCATAGGTCCTCTTGGCGTCGTCGATGCGCCCCGTGGTAAGATATAGACGTCCCAGAACCGCTCGTAGCGTAGGATTGTCCGGGTCAGCCGCCAAGCGGCCAGTCAAGACCGCCTCGGCCTTCTTCAAGTCGCCGCTTCCAGTATAGAGACGGGAGAGGGCAACCGTGACGCGGTCGTCCGAGGGCCGCGCTGCAACCGCCTTCTCGAGCACAGCTAGAGCGTCCTTCGGCCGCCCAGCCTTTTCGTAAAGCTCGGCCGAGATCAGATCGTAGAGGCCGTTGTCCGGCTCGTCCTTTGCAAACGCCTGCGCCTTAGACAGGGCTGCGTCCAGACCATCGATCGCCGCCTCCATCCGGATCAGGTCACCCTTCAGCGGCGCGTTCCGCGGGTTGCGGGCAACAGCATCAGCCAACACCGAGCGCGCCTCGCGATACTCCTTTTCCGAGTTTAACAAGGCCACGTAGCGGGCCAGGACCGGGATCGAGCCGGGGGCGAGCTGATACGCGCGCCTGAAGCTCGATAGTGCGCTCTTGGTGTCGCCTCCTCCTAATTGGGCTGTGGCTTGCGCCACCTGAACGTTTACATCGTGTGGAAATTGGGCGACGAACTCCGCCGCCACCGCCCGGGCGTTATTCCAATCCTGGCGCAGCTCGTAAAGATGGACCAGCTTGGTCCCAGGCGCCGGATCGTTCGGCGCGGCCGTGCGTGCGCGGCTGATGTAATCAATCGCCTCGGACCACTTTTTGTCCGCCACGTCGATGTCGGCGAGACCTAGGAGCGCGGTGACGTCGCCGGCCTTCTTTGATAAAAGTTCGCGGTAGACCTTCTTAGCATCGTCGGCCCGCCCCGTTGCCAGATAGAGCTGGGCCAAGTCGCGCGCCGCCACCGCAAATTGCGGGTTGAGCGCTAATGCTGCTTGGAAGGCGCTCTCCGCCCCGGCGTAGTCGCGTTGAGCGACACCGACCACGCCGAGCAGGGTCTGATAGAGGGGATTCGCTGCATCGAGTTTGATCAGGGAAGCAGCAACCTCTGCCGCCTTCTCTACGCGCATGGCGCGCAACTCGCTGAGCACCAAGGTGGGGCCGGCGATCGCCGCGCCGCCTTCGCTTTCGAATACTCGCTCGAGCTGGGCAAGGCCCTCCCGAGCTTGGCCGGTGTTCATCTCCGAGATCGCAACACCCGCCTTGATGGACGGGTTTTCGGGATCTAGAGCTGCAGCCTTTTCGAACTGCTGAAGTGCCAGCTCCGGCTTGCCCGCAGCCATATAGGCATTGCCAAGCATGCTCAGCGTCGCCGCATCGACCGTCGGCTTTTCGACGTGCGGCTTGAGATAATCGATCGCCCGGTTTGCCGCGTGCTGCTGTAGCGCGGCGCTCGCCATCAGCCGCGCTGCGCTCTGGTCGCCGGGAACACGGGCAAGGTATTTGCCCAGGATGTTTTCCGCCTGGGCCAATTGCCCGAGCGCCAGTTTCGTCGCCCCCTGAATATAGTATCCTCCCACGGCCTTCGGAAAAGCGGGACTGATGCGATCGAGTATTCGATCGGCATCCCCATATTGATGTTTCTTAGAAAGTTCGACGGCTCTCAAGTAATTTGCCATAAAGTGATTTGGCATAACCTTGAGGATCGGATCGAGATCCTCGTCGGCAGCTGGGAAATTACCCAGCGCGATATTGACGTTGGCGCGGCTCAGATGAGCCGGAAGGTTTTTCGGATCGATCTTGAGCGCCTCGTCGTAGAGACGCACCGCTCCATTCGGATCGCCCCGCAACTGTAGCATGTCGCCCTTGACCTGGAGAACTTCCGCCGAGCGCGCGTTTGCCGCAATCGCCTCCTCGATCAGCTTGTCCGCCTCGTCCGGGTTTGCCTTCGTCAAGAACCGGGCGAGCTGAACTTTGGGGTTGGCGGCGAGTGGATCCAAACGGATCGCGTCGCGCCACATCGCTTCGGCTTTCTCCCGATCGCCAAGACCGGCCGCTGCCGCGCCAAGCGCTGTCCGGACCTTGCTTTCCAGCGCTGGGGGCCGATCGCCGGGTCGGATCAGATCTGGGATATCCGCAAATTTCTGTTGCTGGAGCAAGGCCTCGGCAAGGATAGGTAAATAATCTGCTTCGTCTCCGTTGCGTTCGCGTGCTGCACGCGCCTCACGCTCTGCCTGCCCGGCCTCGCCGAGCTGGAGATACACTTGGGCAATCCGAGCGCGAAGGATCGGATCCTGCGGCGATTGCCGAATGGCGTTCTTCAACTCGATCTCAGCCGCCTTGAGATCTCCTTTAGCGACGTACTGTTCCGCCTCCTTGACGGACACAGACGTCTCCTTTGCACCGGCGGTGGCCGAGATCGCTATGAGAACCGCGGCCGCGAGAGCGAATAACAGCCAAGGACAGGGACGTTGAGCCTGAGGCAAAGCCTATCCTCTCATCTGCGAGCGATTATCAACGTCTAGGCCGATCCGGTGCTGCTGCATCAGATCGTAAAGCGTGGGCCGACTTATCCCGAGCAGCTTTGCCGCCTTGGACAGATTGGAGCCGGCCTCGGCGAGAGCCAATTGGAGCACTTCGCGCTCGGCACGAGCCCGAGCCTCACGAATGCCGAGTGATTGCGGCTTTTCTCCGGATACGGCGAGGCCGAGATCGACAGCCGACAGCAGCGGACCGTCGCTCATAACGACGGCCCGCTTCATGCGGTTTTCCAGTTCGCGCACATTTCCGGGCCACGGATAATCGTTCATGGCAGCCAAGGCTGTATTGCCGAAACCGCGCACCGAGCGTCCATATTCCGCGGCGAAGCGCCTGAGGAAGAAGCTGGCGAGGACGACCACCTCGGAGGCGCGCTCGCGCAGCGGCGGCACCCGCACGGTGACTTCATTCAAGCGGTAATACAGGTCCTCGCGGAACCTTCCCTCGGTGATCATCAGGTCGAGATCCTGGTTGGTAGCGCATACGATCCGCACATCGACCTGCACCGGTTGGCGACCGCCGATCCGCTCAACTACCTGATTTTGCAGGAAGCGCAGCAGTTTGACCTGCATCGGTAGCGGTACATCGCCAATTTCGTCGAGGAACAAGGTCCCGCCATCGGCGCTTTCGATCCGCCCGATCGTTTGCTTCACCGCACCAGTGAAGGCGCCTTTTTCGTGACCGAAAAGCTCGCTTTCGAGCAACGTCTCCGGGATTGCCGCACAATTGATCGGGATGAACGGCTTGCGCGCGCGGGTGCTCAACTTATGGATCGCCTGAGCGAGCAGTTCCTTGCCGGTTCCGCTCTCGCCTCGCAGCATTACCGCGACGTTGGTCGGCGCGATTTTCTCAATGGTCCGGAGCAGCCTCAACATTTCCGCGCTGCTGGCGAGAATGCCGTCGATCGGCGATGCCGACGCGGCTTCGAGGAGCCGTCGGTTTTCGGCTTCCAACTCGAACATCTGGCCGGCGCGCGAAACTATCAATTGGAGATCATCGATATTGATCGGTTTTTGATAAAAATCGTAAGCGCCGAGGGCGATTGCCCGTACAGCGTGCTCGCGGGTTTCGTTACCGGTCGCAATGATCACTTTGGTCGCCGGCGCGACCGCCAAGATCTCGGCCAGGATCGCCAGGCCCTCGGAGGCTCCGTCGGGGTCGGGAGGGAGCCCGAGATCGACTATTGCCACCGGGATAGGGTCCTTCTCGACGACGGCGATGGCTTCCTGGCGCGTGCTCGCGGTGTACACTTTGTGGTCTGAAAATGCCCAACGCAGCTGGCGCAGCAGCCCCGCATCGTCATCGACAATCAGCAAAGGTGTTTCATTCGGCGCCATTGGTTTTACATCGCGACGGAGGATGCCGCGGGCTCTCTTTCTGTGACTAGCGGTAGAAGTATCCGCATGGTAGTGCCAACCCCTTTCTCGGAGATTACTTCAAGGTCCCCGCCCGCCGTCCGGATCAGTTCTCGCGTCTGAAAGGCACCGATGCCGTAGCCGCCGGATTTCGTCGAACGGAACGGCTGGAACAGCTCATCGCGCACAAAGGCGGCGTCCATGCCCGTGCCTTGATCGATGATCTCAATGAGCAGCTGGGCATCGTGTCGGCGTGTCAAAATGATAACCCGATCCCCGGGCCCGGAAGCCTCGATCGCGTTGTGCACGAGATGGGTGAGGGCAGATCGCAGGCGGTCCGGATCGATCGCCACCACACAATCCTCCGCATCGGTCCGAGTCTCGACAACCACCGGACCGTCGGCGAACTCGGCTGCGACCGTCTCGACAATCGAATCGGGGGCAACCAGAGCGGGCGAGAACGGCGCGGTTGCGGCGTCAGCCTTGAGTTGACTAAGAAGATGATTCATGCGCGCAACTGCATCCTCGACCGTCCGGAGCATGTCGCGCTGAAAATCGGGATCTTCAATGTAACGCTTGGCGTTGGAGACAATCAGGCCAAGTTGGCTCGCCAGGTTCTTGATGTCATGGACGACGAAAGCGAAGCGTTTGCTGTATTGATTCAACAGTTCATTCTCGCGCAACACCTTCGTCGAGCTCTCCTCAGCAAGATAGCTAGCCGCTTGACGCCCGGCCGCCCGGAGCAAGTCAAACGCTTCCCAATCGAGGGTAACGGCCCGGTTCGCGCGGTTGAGCAGCACGAACCCGACGACGTCGGCGCGATGCGACAGCGGCACCGCCAACCACGCCCTTGACGAGGCAAACGGCCATCTCGCGGTCGCCTCATCGGCCGAATACTCTTGAATCCAGATTCCGTCCCGGAACGCGACAATAAACGGGTCGTCCGGAGGCAGCTTCGCTCCCTGGGGAATGACCAGCCTCCACCCGGCGGTCGGACAGTAGCCGATCCCGGGATGCAACGACCACAGCACGCCTGCCGGGCTGTCAACGAATTCGGCAAGAGCGCGAATGATCCTGACCTGAAGTTCCTCCGCCTGCCTCGGATCGGAGACAAGCTCGATGAATTTCAACCATTCGACGCGATAATCGTAACGATGGGTGAAGAAGTTTCGCGAGATCAGGAATTTGGCGCGTCGGCGCAGACTCCCCGAAGAGAGTACCGTGGCAAGCACCAAAATACTGCCGAACAACATTGCAAGCTGCAGAACGAGCCCCCACTCGCCTCCGACCCGATTCAGCACCATCGCGACTACTGCTACGGCCAGCAGAAAACAGCCGCTCGCCAGCAGAGTGGCCGTGTGCAGGACTATCTGACGCGATACGTGGATGTCGACGCGCCATTCCCGGTTGCGCGCCATCGCTAAGGCAAGCAACGGAGTCATGAAGGCCGCCGCGATCGCCCGCCCGAGACCGAGACCGGGATCAACTCGGCCGCGGGTGATGAACGCGTCCGAGAACAAGAACATTTCATAGGCGAAGAGGCCACCGAGGGCGAGACACAACGGCCAGACGTGCCAGTGTTGGTGCGGCTCCGTATTGCGCCACAAATTCTCGACCGCCAGCAGCCCAAGGACGCCAAACCCGATACGAACCAGCAGCTGTGGGGTGTGCCAGGCCGTCTCGGCGGGGTTCACGACAAGCAGGTAACCGTCATAGCCGACAGCCGCAGCGCAGAATATGAGGGCTCCGAAGAGGTAGAGCCGTCCAAGCCTGGAGCCGCCGCCGGCGCGTCTCGTGACCAGCGCAACCCCGAATAGTAGCCATGCGGAAAGCCTCACGCTATCAAGCGGGGCCAGAACGAAGACGGGCCCCTCCGAAGCAGCGGCGGTCGCACCCGCCCAAGCGACCGAGGCGAGGCAGCACCCCAAGATGGCGAGACCGGTCTTGCTCGTCCGGCCGCGCAAAATCATCAGTGCGATCACCAGGATGAACGCTAGCGCACACCCTGCATAAACTGTCTCTCTTATGCCGATCTCCAGGTTCGCCGCCTTATCTTGCCCCGTAATTCCAAAAGATCACCCGGGCAGTCTGTAGAAGTATCACACAATCCAAAAAGATACTGCGATTTTTGACATAATAAAGATCGTAAGTCAGCTTGACCCATGCATCCTCTGTCGAGGCGCCATAGGGGAAATTGATTTGTGCCCAGCCGGTGATACCCGGCTTGGCCCAATGTCGTTCGGCATAATATGGAATGGCGCTGGCCAACTCGGCTACAAAGAATGGGCGTTCCGGGCGGGGTCCGACAAAGCTCATATCTCCGCGCAACACATTCAGGATCTGCGCGAGTTCGTCTATGCGAAGTTTTCGCATGATCGTCCCTACCCGGGTAACGCGCGGATCGCTCTCGGCGGCCCAGCGAGGACCGCCATCCGTCTCGGCATCCACAAGCATGCTGCGGAACTTCAGGATGGTAAAAACGCGGCCGTGCAATCCTACCCTGGTTTGCCGATAGAGGATGGGCCCTGGGCTATCGAGCTTGATCAAACATGCCGTCGCGACCAGGAGCGGCAAGGTGAGGATCAACAAACTCGAGCTGACCACAATGTCGAAGGCCCGCTTTAAGAACTCATCGACCGGGCCGCACCGGAAACCGTCGGAATAAAATAGCCAACTGGGCTTCAAAGCCTCAAGG